>Ga0308172_1000312_pt1 | contig 74480 bp, 61 predicted proteins | sample PhyGR2_FD_202134 | JGI IMG/M metagenome (GOLD analysis project Ga0308172, IMG submission 202134) | Phyllosphere microbial communities from UC Gill Tract Community Farm, Albany, California, United States - DLSLSG.R2 | ecosystem: Host-associated > Plants > Phyllosphere > Unclassified | place: USA... | reverse complement strand
TCAACTTCAACCACTTGACTCGCTTCGATCTCTCGTAGCGGGAGGCGAATTCTACAGCGTTTCAACACGCTGTCAACCTTCTTCTCAACCGCCGCCGATCTATTCGATCGTAGCCCTTTCAGCACCATCCGAACTAGCTAACTCATTGAATCTCAAGGAGTTTCGCGTTCCGATGTCGCTGGAAGTGGGGCGCATTATAAGCGGATTAGGAACTGCGTCAACCACTATTTTCAGAAATCGCGAGACAAGCACCTATTACCCCAATACCAACTCAAGCCGACCTTCCCTGTCGGCGGTGTACGCGGGGAAGCGAACGGGCAACAGCCGGTATCCTCAGCACTATCAATAGCAGCCCAATAAAGGCATAGACAGCCCACTCCCGCAGGTCAGATCGCACAATCCATAGGAAATGCAGCAGCCCCAAGCCCAGTACCGCGTAGACCAGCCTGTGCAGCTTTTTCCATCGCGCGCCCAGGCGGCGCTGACTGTAGCGATTGGAGGTGACCGCCAACACCAGCAAACCCAGCAAGCCAAGCGCACCGACGATGATGTACGGCCGCTTGCGCAGCTCTACCGTCAACTGTCCCCAGTCCAACCCCAGGATAAAGAACAGATACGCCAGCACGTGCAACACGATGTAGGCAAACACCCACAGCCCAAGTTGACGTCGCACCACGATCCAGCCCGGCCAACCCGTAAGCCGCTGCAATGGCGTCATGCACAGGCTGATCAATAGAAACACCAAGGCGCCCAACCCCAATCGATCCATCAACACCTTGCCCGGATCAGGGCCCAACAGGTTGACCGAGGCCTCATAGAGCCACCAGGCCGGAAACAAGCAGCCTGCCATGAATATGCCCAGACGAAACCAGGGGTATCGCATCAGTAGTTCTTCCGCAGATCGAGCCCGTCATATAGCGACGCCACCTCATCGGCATAGCCGTTGAACATCTGTGTCTCCCGCACGTTGGGACTGAACAGCCCGCTAGGTAACCTGCGTTCACGAGCCTGGCTCCAGCGCGGGTGATCGACCGTCGGGTTCACATTGGCATAGAAACCATACTCGTCCGGGGCCAACCCCTGCCACGTGGTTTTCGGTTGTTCTGCCACCAGGCTGATGCGCACGATCGACTTGATGCTTTTGAAACCATACTTCCAAGGCACGACCAACCTGAGCGGCGCCCCGTTCTGGTTCGGCAGCTCCCGGCCATACATACCGACTGCCAGGATGGCCAACGGATGCATCGCCTCATCCAGGCGCAGCCCCTCTTCATAAGGCCAATCGATCAATGCAAAGCCAGAACGTTGGCCGGGCATGCTCTTGGGATCCTCGAGCGTTTCGAAACGGACATAACGGGCCTTGGAGGTGGGCTCGACCTGCTTGAGCACGTGCGCCAATGGAAAACCCAGCCACGGAATGACCATCGACCACGCCTCCACGCAGCGAAGCCGGTAGACACGCTCTTCAAGTTGGTAGGGTTTGACGAAGTCCTCCAGTGCATAGCGACCGGGTTTACCCACTTCCCCATCGATGACAACGCTCCAGGGTTCGGTCTTGAGGCTGTCTGCGTTGGCAGCCGGGTCGCCCTTGTCGGGCCCGAACTCATAGAAGTTGTTGTAGTGGGTGGCATCCTTGAAGGGGGTCACGGCTTCGTTCTGGACTGTCACCGCCTGCCAGCGGGTATCGGGCAGCTTTTCGGCAAACCAGGCAGGCGCCTTGCCAGCCTGTACGTCAGGATAGCGAGACGGCTCGCCAGCCAGGACATTGCCCGGCAACGTACCCAGTGCCAGACCCGCGAGCGAACCGCCCATCAGGGCGCGGCGCGAGAGATAGAGACCTTCAGGGGTGATCTCCGACGCCTTGCATTCGGAAGACCTGGAAAGCTTGATAAGCATGAGCGGCTCCACAGCACTGGATAACGGATGTACCAGTAAGACTATGGAGCCGGAGGGTTATTCCACAATTAAGCGATTATCACCCTTTTCGGCGACGCGAGCGCAGCAGGAACTGAATGGGGCCGGAAGCCGCATAGGCCAGGAAGGCCAGCAGCAGAATGCGCGGTGGATCGCTGAAGACCACCGCGAACACCAGCACCACGGCAAGGATCGCCACGAAAGGTACACGCCCCTTGAGGTCAAGCTCCTTGAAACTGTTGTACTTGATGTTGCTGACCATCAGCATGCCCGCAGCCGCCACCAACAGCGCCACCAGGAACGAGAGCTTCGAGCCCTGGATGCCATAGTCGCTGAACGCCCATACGGTACCGGCTACCACACCGGCCGCAGCCGGGCTGGCCAGGCCGATGAAGTAGCGTTTGTCGGCAGTGCCCACCTGCGTATTGAAACGCGCCAGGCGAAGCGCAGCACCGGCCACATAAATGAAGGCCACCATCCAGCCGACTTTGCCCATGTCACCCAGCGCCCAGCCAAAGGCCAGCAGGGCCGGGGCCACGCCGAAGGCGACCATGTCCGACAGCGAATCGTACTCGGCGCCGAAGGCGCTCTGGGTATTGGTCATGCGCGCCACCCGGCCATCGAGGCCATCGAGCACCATGGCCACGAAGATGGCGATGGCAGCAAAGGCAAAATACTTGCTCGCTTCGCGTGGATCGCCAGCGCTCAGGGCACTCTGCGCGTTCATCGAACTGATGATGGAATAGAAACCGGCGAACAGGTTCGCGGTGGTGAACAGGTTGGGCAGCAGATAAATGCCGCGATGACGCACCTTGCGCCCTTCGTCGTCATGCCCCTCTTCAATGTGCTCATCGACAGGTAGCAGGCTTTCGGCGTCGGAGGGCTTGTTCGGCTCTTCGGGACGTTCGCTCATGGAGGGTACCTTGCAACAGGATGGAAAAAGTTCGACACGGGCCCGCTAAACAGGTTCTGACGGCGGGCCACTGGTCTGCTTTATACCAGAAGCTGGCTGCCAGAACGAAAAAACGCGGCCTAAGCCGCGTTTTTCATCGTTCGACGAACCTTAGTTCTTGGTCTTGTCGACGATCTTGTTGGCCGAGATCCACGGCATCATCGAACGCAGTTTCTCGCCGATGACTTCGATGCCGTGCGCGGCGTTGTTACGGCGCTTGGCGGTCATCGATGGGTAGTTGGTAGCACCTTCGGAGATGAACATCTTCGCGTACTCGCCGTCCTGGATGCGCTTGAGTGCATTGCGCATGGCTTTACGGGATTCTTCGTTGATGACTTCCGGACCGGTCACGTACTCGCCGTATTCGGCGTTGTTGGAGATCGAGTAGTTCATGTTGGCGATACCGCCTTCGTACATGAGGTCAACGATCAGCTTCAGCTCGTGCAAGCACTCGAAGTAGGCCATTTCAGGGGCATAGCCCGCTTCGACCAGAGTCTCGAAACCAGCCTTGACCAGTTCGACGGTACCGCCACACAGCACGGCCTGCTCGCCGAACAGGTCGGTTTCGGTCTCGTCCTTGAAGGTGGTTTCGATGATACCGGTACGGCCACCACCCACACCCGAGGCGTAGGACAGGGCAACGTTCTTGGCATTGCCAGAAGCATCCTGATAGATGGCGATCAGGTCAGGGATACCGCCACCTTTGACGAACTCGGAGCGCACGGTGTGACCCGGGGCTTTCGGTGCGATCATGATCACGTCGAGGTCGCCGCGTGGAACCACCTGGTTGTAGTGAATCGCGAAGCCATGGGAGAACGCCAGGGTAGCGCCCTTCTTGATGTTCGGTTCGATTTCCTGCTTGTACAGCTGGCCCTGGAATTCGTCCGGGGTCAGGATCATGACCAGGTCGGCAGCGGCGACCGCCGAGGCTACGTCGGTCACTTTCAGGCCGTGGGCTTCTGCCTTGGCAACGGTGGCCGAACCTTTACGCAGACCGATAGTGACGTCCACACCGGAGTCTTTCAGGTTGCACGCCTGAGCGTGGCCTTGGGAGCCGTAGCCGATGATGGCGACTTTCTTACCTTGGATGATGGAAAGGTCGCAGTCTTTATCGTAGAAAACTTTCATGAAATACCCCTGGTTATATCCCGGCCCCAAAGGAGCCATCGCTAATTTATTGTTGAATTCAGATGCTGAGCACTTTGTCGCCACGGGCAATGCCGGTAACGCCGCTGCGCACGGTTTCGAGAATCGATGCGGTGCCGATGGCCTGGATGAAGCTGTCCAGCTTGTCGCTGGTGCCGCTCAGTTGCACGGTGTACACGCTGGCGGTCACATCGACGATCTGGCCACGGAAGATATCCGTGGTGCGCTTGATCTCGGCACGCTGGGCACCGGTGGCCTTGACCTTGACCAACATCAGCTCGCGTTCGATATGAGCGCTTTCCGACAGGTCGACAAGCTTGACCACTTCGACCAGCTTGTTCAGGTTCTTGGTGATCTGTTCGATCACTTCGTCATGGCCAACGGTGGTCAACGTCAGACGCGACAGGGTCGGGTCTTCAGTCGGCGCCACGGTCAGGCTTTCAATGTTGTAGTTGCGCTGGGAGAACAGGCCGACCACACGGGACAAGGCACCCGGTTCGTTTTCCAGCAGCAGGGAGATGATGTGCCGCATATCAGGTACGCTCCGTCTTGCTCAGCCACATGTCACGCATCGAACCGTCCTTGATCTGCATCGGATAGACATGCTCGCTACGGTCAACCGCGATGTCGATGAACACTAGGCGATCCTTCATCGCGAAGGCTTCCTCGAGCTTGGGCTTGAGGTCCTTCAGGCTGGTAATGCGGATACCCACATGGCCATAGGCCTCGGCCAGCTTGATGAAGTCGGGCAGCGACTCGACATAAGAGTGCGAGTGACGGCCGTTGTAGGCCATGTCCTGCCACTGGCGAACCATGCCCAGCACACCGTTGTTCATGTTGACGATCTTGACCGGCAGGCCGTACTGCATGCAGGTCGACAGCTCCTGGATGTTCATCTGGATGCTGCCTTCACCGGTTACACAGGCCACGTCCTGGTCCGGGAAATTGAGCTTGATGCCCATCGCTGCCGGGAAGCCGAAGCCCATGGTGCCCAGGCCACCGGAGTTGATCCAGCGGTTGGGTTTGTTGAAGCGGTAGTACTGGGCAGCGAACATCTGGTGCTGGCCCACGTCCGAGGTCACAAAGGCATCGCCGTTGGTAACTTCGCACAGGGTCTCGATGACTTTCTGCGGCTTGATGACATTGCCGTCGCCCTTGTCATAAGGGAACAGCTCGCCATTGCCACGCCATTCGTCGATCTGCTTCCACCAGGCATCCAGCGACGCCTTCTCAGGCTGCTCGCCGATTTCCTTGAGAATGCCGATCATCTCGGACAACACGCTGTCCACTGGGCCAACGATCGGTACGTCGGCCTTGATCATCTTGGAGATCGACGCCGGGTCGATGTCGATGTGGATGATCTTGGCGTTCGGGCAGAACTTGGCCGGGCCGTTGACCACACGGTCGTCGAAACGCGCGCCTACGGCGAAGATGACATCGGCGTTGTGCATGGCCATGTTGGCGGTGAAGCTGCCATGCATGCCCAGCATGCCAAGGAACTGGCGATCGGTACCCGGGAAGCAGCCCAACCCCATGAGGGTATTGGTGACGGGCAAGTTCAGCGACTTGGCGATCTCGGTCAGGGACTCGGATCCACCACCCAGGATCACGCCGCCGCCGGCGTAGACGATTGGGCGCTTGGCAGCCAGCAGCATTTCTGCTGCCTTGCGAATCTGCCCGGAATGACCGCGCACGGCCGGGCTGTAGGAGCGCAGCTTGACCTTCTTGGGATACACGTACTCGAATTTTTCAGCCGGGTTGGTCATGTCCTTGGGGATATCGACCACCACCGGGCCTGGGCGGCCGGATTGCGCCAGGTAGAACGCTTTTTTCAGGATTTCCGGAATCTCGGTCGGGTTCTTGATCATGAAGCTGTGCTTCACGATAGGCCGGGAGATACCGATCATGTCGGTTTCCTGGAAGGCATCGGTACCTACCATGGTGCTAGGCACCTGGCCGGACAGAATGACCATCGGAATGGAGTCCATGTAGGCAGTGGCAATGCCCGTGATGGCATTGGTCGCACCCGGGCCGGACGTCACCAGCACCACGCCGGCCTTGCCGGTAGCGCGGGCGTAGCCGTCGGCCATGTGGGTCGCCGCCTGTTCGTGGCGAACCAGGATGTGCTCGACTTCCGGTTCCTTGAACAGCGCGTCGTAGACGTGCAGGAGAGCACCACCAGGGTACCCGTAGATGTGCTTAACGCCTTCGTCACGCAAGAAGCGGACGACCATCTCAGCGCCAGATAAAAGCTCCACGTTGTTCACCTCTAAAACGCCAGAATACCGCCCCAACAGGCGGGTCTTAATAGGTTTACTGCCAAGCAGAGCATGAGCGAACGTCAGCACTGACTGAGCAAGTATTGGGAGCTCCCCAGAGTGTTGCGGGGGTTTCCCACCCAGCGCGAGGTAACGCGTTGCGGGGTGTAACAGGTCGGCGCGGGTGTGCGCCTCATGATCTGCTTAGCGGGTCTGCTTCTGGCAGTCCCACTACAGCGGAAGTTGGATTCTTGTGATTTGGCGGCGACAAGTCAAGAAAAATTATTGCCAATTTTCAGCCAAGATGAATTCCTGGCACCACTAAAAATCACTAAAGCAGCAGGAAAATTAAGATTTCCATAAAAAAGGGCCACAATCTGCGGCCCTTGAAGGAAAATTGGAAGAAATCAGGCGGTCGGGGCGATCAATTGGTCGAATGCTGCCAACAGTCGGCGCAGCTCCCGGCTCTGGTCCGGGCGGTTCACGAACACGGTTTCAGCCATGGTGAGGATCCCCGACGCATTGGGCAATGGATGACCCAACTCGATGATGATCTTCATGCGCGGCAGAAAAATCCACTGCAGCCACTGCTCGAAACGCAAGGTGTCGACCGCAAAGGGCACCGTGCTCTCCAGGGCATCGTCGTCAGGCGCCTCGTCGTCCCACCAACCTTGCACCTGCAACTCACGCTCGATCAGCATCAGGTGATCGGCAATGGCCAGTACCCGCGGTTCCACCGTCACGAGCTCACCCGTGCCTTTTGCCGTGCCTGCGCTGCCCCGGCACTGTCGCCTTGCTTTTCACGCGCCTGGGCGATCGTATTCCACAACTCGGCCTGCAAGCTCGGACGACCATTGGCATAGGTCAGCGCACGGCGCGCCAACTGCTCGGCCTGCGGGGCGTCGCCCTGGGACAGCCTTACCTGCGCCAACCGGTAGAGCACCTGCGGCTCGCGCGGTGCGATCCGCTGGGCCCGCTCCAGGCTCGACGCCGCGCCGTTGAAATCGCCGCTGCCCTGCTGCGTCTGGGCGGTGGTCAGCAGTGCCAGCACCGGCCCATCGAGCTGTTCGTCAGCGGACAACCCGCCGCCAGCGCCGCTACGCGGAATGCCGGTAGGCGCGCTGTTGGCCTTGGGGGCCGATGCGCTGTTCATTGACGCGATATCGAAAGGCTCGTCGGCAATGGGGTTAGGGTCAGTGGTAATCGGTTGGGCGTTAACCGGCTCGGTGGTGATCGGCGTCGTGCTGATAGGCGCCGCGCCATTGCCAGCAGGGAACGTCTGGATGCCGGACGCCCCGGCCCCCTGGGGAATCATCACCGTGACGCCGGAATCCTCCGGCAGGGTCTGCGCCTGGGGCGTGCCGGCGTTGATGCCAGGGGCCTGGCGCTTGGCCGTGACGCGCTCGCTGTTGGACACGCGGGTACTGGAGTCGACCACCGGTATATTGCCGCGAGGCACGCTGGAGCACCCCTGGAGCACCACCAGCGCCGTCACGGCAGGAAACAGCCACTTGTTCACGTCACACCTCTTCAATGCAGCCTGTGCTTAATTCATCCAGCCCTTGACCCAGTCCATGACCGATTCAGCTGGATTCTGCTCGCCGCCACAGGTCGCGCCGGCAGGCGGTTCACTCCCGCGAATATACGGCATCTGCACGGCGCCCGGACAGCTGCTGTCAGACCCCTGGCCGCTGTACGGATCGATCCAGGCCTGCACAACGTTGTCGGGCTGGGGCATGTCGAGCGGCAGTGGGTCGGCTTTTTTCATGAAGCTGGTCCACACCTGCAGCGCGCCGGTAGCGCCGGTGAAGGGCGTTTTACCGTTGTCGTCGCGGCCCATCCAGACCACTGCCAGCAGGTCCTGGCTGAAGCCTGAGAACCAGCTGTCACGTGAATCGTTGCTGGTACCGGTCTTGCCCGCCAGGGTGAGGGTGCGCGGCAAGGTGTTGTATACCGAGCGCCCGGTGCCTTCACGCATGACCCGCTGCATGGCGTTCTGGACCAGGTAGATGGCCGCCGGGTCGAACGTCTGCTGGATCTGGAACGGGTAGCGCTTGAGCGGTTCGCCTTCGGCTGTCAGTACACTGCGAATACCGCGCATCGGCGTGTTGAAGCCGCCGTTGGCCAGGGTCTGGTACATGGTCGCGACCTGCATCGGCGACATCCCGCCTGCACCCAGCAACATTGATGGGAACGCCGGCCAGTCCACATCCACACCCAGGCGCCCGATGGTCTTGATCACGTTCGGCACACCCACTTCCAGGCCGAGCTTGGCGGTGGAGAGGTTGTACGAGTGCGCCAGCCCCTGGTACAGGTAGATGGTGCCGTGCGAACGCCTGTCGTAGTTCTGCGGGCGCCATACCTGTCCGTTGGCAGCCTTGACCGAGAACGGTTCGTCCTGCACCCAGCTGGTCAGGGTGTACTTGCTCGGCTGCTCGAGGGCCGTCAGGTACACCGCCGGCTTGACCAGGGAACCAATCGGGCGCACGGCATCGATGGCTCGGTTGAAGCCGGCAAAGCCCGACTGGCGGCTGCCGATCAGTGCCTGCACCTCGCCGGTCTCCGGGTTGGTCACGACCATCGCCGATTCCACCTCGTCGGCGCCCTTGCGCCCGGCCAGGCGCTTGAACGTCTCGTTCATCGAGGTTTCGGCTTTCATCTGCAGGATCGGGTCGAAGCTGGTGAAAATGCGCAGCCCTTCTTCGGTCAAGTCTTCGTCGCGGTAGTCCTGACGCAGCTGGCGCTTGACCAGGTCGAGGAAGGCCGGGAACGAACTGTCGGCCAGACTGCCGCGCTTGGTGACGCCCAGCGGCATCTTCTTCGCCGCATCCACTTCGGCCTGGCTGGCCACACCCTGCTCGGCGACCAGGTCCAGTACCAGGTTACGCCTGGCCAACGCACGTTCCGGGTAACGGCGCGGGTTGTAGTAGGACGGGCCCTTGACCATGCCGACCAGCAACGCAATTTGATGCAGCTTGAGCTCGGACAACGGCTGGCTGAAGAAGAACTGGCTGGCCAGGCCGAAACCGTGCACGGCACGCTGACCGTCCTGGCCGACGAACACCTCGTTAAGGTAGGCCTCCAGGATTTCGCGCTTGTCGTAATGCAGTTCCAGCAATACCGCCATCATCGCCTCGGTCAGCTTGCGGCTCAGGCTGCGCTCACTGGTGAGGTAGAAGTTCTTGACCAACTGCTGGGTCAGGGTACTGCCACCCTGGCGCATCGATCCGGACGAGGTATTGACCCACATGGCCCGGGCGATGGATTTGGGCGACACGCCCAAATGACTGTAGAAATCGCGGTCTTCGGTGGCCACAAGGGTTTCGAGCAGGTACTTGGGCACCTGGTCGATCTTGATCAGGATGCGATCCTCCAGGTTCTTGGGGTAGATGCCGCCGATCATCAGCGGCTCCAGCCGCACCACATCCAAGGCCTTGCCGTCGGCGCCCGCCAGTCCCGCCACGTAATCACCGGAGAACCGTACACGGACGAACTGGGCAGGCTCCATGCCCTCATAGAACTGGAACCCACGTGTATTGAGGTCCACCGTGTTGCCGTTCACCGCTGCCGCGCCTGGCCCATTGGCGGCACTTTCACGGCGATAACCCAGCGCGTCGAGTTCGGTGAGGAAGTCGTTCTTGCTCAGTTTCTGGCCGGTGAACAGCTCCAGCGGCCTGGCATACACCTTGGCGGGGATAGTCCAGCGCTTGCCGGAAAACTTTTCCTGCACGACGGCATCGAGGTAGACCGCGAAGCCAGCGATGATCACCAAGCCGACCAGGCTGAGCTTCAAAGCCCAGCCCAGCCAGGCACGGGAGCGGCCGGTCGGGCGTTTTTTGGGGGTACGGGAATTTCGAGATCGAGTCATGGCGGCGGATTATACGCACTTTACTGAGGCTGGGCAGGCGGCCCGGCGGTAGGCAGGGACGGCACCATTGACCATAATGGCCGATTCGAATTCCCTGCCCCCGGAAGGATTTCCCGTGAGCCAAGCCCTCATCACTGCGTTGCAGAACCCTGCCCTGTACCCCCACCCCGTGGATGGGTTCCACCTCATCGAGACGCATATCTCCTGGGTATTGCTCACGGGTGAGTATGCCTACAAGATCAAGAAGCCGATGAACTTCGGCTTCCTCGACTTCACCCACCTGGATCAGCGCCAGCACTTCTGCAACGAAGAACTGCGCCTGAATCAGCGCCTGACCGACGGTCTATACCTGGAGGTGCTGCCAATCACCGGCACCGCCGACGCCCCGCAGATCGGTGGAGAGGGCCAGGCCATCGAATTCGCCTTGAAAATGCGCCAGTTCCCACAGGGACAGATGCTGTCAACTCTCCAGGCCAACGGTGAGCTGACCGCTGCCCATGTCGACCAGATGGCCCGCCAGATCGCCGAGTTCCACATGCAGGCGCCTCGCGTGCCGGTGGAGCACCCGCTGGGTACGCCAGAAAGCGTGATGGCACCGGTGGAGCAGAACTTCGAACAGATCCGTCCGTTTCTGAGCGACAAGGCCGACCTGCAACAGCTCGACGCCCTGCAAGCTTGGGCGCGCAGCAGTTTCGATCGCTTGCATGGGCTGCTCGAACGCCGCAAGGCCGAAGGTTTCATTCGCGAATGCCACGGCGACATTCACCTGGGCAACGCGACCCTGATCGATGGCCAGGTGGTGATCTTCGATTGCATCGAATTCAATGAGCCCTTCCGCCTGACCGACGTCTATGCCGATACCGGCTTCCTGGCCATGGACCTCGAGGACCGCGGGCTCAAGTGCCTGGCCCGGCGTTTCATCAGCCAGTACCTGGAACTGACCGGCGACTATGAAGGGCTGGAGTTGCTCAACTTCTACAAGGCCTACCGCGCCCTGGTGCGTGCCAAGGTCGCGCTGTTCAGCATGCCTGCCGACGCCGATGGCGTACAGAAGGCCACGACCCTGCGTACCTACCGCAACTACGCCAATCTCGCAGAAAGCTACAGCGCCATTCCTTCACGCCTGCTGGCCATTACCCATGGGGTTTCGGCAGTCGGCAAGAGCCATGTCGCCATGCGTCTGGTCGAAGCGCTGGGCGCCGTGCGCGTGCGCTCGGATGTGGAACGCAAACGTCTGTTCGGCGAACAGGCGCAAGACACGACAGGCCAGTTGAGCGCAGGCATCTACGACCAAGAGGCCAGTGCAGCCACTTACCAGCGCCTTCACCAGATTGCAGGTACCGTGCTGCGGGCAGGCTTGCCGGTGGTACTCGACGCCACCTACCTCAAGCATGCACAGCGCCAAGCCGCCGCCGACGTCGCGAGCCAAACAGGCGTCCCCTTCCTGATCCTCGATTGCCATGCCCCGGATGCCGTGATCAGCAGCTGGCTGCAGCAACGCCAGGCGCAGAACCAGGATCCGTCGGATGCCACCCTGGAGGTCGTTCAGGCCCAACAGGCAAGCCGTGAGCCGTTGGCTGCCGAGGAAGTCGCCTTGAGCACGCCGGTAGACACCCAGGCGAGCAGCAGCATGGACCATGTCATCGAGCAAATCCGTCAGCGCCTGCCAGGGCTCTGATACCTGAAGCGGCAAGACGCCGTTTCAAGCGACGCGCCTCCGACCTGCGGCCTTGTCAAAAGGCCGCGCACGTGTAGGGCCCCGCTACACTTGCTCCAGCGCCATGCGCTCTTTCCTCAACCATCGCAAGGAGGCGTGATGACCGAGGATCTGCAATGCCTGAAAAACCTTGGCAAGACGTCAGTCCAGTGGCTTAAGGCCGCCGGCGTGCAAACCCCGTCGGATCTGCGCCGCCTTGGCGCAGTCCAGGCCTACTTGACGGTGAAGGCTCGCGGTTTTCGCGCTACCAAGGTACTGCTGTTCGCCATCGAAGGCGCCCTGCTGGATGTTGCCTGGAGAGCGCTGCCGCACCCGCGCAAGACGGCACTGCTCGAGCTGCTGGAAGCCGCCACTCGGCGTGAGGCAAAAATAAAGTGTAATAAGCTATTGACCCATGAATGAGAATCGTTATGATTATCACAACTGGTCGCGAGACTGGTTGGATAACCTCAGAGCCCTTGGTTCGGACTCTCAGATTATCTCCCCATCAGGCTAATCACGGTTATTGACCCGGCACTTTGCCGGGTCTTTTTTTGCCTGGCTGTTCAGGTCGAGTACCCGACCGACGTCATGAACACGCCTGCTTCTCTTTCAGCGGGCGATGACCAACGGATGCCCACGCTCAGGGTGCGCCTGCACGATGACATCGATTCCGAAGACAGCCTTGAGCGCCTCTGGGGTGAGCACACCGGCAGGGCTGGCCAAGGCGTAACTGCGCCCCTGTTCCAGCAACAGGATCTGGTCACAGAACCGCGCTGCCAGGTTAAGGTCATGCAGAATGAGCAAAACGGCAGCGCCACGATCTGCGAAACGACGCACCGCCTCCAGGGTCGTGTGCTGGTGCAGCGGGTCGAGCATGGAGGTGGGCTCGTCGAGCAACAACGTCACGCCCTCTTCGCCCGGCCACAACTGCGCCATCACCCGTGCCAGGTGCGCCCGCTGGCGCTCGCCACCCGACAGCGCCAGGTAACTGCGCCGTGCAAGGTGGGCTGCATCTGCTGCCTGCAATGCCGCCTCCACAATCTGTGCGTCACGCAGGCGCCCTGTGGCATGCGGCATGCGCCCCATCCCCACAACGTCCTGCACCTGGAACGCAAAACCGAGGCTGGCCACCTGTGGCAACACCGCCAATCGCTGCGCGCGCTCGGGGCCGGCCCAGCCCGACAGCGGTCGCCCTTGCAGTGTCACTCGCCCCTGCGCAGGCACGAGTTCGCCACTGAGCGCTCCCAACAGACTGCTTTTGCCCGCACCATTCGGGCCCAATACACCGACGATCTGCCCAGGCGGTAGCTGCAGATCGATACCCCGCAGAACGTCCTGTTGACCACGGCGCAGGTAGAGGCCTTCGGTTTGCAGCATCACGCGCGCCCTCGGATCAGCAGGTACAAGAAAAACGGCGCGCCAATGAAAGCGGTGACGATACCAATGGGAAGCTCGGCAGGGGCCAGCAGCAGCCGCGCCACCAGATCGGCCATCAGCATCAAAGCGCCACCTGCCAACAACGAGGCAGGTAATACCACCCGGTGGTCAGGGCCGGCCAGCATTCGCACCAAATGCGGCACCACTAGGCCGATGAAACCGATCAAGCCGGCTGCGGCCACCGCCGCCCCGACACCCAATGCCGTGCAGAACACCAACTCGCGCTTCAAGCGCTCGACGTCGATACCCAGATGGCGGGCTTCGGACTCCCCCAGCATCAGCACGTTGAGCGCCCTCGCCCGGCGAGGTAGCCAGAGCGAAACGCCCGTCGCGACCAGCAGCAGAGGCCAGATCCGCGCGTAACTTGCGCCATTGAGGCTGCCCAGGTTCCAGAACGTCAAGGTGCGCAGGGTGGCGTCATCTGCCAGGTAGCTGAAGAGCCCCACGGTCGCGCCGCCCAGTGCGGTCATGGCCACCCCGGCCAGCAGCATGGTGGCCACATTGGTCTGCCCGTCGCGCCTGCCTAGCCGGTATACCAGCGCGGTCACACCCAGTCCGCCCAGAAACGCACACAGCGACAACAGATACGGTGACAAACCCTCGGGTATGTTACCCAGCCATTGACTCCCAACGATCGCAACTGCGGCGCCAACCGCCGCACCGGCCGCCACGCCTACCAGCCCAGGGTCTGCCAGCGGGTTGCGAAACAACCCCTGCATGGCCACCCCCGACAAGGCCAGCACTGCGCCCCCAGCCAGCCCCAGTAGCGTTCGCGGGAGGCGGATCTGGCCAATGATCATCTGCGCCTGCTGCAAACCCTCTGCTGCAAGCGGTACACCCAAAAGCCGCAAGCTGGCCTGCAGGGTATCGGTCAGCGGCAGACTCACGGGCCCCAGCGACAAGGAAAGCAGGATGGCGAGCACGCATGCACAGCCCAGCCAGATGAACAACGTGCGCGGTCGAACCCGTGGCCTCATGGCGCGAAGCGGATAGTGGCCGACGGATAGAACGCAGCGGCCAGCACCCTAAGCGTGGCTGGCAAGCGCGGCCCCAGCCCACCGACCAGCAAGGTCGGGTCAAGCTGAACCAGGCGCTGATCGTGCACTGCACGCGAGGCGGCCAGTGCAGGGTTTTCCTTCAACAGCGCCTGCAAGGCTGCTTGATCGGTGAGCACGCGGTCCGAGAACACGATGACGTCCGGGTCCAGCGCCGCGAGCGCCTCGCTGGAAAAGTCCTTGTAGCCCTGATGGGTTGCAAGGTTACGCCCCCCGGCCTGCTGCAAGACCCAATCCCCTGCCGTGCCGGTACCTGCCAACAGCGGCTTGGCACCGGCATGCCCCACGAGCAACACCACGCCGGGCGCGGGCTGCTCGGCTTGTGCCTGGCGTACCTTGTCGTGCAGTTCATCGAGCTGATGGCGAAAGTCTTCAGTCGCACGTGCGGCCTGCGCCTGGGCCCCAAGCAGCTCGCCCAGGCGCTTGAGGGTCTGCCCGAGGGCATCGATATCGGGCTGGCTGGAGAACACCTCGACGGGCACGCCGGCCCTGGTGATCTGTGCCAACACCGGCGGTGGGCCCATTTCATCCGTACCTATCAACCTGTCAGGGCGCAGGCTCAGAATGCCTTCGGCGGACAACTGGCGCTGATAACCAATACTGGGCAGTGCTTTCAAGGAGGCTGGATGTTGGCTGGTGGTATCGACGCCGACCAACCGCCGCTCAGCGCCCAACGCGACCACCCACTCGCTCAAGGCACCGCCAGCACTGACCCAACGGCTTGACTGTTCGGCTGCCAGGGCCTTGGTGCAGAGCAGTGGGCAGGCGGCAAGAACAAGCACGGCGGCAAGGCGACGCATCATTGGATTTCCTTTATTGGATTGGCCCCCACACCTTGTAGCAGGCGGCAGAACTGCGCACCATGCAACGCCAGGCGCAGCGAATGACAGCCATTTGATAATTGTTCGCATTGACGCGTCAAGTCGACCACCGTTCCAAGAGTCAGGCCTGCCATGCACTTTCTTTGCCCCTCCCACAGCTTGCCCGAAGGCCAGAGCCGCCCGTTCGATGTAGACGGCGTTCTCCTGCTGGGCGTTCGCCGCCAAGGCAGCGTCTACCTCTACCGCAACCGCTGCCCGCACCGTGGCATTGCATTGAACGGGCCGCAGGAACGTTTTCTGGACGACAGCAACAGCCTTATTCACTGTAGCCACCACGGCGCACTCTTTTTGATCGAGACGGGCGAATGTGTGTCCGGGCCTTGCGAAGGCGAGTCGTTGCAGGCCCTGGACTGCCTCGAAGACAGTCAGGGCATCTGGCTCAAGGCGTGAGGATCACCGGCAGGCGCCGGTCAATGACGATGCCCTCGGCATCCAGCCGGGTCCCATAGGCCAGCACTTCGACCCCCTCGGCCGCCGCCACCTTCAGCGCTTGGGCATAGGCCATGTCGATCTCATCGGCCGGTCGTACGGCCTCGATACCCGTCAGGTTCACGCAATACAGCTGAACCGCCCGTATGCCCTGACGCGCCAGCTTGGCCAGCTCGCGCAGGTGCTTGGCACCGCGCTGGGTGACGGCGTCCGGGAACGCCGCCGTGGTGCTGTCGGCGTAACCCAGGGTTACACTTTTCACTTCCACGTAAGCCGGTGCACCGTCGAATTCCAGACGAAAATCGATGCGACTGCCTTCTTCACCGTAGGCCACCTCCCGCTTGAGTGCAGTGAAACCTGCCAGTTCGGTGATGATCCCCGCCCGCAGCGCCTCCTCCACCAATGCGTTGGCGCGGCCGGTGTTGACGCACGCCAGCCTACCTTGCGGGGTTTCGCTGATTTCCCAGGTGCCTGGCAGTTTGCGTTTCGGGTCACTTGAGCGACTGAACCACACCAGGCCACCCTCGCGCATGCAATTGAGCATGGAGCCGGTGTTGGGGCAATGGATGGTCAGCTGCTCGCCAGTGGCCAGTTCGATGTCGGCCAGAAAGCGCTTGTACCGGCGCAGCAGCCGACCTTGTTCAAGGGCAGGAGAAAAGCGCATCAGCCCTGCCAGCTCTGCAGGCCACGGGCAATCCGCTGGACCGCTTGCTCCAGGCGCGGCAGGCTTTGGGTGTAGGCGAAGCGCACATGATGGCCGGCCAGGTGGCGACCAAAGTCCAGCCCAGGGGTAAACGCCACGTGCTCGGTTTCCAGGAAATGTCGGCAGAAGCCGAAGGCATCACCCCCGAATGCGCTGATATCGGCGTACAGATAAAACGCGCCCTGGGGCTCCACGGCAATCTTGAAACCCAGGCTGCGCAGGGCTGGCAGCAGGTAATCACGGCGTTTGGCAAATTCTGCCCGGCGCGTCTCGAAGATCCCGAGCGCCTCCGGCTGGAAGCAGGCCAGCGCGGCGTGCTGGGCCATGCTGGGTGCGCTGATGTAGAGGTTTTGCGCCAGTTTCTCAAGGTCAGCCACCGCATCTTCGGGTGCCACCAACCAACCCAGGCGCCAGCCGGTCATGCCGAAATATTTGGAAAAGCTATTTAGCACAAAGGCCGAATCGTCCACCTCGAGCACGCTGGGCGCATCCATGCCATAGGTCAGGCCGTGATAGATCTCGTCCACGACCAGGTGACCGGCGCGGGCGCGCGTGGCTTGGGCAAGGCTGGCCAACGCCTCGCGCCCCAGCACCGTCCCCGTCGGGTTGGCAGGTGATGCCACCAAGGCGCCGACCGTATCGGCATTCCAGTGTTTGTGCACCAGCTCTGCATCGAGCTGATAGTTCACCTCAGGCCCTACGGGCACCAACTGCGCCCCGCCCTCGACCAGGCGCAAGAAGTGGCGATTGCACGGGTAGCCCGGGTCGGCCAGCAGCCAATGCTTGCCGGGATCGACCAGCAGGCTGCTGGCCAGCAGCAGCGCCCCGGAACCACCTGGCGTGATCAGGATGCGCTCCGGATCGACGTCAAGGCCGTAGCGCTGACCATAGAAACCGGCGATTGCCTGGCGCAGTGCCGGCAGACCACGGGCGGCCGTGTACCGGGTGTGGCCTTCGGCAAGCGCGGCTTGCCCAGCGGCAACGATGGGCGCCGCCGTGGTGAAGTCCGGCTCGCCGATCTCGAGGTGGATCACGTCATGCCCGGCTGCCTGCAGCTCATTGGCACGCGCCAGCAGCGCCATGACATGGAAGGGTTCGATGGCGCGACTGCGCGCACTGTAGGGTTGGGCCATGTCCTTCTCTCAATCGGGTCTAAACTTGGGATTCTACCCTTGCGCGCAATCGAACGTACGGTTCGCGCCGGTGTCAGTAAGCAGGATCGGGCGGGCTAGCGCACCCCCGATCTATCTGGTAAGTTCGGCGGCTCGCAGTCGCAGGGCCGGCGGTCGCCGGAGATGGAGCATCCTGCGCATAGGATCAGATGAGTGAGAGGCGGTCTATTCATGTCCACCGTAGAAAAGCAAAAAACCGGTCAAACCATGTACGGTGTCGAGCCCTATCAAGAGACCAAGGGCGAAGAATACATGGGTGAGCCCATGAAGAAGCACTTCACCAAGCTTCTCAATGCCTGGAAAGGCGAGCTCATGCAGAGCGTGGACCGCACCGTGGACCACATGAAGGACGAAGCGGCGAACTTCCCCGACCCGGCCGACCGTGCCAGCCAGGAAGAAGAATTCGCCCTCGAGCTGCGCAACCGCGACCGCGAGCGCAAGCTGATCAAGAAAATCGACAAGACCCTGCAAAAGATTCAGGACGAAGAATACGGCTGGTGCGATTCCTGCGGGATCGAGATTGGCTTGCGCCGTCTGGAGGCCCGTCCTACCGCCGACCTGTGCTTTGACTGCAAGGAAATTGCCGAGAAGAAAGAAAAGACCGTCGGCAAAGGCTGATCGTCTTCTTCTCCAAACGGGGCGCATCATGCGCCCCGCTTCATTTATATACCCTGCCCGATCATGACCCAGTCCCGTTACATCGGCCGCTTTGCCCCCACCCCCAGCGGTTTCCTGCATTTTGGCTCCCTGGTAGCCGCCCTGGCGTCCTGGCTGGACGCCCGAGCCGTGGGCGGACGTTGGCTGCTGCGCATGGAGGACACCGACCCGCCACGGGAAATGCCCGGCGCGCGCGATGCCATCCTGCAAACCCTGGAGCGCTACGGCCTGGAATGGGATGGCGAAGTGGCTTTCCAGAGCCTGCGCTTTGATGTCTATGCCAGCGTGGTCGACCGCCTGTTCAACATGGGCCTGGCATACGCCTGCACCTGTTCGCGCAAGCAGCTGGAAGCGTACGGCGGCATCTACCCCGGCTTTTGTCGCAACGCCGGGCACGCCCGCGAAGGTGCGGCGATTCGTATCCGGGTACCGGAGCTGACCTACCGCTTCACCGACCGGGTTCAAGGTGAGTACGAGCAGCACCTGGGCCGCGACGTCGGCGACTTCGTCATTCAGCGCCGCGACGGGCTCTATGCCTATCAGTTGGCGGTGGTGCTCGATGACGCCTGGCAAGGCATCACCGACATCGTGCGCGGCGCCGACTTGCTCGACAACACTCCCCGTCAACTGTACCTGCAGGAGTTGCTCGGCTTCACGCAGCCGCGCTACCTGCATGTCCCGCTGATCGTCCAGCCTGACGGCCACAAGCTGGGCAAGTCGTACCGCTCCCCGCCCTTGCAGGCCGACCAGGCCACCCCGCTGCTGCTGCGCGCGCTCAGGGCACTGGGCCAGGACACGCCCGCGCAGCTCGCAAGTGCCACCCCGACCGAAGTGCTGGCCCTGGCACGTGCGCAGTGGCGGCCCGAACGCATTGCCCAGCGCACCACGGTCCCTGAGGCCGACTTGCGCTAGGCCGGGTTTCGATAACCCGCCAACCTGAATCAAAAGGCCATGAAATTCAAACCCTTGGCCAACGCTGCCGATTCCCGCTAGCATCCGCCACGCCATATGCGCCAATAATAGATCCACACCCGCAGCGCCCAACCGTCGAGGCCCGCATGTACATCTATCGTTTGGTCCTGCTTCTGGTCGTGGGGATCTACCTGTTCTCCCCGGCCATCATGGACTGGTGGATCGAGCCCACCGGAGCCTGGTACCGCCCGTACCTGCTCTGGCTCATCCTGATCGTCGTCACTTTCATCCTGCAGAGCCAACGAGATGCCGATGAGCTTTAGCCTGACCCAGATGATCCTGATCAGTGCCGGCTACCTGCTGGTGCTGTTCGGCGTGGCCTGGGTCAGCGAACGCGGCTTGATACCGCGCTCGATCATCCGCCACCCCCTTACCTACACCTTGTCGCTGGGGGTTTATGCCAGCGCCTGGGCGTTCTACGGATCGGTCGGGCTGGCCTACCAGTACGGCTACGGCTTTCTGGCCTGTTACCTGGGGGTATCAGGGGCGTTCCTGCTGGCACCGGTGTTGCTGTATCCGATCCTGAAGATCACCCGGACCTACCAGCTATCGTCCCTGGCCGATCTGCTGGCTTTTCGCTTTCGCAGCACCTGGGCCGGGGCTCTGACCACGGTGATCATGCTGATCGGGGTGTTGCCGCTGCTTGCCCTGCAGATCCAGGCCGTGGCCGACTCCATCAGCATCCTCACCGGGGAGCCGGTCAAGGCCCGGGTAGCGTTCGCCTTCTGTGCCCTCATCATCCTGTTCACCATCTTCTTCGGTTCAAGGCACATCGCTACCCGTGAGAAGCACGAGGGGCTGGTCTTCGCCATCGCCTTCGAGTCGGTGATCAAGCTCATCTCCCTGGGTGGCATCGGCCTTTATGCCCTGTATGGTGTCTTTGGCGGGCCCCACGGCCTGGAGGTCTGGCTGCTGCAGAACCAGACGGCGCTCGCGGCCCTGCACACGCCCTTGCAGGAAGGCCCGTGGCGCACCTTGCTGCTGGTGTTCTTCGCCTCGGCGATCGTCATGCCGCACATGTACCACATGGCGTTCACCGAAAACCTCAACCCGCGTTCGCTGGTCAGCGCCAGCTGGGGGCTGCCGCTGTTCCTGCTGCTGATGAGCCTGGCCGTGCCCCTGGTGCTGTGGGCCGGCTTGCGCCTGGGCGCCAGTACCAACCCGGAATACTTCACCTTGGGGTTGGGCATCGCGGCCAACAACCAGGCCTTGGCCCTGCTGGCCTATGTCGGCGGGCTTTCGGCAGCCAGCGGGTTGATCATCGTGACCACCCTCGCCCTCTCGGGCATGGCGCTCAATCACCTGGTCCTGCCGCTGTACCAGCCGCCTGCCGAGGGCAACATCTACCGCTGGCTGAAGTGGACACGCCGGGCCTTGATCGTGGCCATCATCACCGCCGGCTTCATGTTCTACCTCACCCAGAGCAACCACCAGAGCCTGGCCAACCTGGGCATCGTCGCGTTCGTGGCCACCTTGCAGTTCCTGCCAGGGGTCCTGTCGGTGCTGTACTGGCCCACGGCGAATAGGCGGGGGTTCATTGCCGGCTTAGTGGCGGGCACCCTGGTGTGGATGGGCACCATGCTGCTGCCGCTGCTGGGTAACCTGCAGGGTTTCTACATCCCCTTGCTGGACATGATCTACGTGCTCGACGACACCAGCTGGCACATGGCAGCCATTGCATCGCTGGCCGCCAACGTGCTGCTGTTCACCTTGATCTCCCTGTTCACCAATGCCAGCAACGAAGAGGTGGCCGCGGCCGAAGCCTGCGCCGTCGACAACGTCCGCCGTCCCCAGCGCCGCGAACTGCACGCCGCCTCGCCACAGGAGTTCGCCACCCAGCTGGCCAAGCCACTGGGCGCCAAGGCCGCGCAGAAAGAAGTGGAGCAAGCCCTGCGCGACCTGTATCTGCCCTTCGACGAGCGGCGCCCCTACGCCCTGCGTCGGTTGCGCGACCGCATCGAGGCCAACCTGTCCGGCCTGATGGGCCCAAGCGTCGCCCAGGACATGGTGGAGACCTTCCTGCCCTACAAGTCGGGCAATGAAAACTATGTGACCGAAGACATCCACTTCATCGAAAGCCGGTTGGAAGACTACCACTCGCGCCTGACCGGCTTGGCTGCCGAACTCGACGCGTTGCGCCGCTATCACCGCCAGACGCTTCAGGAGCTGCCGATGGGGGTATGTTCCCTGGCCAAGGACCAGGAAATCCTCATGTGGAACAAGGCCATGGAAGAGCTGACCGGCATTGCGGCCAAGCACGTGGTCGGTTCGCGCCTGATCACCATTGCCGAACCCTGGCGGGGCCTGCTGCAAGGTTTCATCAATGTGCCGGATGAGCACTTGCACAAGCAGCGCCTGGCCCTGGACGGCCAGCCGCGCTGGCTGAACCTGCACAAGGCCGCCATCGACGAACCGCTGGCCCCAGGCAACAGTGGCCTGGTGCTGCTGGTGGAAGACCTGACCGACACCCAGGCCCTGGAAGACAAGCTGGTGCACTCCGAACGCCTGGCCAGCATCGGTCGCCTGGCGGCGGGTGTGGCCCACGAGATCGGCAATCCGATCACCGGCATCGCCTGCCTTGCGCAGAACCTTCGCGAGGAGCGCGAAGGGGATGGGGAAATCATCGAGCTGTCCAGCCAGATCCTCGAACAGACCAAGCGGGTGTCGCGCATCGTGCAGTCGCTGATGAGCTTCGCCCATGCAGGCGGCAGTCATCAGAACAGCGAAGAACCCGTGTGCCTGGCCGAAGTGGCCCAGGACGCCATTGGCCTGCTGGCCTTGAATCGGCGCAACTTCGACGTGCAGTTCTTCAACCTGTGCGACCCCGACCACTGGGCAGAGGGCGACCCGCAGCGCCTGGCCCAAGTGCTGATCAACCTGCTGTCCAATGCGCGGGACGCTTCCCCACCCGGCAGCGCGATCCGCGTGCGCACCGTGGGCTGCGAGCACACGGTCGACCTGATCGTGGAGGATGAGGGCAGCGGCATTCCGAAGAACATCATGGATCGCTTGTTCGAACCCTTCTTCACCACCAAGGACCCTGGCGAGGGAACCGGGCTGGGCCTTGCGCTGGTCTATTCCATCGTGGAAGAGCATTATGGACAAATCACCATCGACAGCCCGGCCGATATCGAACGGCAACGTGGCACACGGATCCGCGTGACCCTGCCCCGGCATGTCGTAGCGACGTCCCCTGAAAATCGAGACCGTCGAGAGAATTGAATCAATGCCGCATATTCTGATCGTCGAAGACGAAACCATCATCCGCTCGGCCCTGCGACGCCTGCTCGAACGGAACCAGTACCAGGTCAGCGAAGCCGGCTCGGTGCAGGAAGCACAGGAACGCTTCAGCATTGCGACCTTCGACCTGATCGTCAGCGACCTGCGCCTGCCGGGTGCCCCTGGCACCGAGTTGATCAAGCTCGGCGAGGGCAGGCCTGTGCTGATCATGACCAGCTACGCCAGCCTGCGCTCGGCCGTGGACTCGATGAAAATGGGCGCGGTCGACTACATTGCCAAGCCGTTCGATCATGATGAGATGCTCCAGGCAGTTGCGCGCATCCTGCGTGATCGGCCAAGCGCGCCTCCCGCAGCCCCTGAGCCACGCCCGGTTTCCGGCAAGTCTGCCCCGGCGGACAAAGCCAGCGCACCGACGACCAACGGAGATATCGGCATCATCGGTTCCTGCGCCCCCATGCAGGACATGTTCAACAAGATCCGCAAGGTCGCCCCTACCGATTCCAATGTGCTGATCCAGGGTGAATCAGGCACCGGCAAGGAACTGGTCGCCCGCGCGCTGCACAACTTGTCTCGGCGGGCCAAGGCACCGATGATTTCGGTCAACTGCGCGGCGATTCCCGAAACGCTCATCGAGTCCGAGCTGTTCGGTCACGAAAAGGGCGCCTTTACCGGCGCCAGCGCAGGCCGGGCCGGGCTGGTGGAGGCTGCTGACGGCGGCACCTTGTTCCTTGACGAGATCGGCGAACTGCCACTCGAAGCTCAGGCGCGCCTGTTGCGCGTGCTTCAGGAAGGGGAAATTCGCCGGGTGGGTTCGGTGCAGTCGCAAAAGGTCGACGTGCGCCTGATCGCGGCCACTCACCGAGACCTGAAAAACCTGGCCAAGGCCGGTCAGTTCCGTGAAGACTTGTATTACCGCTTGCACGTGATCGCGCTCAAGCTACCTGCCCTGCGCGAGCGTGGCAGCGATGTGAACGAAATTGCCAGTGCCTTCCTGGCCCGCCAGTGCGCGCGGATCGGGCGCGACGATCTGCACTTCTCTTCCGAGGCAGAGCAGGCCATTCGTCACTACAGCTGGCCCGGCAACGTGCGAGAACTGGAAAACGCCGTGGAGCGCGCGGTGATCCTGAGCGAGAGCCCGGAAATTTCGGCGGAGCTGTTGGGCATCGACATCGAGCTCAGCGAGCTGGACGAGGACGAGCTGCTCGACAGTACGCTGACCGTGGCCGGTGCCGCCACGGCCAGTCATGAGCCGACCGAAGACCTGTCGCTGGAGGACTACTTCCAGCATTTCGTGTTGGAGCATCAGGACCACATGACCGAGACCGAGCTGGCACGCAAGCTGGGCGTCAGCCGTAAATGCCTTTGGGAGCGCAGGCAGCGCCTGGGTATTCCACGCCGTAAAACCAACGCCACCAGCGAGAACTGATTCAACCGGGCAGGCGTCATCTCCTGCCCGTCTTCGGTCACCCTGCAAAGCCCTTCCTCGTAATAGGGCTCAAACCCATTCCCCGCACCCTCCCCCTCTGCAAAAATCTGTTACCTGCCTGCTGGCACGTAACAGTTACCGAGGCAAACGGTAACGAAAAACACGTTGCGCCCCTGGGATGCAACCCTGCAGAAATGACCAAACCCCCGGATTTGCTGGGCCAGCCAAAGTTGGCACGCCTTCTGCTATATGCTTAGTACAAAAACAATAACAAGCACTGCAACCCACAATAAGAACAAGACGAAACGACTCACGCACAATAAGAACAAGACGGCGGAGGCGCAGCTAACTGATTCTTTTGGAGAGGATGCATGTTTGGGGCTTGCCCCACACCCAGGCAGAGAACAACAAAAACTGCACTAAAAAGCAGCACCTGAACTGGATGGATCGACGATCAACGTGACATCAGCGGCCAAAGCAATCCGTTTGCTCTTTACCCCTGGCTTGGGGGTCGTCCACAAGCTTCGCGCTTAGTGGCAGGGCGCTCAACAAAAACAAGAAGCCCGCAAAAAAAACAATAAGAGCACACGCAACGACTTCTTGGGGAGCTTAGGCTCCCCTTGTCGTTTCTGCCTTTGGGCAGGCATTCTGCGACCGCCTACACCATCCCGCGAGTAAATGCTAGAATCCCCGCCCATCATGCGGCCATTCTCATATTCTTGGCCGAACATTCCTTCAAACAGTGCATCCCATGCTGAAGAAGCTGTTCCAGTCGTTCCGCCCGCCCGTACCGGGCCAGCACCACCGGCGTACCACGCCCGAGGTGATCAACAAAAGCCAGCATTCGCTGCAGCGCCACCAGTTCAGCCGCCATGCGGTAAACATCGTGGAGCGCCTGCAGAGCGCCGGTTACCAGGCTTATCTGGTCGGTGGTTGTGTCCGCGACCTGATGCTGGGCATCACGCCGAAAGACTTCGACGTGGCCACCAGCGCCACCCCCGAACAGGTACGCGCCGAGTTCCGTAACGCGCGGATCATCGGCCGCCGCTTCAAGTTGGTTCACGTGCATTTCGGCCGTGAAATCATTGAAGTCGCTACCTTCCGTGCCCCTCACTCCGAGGACGATCAGGGCGATAGCCACCGCTCGTCCCATAATGCCAGCGGGCGAATCTTGCGCGACAACGTATATGGCACCTTGGAAGAAGACGCGCAGCGCCGCGACTTCACCATCAACGCGCTGTATTACGATCCGGTCAGCGAGCGCATTCTCGATTACGCCAACGGCGTGCACGATGTGCGCAATCGCCTGTTGCGCCTGATCGGCGATCCTACCCATCGCTACCAGGAAGACCCAGTACGCATGCTGCGTGCGGTGCGTTTCGCGGCCAAGCTCGACTTCGGTATCGAAAAGCACACCGTACAGCCGATTCGCGAACTGGCGCCGTTGCTACGCGAAATACCGCCGGCGCGGCTGTTCGAAGAGAGCCTGAAGCTGTTCCTTTCGGGCCAGGGCGCCATGGTGTTCGAAATGCTGGTCGACCTGCAGCTGTTCGAACCCCTGTTCCCCGCCAGTGCCCAGGCGCTGGAAGACCGCCCCACTTATACCCACACGCTGATCAGCCAGGCGCTGAGCAACACGGACCTGCGCGTCAAGCAAGGCAAGCCGGTAACGCCTGCCTTCATGTTCGCAGCCCTGTTGTGGCCTGCCCTGCCAGCACGCGTTCTGCACCTGCAGAATCAAGGGGTGCCACCGATTCCGGCCATGAACGGCGCAGCCCATGACCTGATCGCCGAGCAATGCGCGCGCATCGCCATCCCCAAGCGCTTCACGCTGCCGATCCGCGAAATCTGGGACATGCAGGAACGCCTGCCGCGCCGCAGCGGTAAACGCGCCGACATGCTGCTGGACAATCCGCGCTTCCGTGCCGGTTACGATTTCCTGCTGCTGCGCGAAAGCGCTGGCGAAGAAACCGATGACCTTGGCCAGTGGTGGACCGAGTATCAGGAAGCCAATGACAGCGAGCGCCGCGACATGATTCGCGACCTGGGCAGCCGTGATGAAGGCGGTGCGTCCCGCAAACGCAAGCGCAGCAACAGCAAGCGCAAGCGCGGTGGTGAAGAGGCCTTCGAGTGAGCATCCGCGTGTACGTCGGCTTGGGCAGCAATCTGGATGCCCCGGCCGAGCAGTTGCGCAGCGCCCTGGACGCCCTCGATCAGGTCCAGGCAACGCGACTGGTGGCTGCTTCGGCGCTGTATACCAGCGATTCGCTACTGCCGGGTCAGCCCCGCTACACCAATGCGGTCGCCGCGCTCGACAGCGCCTTGGCGCCACTTGACCTGCTCGATGCCTTGCAGGCCATCGAAAACGACCAGGGCCGGGTGCGCAAGGAACGCTGGGGGCCGCGCACCCTCGACCTGGACATCCTGCTGTACGGTGACCAGGTGCTGGACCTGCCGCGCCTGCAGGTACCGCACTACCACATGCATGCCAGGCCCTTCGTGCTTTATCCGCTGGCCGAACTGGTACCTGCAGACTTCCGGCTTGCCGATGGCCGCCAACTGTCCCAACTGCTCGCCGCCTGCCCTTGCATTGGCCTCGAACGCCTGTAACCGGCCGTTCGTTAGGGCAGTAACGCCAGTAACACCCTGATCGTAACAATGCGGTAACAGGGTGATTGACTTCCCTCATTCCGCTCACGACTATAGGCGACCCGCGTGGCACCCCCGTGTTGCGCACCCCTATCGAGGCCCGGACGGACCTGTGCCAGAACATCACGCGCGATGATGTGCCGCCGCGGAAGATGACTACTCAGGTTGCATGCAGTCGTTTCCCCTGGCGCCAGAATGAGGAACTCTCTACATGCCTGAAGTAACCCTTTCCACCCTCAATGGCCTGAAGGCCAAGGGTGAAAAAATCGCCATGCTGACCTGCTATGACGCGACGTTCGCCAAGGCAGCCAGCCAGGCTGGCGTCGACGTCCTGCTGGTGGGCGACTCCTTGGGCATGGTCTTGCAAGGCCATGACAGCACCTTGCCGGTCACCACGGCAGACATGGCCTACCACACCGCCTCGGTCAAGCGCGGCAATCACGGCGCATTGATTCTCGCCGACTTGCCTTTCATGGCCCACGCCACGCCCGAATCGGCCTTTGCCAACAGCGCGGCGCTGATGCAGGCCGGCGCCCACATGGTCAAGATCGAAGGTGCAGCCTGGCTGGCCGAGACCATCCGGCTGCTGGCCGAGCGCGGTGTGCCTGTGTGCGCCCACCTGGGCCTGACACCTCAGACCGTAAACGTGCTCGGCGGCTATAAAGTACAAGGCCGCCTTGAGGCACAAGCCCGGCAGATGCAGGCCGATGCCATCGCCCTTGAAGCCGCGGGCGCCGCGATGCTGTTGCTCGAGTGCGTGCCGAGCGATCTGGCCGCAGCGATCACCCAGGCCGTACGCATCCCGGTCATCGGCATTGGTGCCGGCAGCGCCACCGATGGTCAGGTACTGGTGCTGCACGACATGCTCGGCCTGTCTCTCAGCGGTCGGGTGCCCAAGTTCGTGAAGAACTTCATGGACGGCCAACCTGACATCGCCAGCGCCCTCGCCGCTTATGTCCAGGCCGTCAAGCAGGTCACCTTCCCCGCCAGTGAACACGGGTTCAGCGCATGAATACAGTCAAGACCGTGCGGGAGCTGCGCGCCGCCGTAGCCCGCGCCCGCAACGAAGGCAAGCGCATCGGCTTCGTGCCGACCATGGGCAACCTGCACAGCGGCCATGCGGCCCTGGTGGTCAAGGCCGCGCAATGCACCGACTTCGTCGTTGCCAGCATCTTCGTCAACCCGCTGCAGTTCGGGGCCAATGAAGACCTGGACAAATACCCTCGCACGTTGGCAGCCGACCAGCAGCTGTTGGTCGAATCGGGCTGTAACCTGCTGTTTGCCCCTGGCGTGGATGAAATGTATCCGGACGGGATGAGCGTGCAGACGCGGGTCAGCGTGCCCACCCTGTCGCAAGGGCTGTGCGGCGCCAGTCGGCCAGGGCACTTCGAAGGCGTGGCCACCGTGGTCAGCAAATTGTTCAACATGGTGCAGCCTGACCTCGCGGTCTTTGGCGAAAAGGACTATCAGCAGCTGGCAGTCATCCGCGCCATGGTGCGCGACCTGAACATGCCGATCCAGGTGATGGGCCTGCCTACGGTGCGCGCCGCAGACGGTTTGGCACTGTCATCGCGCAACGGCTACCTCACCCCAGAGCAGCGGGCAACAGCGCCAGTGCTGTATCGGGTACTCCAGACACTGGCAGCTGCCATCGCCCATGGCCAAAAGGACTTCGCCACGCTGGTGGCCGACGGCCAGGCCCAGTTGAGTACAGCCGGTCTGCGCACCGATTACCTGGAAGTACGGCATGCCCTGACCCTGCGCCCGGCCGTGGTCGATGACCGAGACCTGGTGGTCATCGCGGCGGCTTACCTGGGCAACACCCGCCTGATCGACAACCTGTACGTGCAAGTGCAGGACACGACTGCCTGAACGGCCTGGGGTGCCCAGGCACCTCATCTACTTGAACGCCCCCCATTCCCAGCGCCGGACCTTTGCCTATAATGATGCCAGCCTGAACCCGGCAATGACTGCCGTGTCCAACGCATCACCACGGACCAAGGGACCCCCGCGCAATGGCGTATTACCGTACCCCCCACGATGTCACGGCTCTACCCGCCTGGCAGGCGCTCAAGCAGCACCGCGATGCCATGCAAGGCTTCAGCATGCGTGAAGCCTTCGCCGCCGATCCTCAGCGCTTCGAACAATTCTCCCTGAGCTCCTGTGGCCTGTTCCTGGATTATTCCAAGAACCTGATCACCGAACAGACACGTGACCTGCTGGTAAACCTGGCCGACGAAGTGGGCCTCAAGGACGCCATCACCTCGATGTTCAGCGGCGAGATCATCAACGCCTCCGAAGGCCGGCCGGTGCTGCACACCGCCCTGCGCCGCCCGGTGGGTGACAAGCTCAGCGTCAACGGCGTGAACGTCATGCCGGAAGTGCACAAGGTGCTCAACCAGATCACCGAGCTGGTAGGCCGCATCCATGATGGCCTGTGGCGTGGCTACAGCGAAAAGCCCATCACCGACGTAGTCAACATTGGTATCGGTGGCTCGTTCCTGGGCCCGGAACTGGTATCCGAAGCGCTGATGCCTTACGCCCAGCGCGGTGTACGCTGCCATTACCTGGCGAACATCGACGGTAGCGAGTTCCACGAACTGTCGGCCAGCCTGCGCGCCGAAACCACCCTGTTCATCGTCTCGTCCAAGTCGTTCAACACCCTCGAGACCCTGAAGAACGCAATGGCCGCGCGTACCTGGTACCTGGCCCAGGGCGGCTCGGAAGCCGAGCTGTACCGCCACTTCATCGCCGTTTCCAGCAACAAGGCCGCCGCCGTGGCGTTTGGCATCCGCGAAGAGAACATCTTCCCGATGTGGGACTGGGTCGGTGGGCGCTATTCGCTGTGGTCCGCCATCGGCCTGCCGATTGCGCTTGCCATCGGCACCGCCAACTTCAAGGAACTGCTCTCCGGTGCCTACACCATGGACCAGCATTTCCAGAGCGCGCCGTTCGAGAAGAACATGCCCGTGCTGCTGGCGCTGCTGGGCGTGTGGTACGGCAATTTCTGGGGTGCCAGCAGCCACGCGATCCTGCCGTACGACCACTACCTGCGCAACATCACCAAGCACCTGCAACAGCTGGACATGGAGTCCAACGGCAAGAGCGTGCTGCAGGACGGCACCCCGGTGAAAACCGAGACCGGCCCGGTGATCTGGGGCGGCGTGGGCTGCAACGGCCAGCATGCCTATCACCAATTGCTGCACCAGGGCACACAGCTGATCCCGGCCGACTTCATCGTGCCGGTCGTCAGCTTCAACCCGGTGGCCGACCACCACCAGTGGCTTTACGCCAACTGCCTGTCCCAGAGCCAGGCGCTGATGCTGGGCAAGACGCGCGAGGAAGCCGAGACCGAACTGCGTGCCAAGGGCATGAGCGAAGCCGATGTGCAAAAGCTCGCCCCGCACAAGGTCATTCCGGGCAATCGTCCGAGCAACACCTTGGTGGTCGAGCGTATCAGCCCACGCCGGCTGGGCGCCCTGGTGGCCATGTATGAGCACAAGGTGTTCGTGCAGAGCGTGGTCTGGGGTATCAATGCCTTCGACCAATGGGGCGTGGAATTGGGCAAGGAGCTGGGCAAGGGTGTGTACCAGCGTCTTGTGGGCAGCCAGGAAGAGGTTGCAGAGGACGGTTCTACCCAGGGCCTGATCAATTACTTCCGCGGCCGCCATCGCGGCTGATCCCACCCTCTGCCTGGCAGTGCATCCTGCTCGTCAGGCAGGGCGTGAAAAAAGTGCGCCGTAGCTTCTGCAGTTCGCTTCCGGGCGATTGGCGGGGCTGCCGCGCAGCGCCTATCGCACGTGAGTGAAGCCTGCGCAGCAAGCCAGTCTGCAGCTCCACTGTCCCTGTAGCCCGTGACCGCCCAATCGCCGGACCGGTTGAACACCCCTCCCCCCAAAACTGTCCTACTCAATAGCCGTTGCCGTGCCTCGCCCCTTACAAGAGCAGGACCACCGCCATGTTCGATCTCCGACATTACCCGCACGCCCTCGCCGTCAGTCAGGCGGCAGCCCTTTCCCAGGACGACTATGACCGCCTGTACCGCCAGTCGGTCGAAGACCCGGATACCTTCTGGACCACTCAAGCGCAACGCCTGACCTGGATGAAGCCATGGTCCCAGGTTCAACGGTCGGACCTGCGCACCGGCCACGCCCGTTGGTTCGACGGAAGCCAACTGAACGTCAGCTACAACTGCATCGATCGCCACCTGGCCACGCGGGCCGAGCAGACCGCCCTGCTATGGGAAGGCGACGACCCCAGTGACACCAAGGCCATCAGCTACCGTGAACTGCACCGCCAGGTGTGTCGCCTGGCCAATGTATTGAAGTCGCGAGGCGTGGCCAAAGGTGACCGGGTATGCATCTACATGCCGATGATCCCCGAAGCCGCGTTCGCCATGCTCGCGTGCGCGCGCATAGGCGCTGTTCACTCCGTGGTGTTCGGTGGTTTTTCCCCCGACGCGCTGCGTGACCGTATCCTCGATGCCGACTGCCGCACCGTCATCACCGCTGACGAAGGCGTACGCGGCGGCAAGCGCACCGCCCTCAAACAGAATGTCGACAAGGCGCTGGCCAGTTGCCCAGCCGTCAGCACCGTCGTGGTCGTGCGGCGCACTGGGGGTGATGTCGCGTGGGACGACGGTCGTGACCTCTGGTACCACCACGCCATCGAGCAGGTCGACGAGACTTGCCCGCCCGAACCGATGGAGGCAGAGGCGCCGCTGTTCATCCTCTACACATCCGGCAGCACCGGCAAACCCAAAGGCGTGCTGCACACCACGGCGGGGTACTTGCTGCAAGCGGCCATGACATTCGACGTGGTGTTCGACTACCGGCAGGGGGAAGTCTTCTGGTGCACCGCCGACGTCGGCTGGGTCACCGGCCACAGTTACATCGTGTATGGCCCTCTGGCCAATGGCGCCATCTCGCTGATATTCGAGGGCGTGCCCAACTACCCCGACAGCTCGCGGTTCTGGCAAGTGGTGGACAAGCATCAGGTCAACATCTTCTACACCGCACCCACCGCCCTGCGCGCCCTGATGCGCGAAGGGCTTGCGCCCCTGCAAAGTACCTCCCGTGCGAGCCTGCGCTTGCTGGGCAGCGTGGGTGAACCGATCAACCCGGAAGCCTGGCATTGGTATTTCGATGAGGTCGGACAGCGCCGCTGCCCCATCGTCGACACCTGGTGGCAGACCGAAACCGGCGGCATCATGCTCACGCCACTGCCCGGCACCCAGACCCTCAAGCCTGGCTGCGCCACCCAACCCATGTTCGGCGTGCAGCCGGTGCTGCTTGACGACAAGGGCCAGGTCATCGAGGGTCCAGGGGCTGGGCTGCTGGCGATCAAGGCCAGCTGGCCGGGGCAGATTCGCAGCGTCCATGGCGATCACCAACGCATGGTCGACACCTACTTCAAGCCCATGCCCGGCTACTACTTCACCGGGGATGGCGCCAGGCGCGATGCCGACGGGCATTACTGGATCACTGGGCGCGTGGACGATGTGATCAACGTGTCCGGACATCGCATCGGCACGGCGGAGGTCGAAAGCGCCCTGGTGCTTCACGACAGCGTGGCCGAAGCAGCCGTGGTGGGTTACCCCCACGATCTCAAGGGCCAGGGTGTATACGCCTTTGTGACCACCATGAACGGTGTCAGCCCCGATGAAGACCTCAAGGCCCAGTTACTGGCGCTCGTCGGCAAGGAGATCGGCAGCTTCGCCAAGCCCGAGCTGCTGCAATGGGCTCCGGCTCTGCCCAAGACACGGTCGGGTAAGATCATGCGGCGTATACTGCGCAAGATCGCCTGTAACGAGCTCGACAGCCTGGGCGACACCTCTACCCTGGCCGACCCGAGCGTCGTCCAAGGGTTGATCGACACTCGCCTGAACCGATAACCGGCGGCCGCTACCCAGGCTGCCCAGCCCTGCAGGTCACCATGGAAGCGCTTCGCCGCCGTATCGAACAACAAGCCATGAGCCTCACCGGCCTGGCGTTGGGGCAGCTCGACCTGGAGTCGCCCAAGGGCGACCCTGGCCTGTTCGGGCCCGACAGTGTCAGTTGGCGGGTGCATGGCGACTTCCCCAGCATGCTGGTCGGCGGCATCAGCGCACTGATGCTGCAGTTGCTGCACCCGCTGGCGCTCGCTGGGGTCTGGGACCATTCCAACTTTCGCCATGACTTGATCGGGCGCCTGCGGCGCACCAGCCAGTTCATTTCAGGGACCACGTTCGGTGCGACCGAAGATGCGCACTGGCTGATCGAAAAAGTGCGCCGGATACACCTGCAAGTCGAAGGCACCGCGCCGGATGGCCGCCCCTATGCGGCCAGCGACCCTCACCTGCTGACCTGGGTGCATGTGGCCGAGGTCAGCAGCTTTCTGGCCGCTCACTTGCGTTACCGCAACCCCCGCTTGTCCCTGGCCGACCAAGACGCTTACTACCAGGAAATCGCCCTGATCGCCGAACGCCTGGGCGCCCTGGACGTGCCACGCTCGCGCCGTGAGGTCGAACACTACCTGCATGCGATGCGCCCACAACTGAGCTGCGATGCCCGCAGTCAGGAAGTCATGAGTATTCTGCTCGACGCCCCTGCGCCCAGCCGGCTGGCAAAACCGGTGGGCAAGCTGATGCTGCACGCCGGTATCGAGCTGCTGCCCCAGTGGGCACAACAGCAGCTTGGCCTCGAACCGGGCCATTGGCAAAAACGGTTGATCCGCCTGGGCGTGCAAGGCACCGCACCGGTATTGCGCTGGGCCATGCGCGACGGGTCTGCGCACCGGGCCAGGCGCCGCATGGGCATCGAATAAGCACTGAGCGCACCTCAGCGGAACTGATTTAACGTGCCATACTCCAAGGCATCCCGGCCCGGACAGACGAAGCGATTCATGTACAAAGGACTGACTCGCGCCATCGGCGCACTGCTGGCGTTGCTCGCCCTGTACAGCCTGCTTGGCTTTTTCATTCTTCCGGGCGTCGCGCTGCGTATCGCCAACCAGCAGCTCGCCCACTACGCCACGGTGCCGGCCCACCTCCAGCGGGCCGAGTTCAACCCCTTCAGCCTTGAGTTGACCTTGTGGGGCTTGCAGATCGGCGAGCCCGGTAAAGAGCAGGTTGGCTTCGAAAAACTGTACGCCAACCTGTCGCTGGACAGCCTATGGACCGGCGCGCTGCACCTTGACGCCCTCGAGTTGGTCAAACCACGCACCGAAGTGCTATTTGCCAAAGATGGCACGCTCAACCTCGCTCGCCTTTTCCAACTGCCTGCCAGCAAAAGCGAGCCTGATACACCCCCAGGCGATCCTTTCCCGCTGCGTATCGGCAGCATCAAGCTCGAGCAGGGTTTCGTGCGTTTCGAAGACCTGCGTCCCAGCGAGCCGATCGAGTTTCTCTACGACAACCTTGGCCTGGAATTGAAGAACCTCAGCACCCTCGCCAATGACAATGCCGACATGACCATGGTGGCCAACGGTCCCAACGGTGGGCGCATCGACTGGCAGGGCACGTTGAGCCTAGCGCCTATCGCGTCCGAAGGCACGCTTAAGGTCACCGACAGCAAGATGAAGCTGTTCTGGCCCTATGTGCGCGATGCGGTGCCCTTGGTGCTGGAAGACGGCAAGCTCAGCCTGAGCACGCATTATCGGCTCAACCTGGCAGATAAGACCGAACTGCGTCTGGAAAAAGCCTCGGTGCGGGTGGCGCCCTTTGCCATCAAGGCTCCGGATGGTCGTCCGTTGGCAAGGCTCGCCAATCTGGAGTTGAGTGATGCCTCCGTCGACCTGGTCAAGCAGCAGGTCACGATCGGCAAGGTACGCAGTGAAAAACTGGAAACCTGGGCAGCGCTGGAGAAGGACGGTCAGCTCGATTGGCAGGTGCTGTTTGCCGGCGAGCCTGGCAAGCCAACACCAGCTGAAAAGGCCGAGCCGCCCACTGCAGGGGCTTCAGCTGCACCGCAGACGCCAGCGGCCCCAAGCAAGCCCTGGCAGGTGTTGCTTAATGATGTCCAGCTCAGGAACTACCGTGTTCACCTGGCAGACCGCACGCAAAAAGAACCGGTCACCCTGGACGTAGGCCCCTTGAACGCTGACTTGAAGGGCTTCGACAGCCTCAACCAGAAGCCCTTCACGGTCAAGTTCGACACCGGCATCGGCAAGCAAGGCACCCTGCAGGGCCAGGGCCAGGTCAACCTGGCGCCGGTGTGGGCCAAGCTGGATGTCGGCACCCGGGACATCGACCTGCGGTTAGCCCAAGCCTACATCAGCCCCTTCATTCTGTTGGAGCTGCGCAGCGGTATGCTCAACAGCGACCTGAAGGTGGACCTGAAAAGCACCTCGCCGTTGGCCTTGACGGTAAGCGGCAAAGCGCAGGTGAATCAGTTGCATACCCTCGACACCATCAAGAGCCGGGACTTCGTCAAATGGCAGCAGGTCAACCTCGATGGCCTGACGTATGTGCATGGCGATGCCCTGTCGATCGACAAGGTGACACTGCAACAGCCTTATGCACGCTTCATCATCAACGAAGACCGTACTACCAACATCAATGACCTGTTGATCCCACAGCCAAACGATGCCCCTTCCAAGGCCCAGCCCCAGCCTGCAAGCGCCACCGAGGAAAAGCCGCTCGGTATCCACATTGGCCAGGTCGTGATCAAGGACGGTTCGGCCAACTTCGCCGACCTGTCGCTCACGCCCAATTTCGCCACGGCCGTGCAACAGCTCAACGGCCAGGTGGGGACCATCGATAACCGCAAGCCCCTCCCTGCCCCAGTTGATGTGCAAGGCAAGGTCGACCGGTACGCACCCGTCACCATCAAAGGTGGCCTCAACCCATTCGACCCACTCGCGAGCCTGGATATCGCCGCCGTGTTCAAACGCGTCGAACTGACCACCCTGACGCCCTACTCGGGCAAGTTTGCCGGCTACCGCATCCGCAAAGGCCGGCTGAACCTGGACCTGCACTACCTGATCACCAAGGGCCAACTCAAAGCCGAGAACAAGGTGGTCGTTGAGCAGTTGCAACTTGGGGAGAAAGTGGACAGCCCGGACGCGGTCGATCTGCCGATTCGCCTCGCAGTGGCGCTGCTCAAAGACACTCACGGCAAGATTTCCATCGAGTTGCCCGTTGCGGGCGATCTGAACAACCCGCAGTTCAGCGTGATGCCGATCGTGTGGCAAACCTTGCGCAACCTGGTGCTGCGCGCCGCGCAGGCACCGTTCAAGCTCATCGGTGGCCTTGTTGCCGGAGGCGGCGCCGAAGACTTGGGCACTGTGGCCTTTGCACCCGGGTCCAGCGAGCTGGCAGGCGATGCCCAAGCATCCTTGGATAAACTTGCCGAAGGGCTGAGAAAGCGGCCGGAACTGCGCCTGGAAATCGAAGGCACCAGCGCTCAGGCAAGCGACGGCCCCATTCTTGCCCAACAGCGTCTGGAGCGGGAATATCAGGTCACCTGGTACAAGATTCTGCAGCGGCGCGGTGACAAGGTACCGGCCAGTGCGTCCCTGATGGTGGTCGACGAGGCCGACAAGCCAGCGATGCTCGAAGGCATTTACCGCAGCCGCCTCAAGCAGCAACCGCCTGCCGAATGGGAGCAGCTTGACCGCGACGCGCGCACTGCCAACCTTCGCAACGCCGTGCTCAAGTTCTGGGCCGAAAGCACGGCTCTGTTACGCACCCTGGGGCAGGAGCGGGCCAGCAGTATCAAGGATTACCTGGTGGACAAAGCCAAGCTTGAAGACGACAGGGTGTACTTCATCGACACCCACCTGGGGCAGCCCGAAAAAGATGGCCGCGTTGTCACGCCAATGCACCTGGATGCCGACTGATCGTGACTCCTAAGGCTTGATGCCAAGCCTATGCGGCTCAATGAAAGCTTCCACGAAAAAGCCCCGGCACAGGCCGGGGCTTTTGTTGTAGCTGGCCAAATCCATTTGGCCGACAGGACGATCCTTATTCAGCTTTCAGGCCGTCAGCCATTACGCTCTTGACGCCTTTGATGTTCTTGGCAACGCGCACGGCCACTTCTTTTTGCGACTCGGTCACTTTGACGTCCGAGGACAGAGAGACTACGCCGTGGCTGGTTTCTACTTTGATGTCGCTGCCTGGTACGCCTTTCTCGGTCAGCAGATCCGCTTTGACCTTGGTGGTGATCCAGGTGTCAGAGCCTTCTTGCTTAGCGTCATCCATAGTGTTGGCAGCCAGCATTACCGGAGCCTGGGTGGCCTGGGCTGCGAAAGCGGCGTTGGCCATGGTCAGGGTCAGAGCGGTAGCAGTAGCGGCAGCAATGGCGAACTTCTTCATGTGAGTCACTCCTGTTTTTCGAAAGGTCTGCGCCATGTGTCTGGCGGCAGGTAAACAGGTAGTTGCATGGCTTGTGCCAGGTTTTACGCTTCGCTTGATTCCTTTTAAATCAATGACTTACGTATCATTGCATCTTTCAAGGCTCGTGCATTCTGCAACCTGCGCGATAAACCTGCATGCAAGATGCAAGTCCGCTAAAAGTTCCGTGTCTGTTTTTGTATTTACACGGGCACAGCCCAGTATAGATCCAAAAAAAAGGGCTCCCGCGGGAGCCCTTTGTGAAGCGCTAGGCGATCAGACGCCAGAAGCCTTCGCAGCCGCGACGTCCTTGATGGACAGCTTGATACGGCCGCGGTTATCCACGTCCAGTACCAGCACTTCAACTTCCTGACCTTCCTTGAGGATGTCGGTGACTTTCTCGACGCGCGCATCGCTCAGCATGGAGATGTGCACCAGGCCATCCTTGCCAGGCAGGATGTTGACGAAGGCGCCGAAGTCGACAATACGCTCGACCTTGCCCACGTAGATCTTGCCAATCTCGGCCTCGGCAGTGATGCCCAGGATGCGCTGCTTGGCAGCGTCTGCCGCTTCCTTGGTTTCGCCGAAGATCTTGATCGAGCCGTCATCTTCGATATCGATCGAAGCCTTGGTCTCTTCGCAGATGGCGCGAATGGTGGCGCCGCCCTTGCCGATCACGTCGCGGATCTTGTCCGAGTCGATTTTCATGGCGATCATGGTCGGCGCGTTGGCCGACAGCTCGGTACGCGACTGGGCAATGATCTGGTTCATCTGGCCGAGGATGTTCAGGCGCGCTTCCAGGGCCTGGCCCAGGGCGATTTCCATGATCTCTTCGGTGATGCCGTTGATCTTGATGTCCATCTGCAGGGCGGTGACGCCCTTGGCGGTACCGGCTACCTTGAAGTCCATGTCGCCGAGGTGGTCTTCGTCACCCAGGATGTCGGTCAGAACGGCAAACTTCTCGCCTTCCTTGACCAGACCCATAGCGATACCGGCAACCGGTGCTTTCATCGGTACACCGGCATCCATCAGGGCCAGCGAGGCACCGCAGACCGAAGCCATGGAGCTGGAACCGTTGGACTCGGTGATTTCCGAGACGACACGGATGGTGTACGGGAACTCGCTGTCGCTTGGCAGCATCGCCTGCACGCCGCGACGCGCCAGACGACCGTGGCCGATTTCACGACGGCCAGCGCCGCCCATGCGACCACACTCACCGACCGAGAACGGTGGGAAGTTGTAGTGCAGCATGAAGGGGTCTTTCTTTTCGCCTTCCAGGGTGTCCAGCAACTGTGCGTCACGGGCAGTACCGAGGGTGGCAACGACCAGCGCCTGGGTTTCGCCACGGGTGAACAATGCCGAGCCGTGGGTTTTGGGCAGAACACCGACTTCGATGTTCAGCGGGCGCACGGTGCGGGTGTCACGGCCGTCGATGCGCGGCTTGCCGTTCACGATGTTCTCGCGCACGGTGCGGTATTCCAGCTCGCCGAAGATTTCCTTGATCTGGCCAGCGGTCGGGCCGGCTTCTTCGTTGCTCAGGCGGGCGATGGCTTCATCGCGCAGCTGGCCCAGGCGGGTGTAGCGGTCCGCTTTCTGGGTGATGGTGTAGGCCTGCGAAACCTGCTCGCCGAACTCGGCGCGTACCAGGTTCATCAGCTCGGTGTTGGCGGCGGCGGGCTGCCAGTCCCACGTTGGCTTGCCGGCTTCGGCAGCCAGTTCCTTGACGGCCTGGATGACGGCCTGGAACTCATCGTGGGCGAACAGCACGGCGCCCAGCATCTGGTCTTCGGTGAGCTCTTTGGCTTCCGATTCAACCATCAGCACGGCGGTTTCGGTACCGGCGACGACCATGTCCAGGCTCGAAGCCGCCAGTTGCTCGTACGTTGGGTTCAGCAGGTAGCCGGTGCTTTCGTGGAAGGCAACGCGCGCCGCGCCAATCGGGCCTTCGAATGGAATGCCGGAGATGGCCAGGGCCGCCGAGGTACCGATCATCGCGGCGACATCGGGGTCGGTCTTCTTGCTGGTGGAAACCACGGTGCAGACGACCTGCACTTCGTTCATGAACCCTTCAGGGAACAGCGGACGGATCGGACGGTCGATCAGGCGCGAGGTCAGGGTTTCTTTCTCGGAAGGACGGCCTTCACGCTTGAAGAAACCACCGGGGATCTTGCCGGCAGCGTAGGTTTTTTCCTGGTAGTGAACCGACAACGGGAAGAAGCCCTTGCCTGGATCAGCTTGCTTGGCACCGACCACGGTCACCAGCACGGTGACGTCGTTGTCGACGGTGACCAGCACGGCGCCGGTTGCCTGACGGGCAATGCGGCCCGTTTCGAGAGTAACGGTCGATTGACCGAACTGGAATGTCTTGATTACCGGGTTCACGGTTTCCTACCTTCTTCAGTGGCTCTTGGGGGAACTGTTTTCTTGCGAATGCTTGGGCAGTGCAGGGAATCGGCCCTGTCTACCGTCCAGATACAACTCGAGGCCGGGAGCCTGGAACCGAACGAAAAAACCGCTCGAGTTACCAGGCTGCCAGCCTCGAAGTCATGCGTGGCGTGCCCCACGACAAGGCTGTGAAACAGCCCTGTCGAAGCCAGCGGCACGCCATGCACACCACCAACCAGGCCGCTATTAGCGACGCAGGCCCAGGCGAGCGATCAGCGCGCTGTAACGGGTGGTGTCTTTGCCCTTCAGGTAGTCCAGCAGCTTACGACGCTGGTTGACCATACGAATCAGACCACGACGGGAGTGGTGGTCTTTGTCGTTGGCCTTGAAGTGGCCTTGCAGCTTGTTGATGTTGGCGGTCAGCAGAGCAACCTGTACTTCCGGGCTACCGGTGTCGCCGGCGGCTTGCTGGTGTTCGGCAACGATCTTAGCTTTTTCTTCAACGCTGAGGGCCATGAGGCTTCTCCTGATTAAACGGACCCCGCGAACGGGTTCCAATAGGCCAGGGACTTAACCCTGTATCAATAGAAAGAGGTGTGACCGTGCCTACTGACAGCCACCCTCTGCTCCACGGACCTCGGCACCTGCCTAGGCCCATGGTTTCGGTCATTCCGACCGAATCAATCGACGTGGCGCGATCCGCCCGTCCTCGCTCACTTCACCGATACCGATGAAGCGGGCATTGTGATCCTGTACACGAACCATGCCGAATTGCGGCGCGTCCGGTGCACGCACTGCCTGCCCATGCAGCCAGTAGAACGCGCTGTGCTCGGACAGGCTCACCATCGGCCAATCCTGCAGCCCGCTGTCTGACGGCATGAGGAAACGATCGAGCGCTTCGTTGCCGCCTTCGGCGTGGGCCTGCTCGAGCTCCTCGAGGGTGACCGTCTGTGCCAGCGCGAAAGGCCCGGCCTGCGTCCTGCGCAGCTCTGCGACATACGCACCGCAGCCCAGCACTTCACCGATATCCTCCACCAGGGTACGAATATAGGTGCCTTTGCTGCAGCCAACGCTCAAGCGTGCACGGGTGCCTTCGCACTCGAGCAGTTCAAGACGGCTAATAGTAACAGAACGCGCCTCGCGCTCCACTACCTCTCCTGCACGCGCCAGCTTGTACAACGGCTGACCGTCACGCTTGAGAGCCGAGTACATGGGCGGTATCTGGCTGATCGGGCCACGAAAACCGGGCAATGCGGCTTCCAGTTCGGCGCGACCAACGGTCACCTCGCGGGTGCGCAGCACCTCGCCCTCGGCGTCGCCGGTGTTGGTCGTCTGGCCCAGTTGCATGACCGTCTCGTAACCCTTGTCGGAGTCGAGCAGGTATTGCGAAAACTTGGTGGCCTCGCCGAAGCACAGCGGCAAGACGCCAGTGGCCAGCGGGTCGAGGCTACCGGTGTGACCGGCCTTCTCTGCATTGAGCAACCAGCGCACCTTTTGCAAGGCAGCGTTGGAGGTGAAGCCCAAGGGCTTGTCCAGCAGGATGATGCCGCTGACATTGCGGCGAATGCGTTTGACCTGGGCCACCGATTACTCCTTGGTGCCAGACTCGTCGGCATCCTTGTGCAGGCGGTCTTCGGCCACTGCACGCTCGATCAATGCCGACAGGTGCACGCCACGGCTGACGCTTTCGTCGAAGTGGAAATGCAGTTGCGGCACGCTGCGCAGCTGCATGGAGCGACCCAGGTGCAGGCGCAGGAAGCTGGCGGCGCTGTTCAGGGCCTTGAGCGACTGCTGCACGGCATCGGGGGTTTCTTCACCCATCACGGTGATGAACACCTTGGCATGGCCCAGGTCGCGGCTCACATCCACAGCAGTGATGGTGACCAGACCGACACGCGGATCCTTGACTTCACGACGGATCAGCTCAGCCAGCTCGCGCTGCATCTGATCGCCAATGCGTTGGGTACGGCTATATTCTTTGGCCATTCTTGTTACCTGTAACGTAAAGCGGCAAACGCCCGGTCAGAACGATGCCTGACCGGGCGCTGCCTGAAGAGGTGCTGCAAAGCGCCCGCCAAGGCGCTTGCAGCCTGCTCACCCTCAGAGGGTACGAGCCACCTGGACTTTCTCGAACACTTCGATCTTGTCGCCGACCTTGACGTCGTTGTAGCTCTTCACGCCGATACCACACTCCATGCCGTTACGCACTTCGGCGGCATCGTCCTTGAAGCGACGCAGCGATTCCAGCTCGCCCTCGAAGATGACCACGTCGTCGCGCAGTACGCGGATCGGACGGTTACGGTAGACGGTACCTTCGATGACCATACAGCCAGCGATGGCGCCGAACTTCGGCGAACGGAACACGTCACGCACTTCGGCGACGCCCAGGATGTTCTCGCGAACATCGCTGCCGAGCATGCCGGTCAGGGCTTTCTTGACGTCTTCGATGATGTCGTAGATCACGTTGTAGTAACGCATATCCAGACCTTCCTGCTCGACGATCTTGCGCGCACCGGCATCGGCACGCACGTTGAAGCCGAACAGTACTGCGTTCGAAGCCAGCGCCAGGTTGGCATCGCTCTCGGTGATACCACCTACGCCGCCACCAATGACACGGACCTGCACTTCGTCGTTGCCCAGGCCGCCGAGCGAACCCTGCAGCGCTTCGAGAGAACCGCGCACATCGGTCTTGAGAACGATGTTGAGCGTTTTCTTCTCTTCCTGACCCATGGTCTCGAAGATATTTTCCAGCTTGCCTGCGTGAGCACGGGCCAGCTTGACCTCGCGATACTTGCCTTGACGGAACATGGCAACTTCGCGGGCTTTCTTCTCGTCAGCCACTACCGACAGCTCGTCGCCGGCTTCCGGTGTGCCGTCCAGGCCAAGGATTTCGACCGGGATGGACGGGCCAGCTTCCTTCACAGGCTTGCCGTTCTCGTCCAGCATGGCGCGAACGCGGCCATAGTTGGAGCCGCACAGCACCATGTCGCCCTGACGCAGCGTACCGTCCTGAACCAGGATGGTAGCGACTGGGCCGCGGCCCTTGTCCAGACGCGATTCGACGACCACACCGCGCCCTGGGGCGGTCGGCGTAGCGGTCAACTCGAGGATCTCGGCCTGCAGCAGCACCGCTTCGAGCAGCTCGTCCACGCCGGTACCCATCTTGGCCGAAACCTTGACGAATGGCGTGTCACCACCCCAGTCCTCGGAGGTCACGCCTTCGACGGACAGCTCGTTACGGATGCGATCAAGGTCAGCACCAGGCTTGTCGATCTTGTTGACCGCAACCACCAGCGGTACGCCAGCTGCCTTGGCATGCTGAACGGCTTCGCGGGTTTGTGGCATCACGCCGTCGTCCGCCGCCACCACCAGGATGACGATGTCGGTCGCCTTGGCACCACGGGCACGCATCTGGGTAAACGCAGCGTGGCCAGGGGTGTCGAGGAAGGTGACCATGCCGCGGTCGGTTTCCACGTGGTAGGCACCGATGTGCTGGGTGATACCACCGGCTTCGCCAGCAGCAACCTTGGCACGACGGATGTAGTCGAGCAGCGAGGTCTTACCATGGTCGACGTGACCCATGACAGTGACGACCGGCGCACGGGACTCGGTCTGGCCTTCGAACTTCAGGGATTCGGCCAGGGAGTCTTCCAGGGCGGAATCGCTGATCAGCGTGACCTTGTGGCCCAGCTCTTCGGCGATCAGCTGAGCGGTTTCCTGATCGAGCACCTGGTTGATGGTCACCGGGGTGCCCATCTTGAACATGAACTTGACCACTTCAGCGCCCTTGACGGACATCTGGTTGGCAAGCTCGGAGACGGTGATGGTCTCGCCGATGGTCACGTCACGAATGACCGGACCGGTCGGGTTCTGGAAGCCGTGCTGGTTACGCTTCTTCAGCTTGCTCTTGCCACCACGACCACGACGAGCGCCATCGCTCTCTTCGTCGGTGGTACGCGGCGCGGCACGAGGCGTCGGAGCCTTTTCCTTTTCCTTGACCTTGACCTTGATCGACACACGTGGCGCCTCGCCACGACGACGGTCGTCATCACGGGTGCGGCTTTCGTTGCGACGGGTCTCGTCTTTCTTGCGCTCGGCCGCACGGGCGGCAGCGTCTTCCGACGTCGGCGCATTGGCTACGACCGGCGCAGCGGCAGGGGCAGAAGCCTGTTCTGCCTTAGCAGCCGGAGCCGGAGCGGAAGCGGCGGCATCAGCAGCCTGGCGACGCGCCTGCTCTTCGTTGCGCTGACGCACTTCAGCGTCAACCTTGTCGCGGGCAGCGTTTTCAGCTGCACGGCGCTCTTCGAGCTCACGCTTCTGCTCAGCCTGGATTTCTTCCGGGCTGCGCTGCACGAATACTTTCTTCTTGCGTACTTCTACGCTGATACTCTTACTACCGGCGACACGCAGGGTGCTGGTGGTTTTGCGCTGCAAGGTAATCTTGCGCGGTTCTTCCGCCTTGCTCTTGTGGCTGCTCTTCAAATGAGTCAGCAAGGTCTGCTTCTCATTGTCGGTCACTACCTGACCGGCGTCGGTGTGCGGCAGACCTGCCTCACGCATCTGCTGCAGCAGGCGCTCTACCGGTGCCTCGACCTCTTGGGCCAGTTCTTTCACCGTGACTTGCGTCATGCACTTCTCTCCTCAGGCCGCGCCTAATTACTCGAACCAGTGGGCTCGGGCGGCCATGATCAACTTGCCGGCACGCTCTTCGTCGATGCCGTCGATGTCGAGCAGGTCGTCGATCGACTGCTCGGCCAGGTCTTCGCGGTTAACCACGCCGCGCACCGCCAGTTCCGCCGCCAGGTCCTTGTCCATGCCCTCAAGGGAGAGCAGGTCTTCGGCCGGATGGGCGTCTGCCAGTTTTTCTTCGGTAGCGATGGCCTTGGTCAACAAACGGTCCTTGGCTCGAGCGCGGAGCTCATTGACGATATCTTCGTCAAAGCCATCGATGTTGAGCATTTCTTCCAACGGTACGTAGGCAATTTCTTCAAGGCTGGTGAAGCCTTCGTCGACCAGCACTTGGGCCAGCTCCTCGTCGACTTCCAGTTCATCGATGAAATTGCGCAGGATGTCGCCAGTTTCGGCTTGCTGCTTGGCCTGGATGTCCTTCTCGGTCATCACGTTCAGGGTCCAGCCAGTCAACTGACTGGCCAGGCGAACGTTCTGACCGCCACGGCCAATGGCTTGAGCCAGGTTGTCTTCGGCGACGGCGATGTCCATGGCATGGGCATCTTCATCAACGATGATCGCCGCGACTTCAGCCGGCGACATGGCGTTGATGACGAACTGCGCCGGGTTATCGTCCCAGAGAACGATATCCACACGCTCACCACCCAACTCTCCGGATACGGCCTGGACGCGCGACCCACGCATGCCGATGCAGGCGCCTTGCGGGTCGATGCGCTTGTCCTTGGAGCGGACGGCGATCTTGGCTCGCGAACCCGGATCACGGGAAGCGGCCATGACTTCGATGAGGCCTTCAGCGATTTCCGGCACTTCGATGCGGAAAAGCTCGATCAGCATCTGCGGCGCGGTGCGCGACAGGATCAGCTGAGGACCACGGTTTTCGGTGCGAATTTCCTTGAGCAGTGCACGCAGGCGCACACCCACACGGAAAGTTTCGCGGGCAATGATGTCTTCGCGGGCCAGCAACGCCTCGGCATTGTTGCCCAGGTCGACGATGACGTTGTCGCGGGTGACCTTCTTGACGGTACCGGAGATGATTTCGCCCACACGCTCACGGTAGGCATCGACCACCTGCGCACGCTCGGCCTCACGGACCTTCTGCACGATGACCTGCTTGGCGGTCTGCGCGGCGATGCGGCCGAACTCGATGGATTCGATCTTTTCTTCGATCACGTCGCCAATCTTGGCTTCGGGATGCGTGTCCTTGATCTTGTCCAGCCAGGTTTCGATGGCCGGATCATCGAGGTCGGCTTCATCGACCACGGTCCAACGACGGAAAGTCTCGTAGCTACCGGTGTGGCGGTTGATTTCCACACGCAGGTCGACTTCGTCTTCAAAACGTTTTTTGGTTGCGGTGGCCAGGGCCACCTCCAGCGCTTCGAAAATGACGCCGGGCGGTACACCTTTTTCGTTGGATACCGATTCAACAACCAGCAGTACTTCTTTGCTCATCGTACGCCTCGCCTTGCGCAAGCCATTGGGCCCGGATAATCCGTCGGGCCCGGCACGTCTCAGTCAAAACTGGGAATAATATTGGCCTTGTCGATCGAATCGATCGGCAGTAGGAACTCCTGGTCGTCCACCTGGACCACCACATCCTGCTCCTCCACACCGCGGAGAAGGCCCTGGAAGTTACGACGACCCTCGAAGGGTGAGCGCAGCTTGATCTTCACTTGTTCGCCGGCATGCGAGGCAAACTGTTCCAGTGTGAACAGTGGGCGATCCATGCCTGGAGAAGACACCTCGAGGGTGTACTCGCTGCTGATCGGATCCTCGACATCCAGGATGGCGCTGGCTTGACGGCTGACAGCTTCGCAGTCCTCCACCAGAATGCCGCCTTCCTTGTCGATGTAGATACGCAATACCGAATGCTTGCCCTGGGAAACGAATTCGATCCCCCAGCATTGATAGCCCAGACCCTCGACAACCGGGGCCAACAAGGCCTGCAACTGTTCTAGCTTGCTCGACACCTGAACCCCCTCGTGCATGCTGTGCAAATAAAAAATGGGCGAAGCGCCCATCCCTGAAAGCGCCGTTGGACAACGACGCCTGAACTGTTCGGTTAGCAAAAAGCCCCTGAAAAGGGGCTTCGCTGAAGCTGGTTGCGGGGGCTGGATTTGAACCAACGACCTTCGGGTTATGAGCCCGACGAGCTACCAAGCTGCTCCACCCCGCGACAAAGCTGGGGCGAAAGTATAAGACCGAACCCACTTGAGGGTCAAATCCAAACCTTCACCTGCAAGAAAGCCCGCCAAGGCGGGCTCTCAAGCTTTAAATGGTACCGAGAAGGGGACTCGAACCCCTACACCCTATGGGCACAACCACCTCAAGGTTGCGTGTCTACCAATTCCACCACCTCGGCAATACTACTTTGAAACCCGTTACTTCTGCTCTTCTGCCGGAGGAGGTACATCACCCGAATTAGGAGTGGCTTCGCTCTTCTGTTCTTGGAGCACCGGTACATCATCATTGATGGCCGGTTTTGGCTGCTCTTTCACTTCTAGCACGGCTGGATCTGGAAGACCTGCTTGGCTAAGCTGGTGAGCTTGTTGCTTCGCGAAGTATCCTAACCCAAGTGCTGTCAAAAAGAAAGTGGCAGCGAGTATTGCAGTGAATTTACTTAGGAAGGTGGCAGAGCCCTGACTTCCGAAGACGGTATTGGAAGCACCCGCACCAAAAGATGCACCGGCTTCCGCCCCCTTACCCTGTTGCAACAGTACCAGCACTACCAGCGAAAGCGCTGCCAACAGATGAAAAACAACGATGACTGTTTCCAGCATTTGTTCAGTTTCCTGCGGCGCGACAAATTGCACCGAATTCGTCTGCGTTCAGGGAAGCCCCACCAATGAGACCCCCATCGATATCCGGCATGCCGAACAGTTCGGCCGCATTGGCCGCCTTCACGCTGCCGCCGTAGAGCAACTGCACCTTCGCAGCCACTTCAGCATCTTTTGCCGCCAGCTGGCCGCGGATGGCGGCGTGCACATCCTGGGCCTGCTGAGGCGTGGCCGTTAGGCCAGTGCCGATGGCCCATACAGGCTCATAGGCAATTACCGCATTGGCAAACACACTAACACCGAAAGCTTCGATGATACTGTTGAGTTGACGCCCAACAACTTCGAGCGTTTTGCCGGCCTCGCGCTCTTCAAGGGTTTCCCCAATACAGAGCACGGGCTTCAAACCTTTGGCCTGAGCCGCTGCAAACTTGCGATTCAGCACTTCGTCATCTTCGCCGATTACCTGGCGACGTTCCGAATGGCCAATCAACACCAACTTGCAACCTGCTTCAACCAGCTGTTCCGGAGCAACTTCACCGGTCAGCGCGCCCTGTTCGGGCATTACCGCAGAATTCTGTGCGCCGACGATAATACCCTTGCCGTCGAGTTCGGCAACCACTTGGTTGATGAACAAGGTTGGCGGGAATACCGCGACTTCCACTCCGCTCGGCAGGGCAAGATTGCGCAAACCCTCGGTCAGCTCAGCGACGCTGGCGCGGGTACCGTGCATCTTCCAGTTACCAGCAACCATAGGGCGACGCATGCTTTACCTCGTCGGTCAAAGTGGGCGCAGATCTTACCCAACCAGATTCGCGCTGGCAAGCGGCTTCAGGCACAAACTTCTGCGACGCGCTTTGCCAGTGCTTCGGCATGCAGACGCACCTGGTGTTCATCCTCACCTTCGACCATGACGCGCAACAGCGGCTCGGTCCCGGATTTACGCAGCAACACCCGCCCACGGCCTGCCAGGGCCTCAGTGACCTGCGCGCTGGCTTGCTTGACGTCCGGGTGCTCGAGGGGGTCCACGTCGCCTGCACTGAAGCGCACATTGATCAGCACTTGCGGGCATTTGCGCAGCGCCTGGCGCGCCTGGGCCAGGGTCTCGCCACGGCGCTTGAGCGCCATCAGCACCTGCAGCGCAGCGATGATCGCATCCCCCGTGGTGGTGTAGTTGCAGCACACCACGTGGCCGGAATTCTCCCCACCCACCAGCCACTCGCGCTCGAGCAGCTCGGCCATGACGTAGCGGTCACCGACCTTGGCACGCACGAATGGGATATCCAGGTCCTTGAGTGCAAGCTCCAGCCCCAGGTTGCTCATGAGCGTGCCTACCACGCCCCCTTGCAGCTTGCCGCGGTCATGCAGGTCGCGCGCAATGATGAACAGCAGCTCGTCACCGTCGACGATCGCGCCGGTGTGATCGACCATCAACACACGGTCGCCATCACCGTCGAAAGCGATGCCCAGGTCTGCGTGGCCGACCAGCACGGCGGCCTGCAGCGACTCGATGTGGGTCGAACCACAGCCCTCGTTGATGTTCAGGCCATCAGGCTGGGCGTGCAGCACAGTCACATCGGCACCCAACTCACGGAACACGCTGGGCGCGACCTTGTACGTGGCGCCATGGGCGCAGTCGACCACCAGCTTGAGGCCGGCGAAGCTGGTGCTGCTGGGCACGCTGCTCTTGCAGAACTCGATGTAGCGACCGGCTGCGTCGTTGATGCGCGAAACCTTGCCCAGCTTGCTCGACTCCACGACGGTCATGGGCTGATCGAGCAGTTCCTCGATCATCAGCTCCACTTCGTCCGGCAGCTTGGTGCCCTGTCCCGAGAAGAACTTGATGCCATTGTCATCGTGCGGGTTGTGCGAGGCACTGATGACGATACCGGCTTCGGCATGGAAGGTGCGGGTCAGGTAGGCGATGGCAGGCGTGGGCATCGGGCCCAGCAGCATCACATCGGCGCCTGCGGCCGAAAGACCAGCTTCGAGCGCGGATTCGAACATGTAGCCGGAGATCCGCGTGTCCTTGCCCACCAGCACGCGGCAATGGCCTTGTTTGCGAAACGCCATGCCAGCCGCCCAGCCAAGCTTGAGCATGAACTCTGGGGTGATCGGGTATTCGCCGACGCGGCCACGAATGCCGTCGGTACCAAAATATTTTCTGCTCATAGGGACTCCAATGTTCTTATTCGGCGTGCTGAACGGCGGCGATCATGCGGACCACGTCAACGGTTTGCGCTACATCATGCACGCGCAGGATACTTGCGCCCTTGGTCACGGCCAGCGCCGCGAGCGCCAGGCTGCCATAAAGACGCTCATCCACAGGACGCTCGAGCGTCAGGCCGATCATGCTTTTACGGGAAACGCCTACCAGCAGCGGACGCCCCAGGCGATGGAGCGCTTCGAGGTGCTTGAACAGGCTGAGATTGTGGGCCAGGGTCTTGGCGAAACCGAAGCCTGGATCGAGCACGATGCGGTCGGCCTCGATGCCCGCGTCCGCACAGGCCACCATGCGCTGCTGGAGGTAGCGCGCCACGTCCTGGGTGACATTCTCATAATGCGGGTCGTCCTGCATGGTGCCCGGCTCGCCGCGCATGTGCATCAGGCACACCGGCAGCCCGGTTGCAGCAGCGGCATCCAGCGCCCCATCGCGCTCGAGGGCGCGCACATCGTTGATCAGGCCAGCGCCCAGGCGTGCGGCTTCGCGCATGACGGCAGGCGTGGACGTATCCACCGACACCACGACATCGAGATGACGGTGGATGGCCTCGACCATCGGCGCCACGCGCTCAAGCTCTTCGGTGACCGAAACGGGCCGCGCACCCGGGCGGGTGGACTCCCCGCCCACATCGATCAGCGTGGCGCCTGCGGCCACCATTGCCTCGGCGTGGCGCAAAGCCTCGTCGCGCTGACTGAAGCGGCCACCGTCGGAGAAGGAATCGGGCGTGACATTGAGAATACCCATGACATGGGTACGCGACAAATCAAGAACCCGATTGCCGCAAGGCAATCGGGTCGGGTGCTGCACTGAGCTCATAGGTGGCCTTAGTGTTGAGCCGCTGGACCACCGATGGGCGATTCCGGGCGGTCACCCTGGGCAGCCGGTGTACCGGAAGCCGAATCATCATCCCAATCGCGAGGTTCGCGAGGCGTACGGCCGGCCATGATATCGTCGATCTGCTCGGCGTCGATGGTTTCGTACTTCATCAAGGCTTCGGCCATTGCATCGAGCTTGTCGCGGTTCTCGGTCAGCAGCTGCTTGGCAGTGGCGTAGCACTGGTCGATGATGCTGCGCACTTCGGAGTCGATCAGCTTGGCCGTCTCACCGGAAACACTGGTCTGCTGGCTGCCTGCGCTACGACCCAGGAACACTTCGCCGTCTTCTTCGGCATACATCAGCGGGCCCAGCTTCTCGGACAGGCCCCACTTGGTGACCATGTTCCGCGCGATCTGGCTGGCACGCATGATGTCGTTGGAAGCGCCGGTGGTGACGCCGTCGAAGCCCAGGGTCATCTCCTCGGCGATACGACCGCCGTAGAGGGAGCAGATCTGGCTGATCAGCGCACGCTTGGACAGGCTGTAGCGGTCTTCTTCGGGCAGGAACATGGTCACACCCAGTGCACGACCCCGCGGGATGATCGACACCTTGTAGACCGGATCGTGCTCGGGCACCAGGCGGCCGACGATCGCGTGACCGGCTTCGTGGTAGGCCGTGTTCTGCTTTTCCTTTTCGGACATGACCATGGTCTTGCGCTCAGCGCCCATCATGATCTTGTCCTTGGCCAGCTCGAACTCCTTCATGTCGACCAGGCGCTTGTTGGCGCGAGCGGCGAACAGCGCGGCTTCGTTGACCAGGTTGGCAAGGTCTGCACCGGAGAAGCCCGGCGTACCACGGGCAATGATGGCCGGGTTGACGTTGTCGCCGATCGGCGCCTTGCGCATGTGCACTTTAAGAATCTGCTCACGACCCCGAATGTCCGGCAGGCCAACGACGACCTGACGGTCGAAGCGACCGGGGCGCAGCAGCGCAGGGTCGAGGACGTCAGGGCGGTTGGTCGCGGCGATGACGATGATGCCATCGTTCATCTCGAAGCCGTCCATCTCTACCAGCAACTGGTTGAGGGTCTGCTCACGCTCGTCGTGACCCCCGCCCATGCCAGCCCCACGGTGACGGCCGACGGCGTCGATCTCGTCGATGAAGATGATGCACGGGGCGTGCTTCTTGGCCTGCTCGAACATGTCGCGTACACGGCTGGCACCGACACCGACGAACATTTCAACGAAGTCCGACCCGGAAATGGTGAAGAACGGCACCTTGGCCTCGCCTGCAATAGCCTTGGCCAGCAGGGTCTTACCGGTACCGGGCGGGCCCACCATCAGCACACCGCGCGGAATGCGGCCGCCCAAGCGCTGGAACTTGCCCGGGTCGCGCAGGAACTCGACCAACTCGCCCACTTCTTCCTTGGCCTCGTCGCAACCGGCGACGTCAGCCAGGGTGGTCTTGACCTGGTCCTCGGAGAGCAGGCGCGCCTTGCTCTTGCCAAAGCTCATGGGGCCACCCTTGCCACCTGCCCCGCCTTGCATCTGGCGCATGAAGAACATGAACACGGCAATAATGACCAGGATCGGGAAGCTGGCAACCAGCAACTGGGTCCAGATGCTCTGCTGCTCGGGCTGCTTGCCCTCGACGGTAACGTGGTTGTCCACCAGGTCGCCGATCAGGCCGTTATCGGTGATCGCCGGGCGCACGGTCTTGAAGCTGTCGCCGTCGGAGCGCTTGCCGGTGATGATGTAACCGTCGACGGTCACTCGCTCGACCTTGCCATCCTTGACCTGCTGGATGAAGTCGGAGTAGTTGAGGGTCTGCGGCTCGTTAGGGCTGGAGAAGTTGTTCATCACCGTCACCAGGACAGCTGCGATGATCAACCACAGGATCAGATTCTTTGCCATGTCGTTCAATTCGCTACCCTCTGAGGCCGGCGCACGACGCAGCCGTGCCTCGCATGATATTCATCGCCCTAACTTACTACATTGCCCACGCAACCGCAGGCACCGTCTGTAACCCTTTGTGAAATCCAGACTACACGAAGTTCGGACGATCCTGACGCCGTGGCCGATTGGAATTAACTATCGGCCGCTGCGCTTAGTACCGTTCACGCGCCCTTGAACCCCTTGCCAAGCAGGTACTGCTCGCGGGAGCGATCCCGCGATGAAGACGGTTTGCGCATCTGTACCTTGTCGAACTTGGTGCGCACGTCCTTGAGGTACACATCGAAACCTTCACCCTGGAAGATCTTGATCAGGAAATCACCGCCGGGCCGAAGCACGCGGGTTGCCAAATCCAGGGCCAGCTCGCAAAGGAACATGGCTCGCGGTATGTCGACCGCGGGCGTACCACTCATATTGGGGGCCATGTCCGAAATCACAAGGTCTACGTGTGAATCGCCGACGGCTTCGAGAATTTGCCGTAGCACCTCGTCCTGGGTGAAGTCCCCCTGGATGAAGGTGACATCGGGGATTGAGTCCATCTCCAGGATGTCGGAGGCGATCAGTCGACCCTGACCACCAATCAGACGACTGGTCACCTGGGACCAGCCGCCCGGCGCTGCGCCCAGGTCGATGACACTCATGCCAGGACGGATCAGGCGGTCCTTTTCCTGGATCTCAAGCAGCTTGTAGCTTGCTCGCGAGCGGTAGCCGTCCTTCTGCGCCTGTTTGACGAAAGGGTCGTTGAAATGCTCTCGCAGCCAGTTTGCGCTGCTTTTGGAACGTTGTACCACGGGGCACCTCGATGATATGCGTGGTGATTGACTGGGCGGAGCCGGTGGCCCTCGGGTAAAATGCCGGTCAATTTTACAGAATCAGACGGAAAGGGTCAGATTATGCCGCTCAATAACGAGCAGAAGAAGCAATACAAATCCATTGGTCATGACCTCAAGCCGGTCCTGATCGTTGCTGGCAACGGTTTGAATGAAGGCGTCGTCGCCGAATTGGAACGCGCATTGGCCGACCACGAGCTGATCAAGGTCGAAATTCGTTCCGAAGACCGCGAAGAGCGTGCCGAGACCATTGCCGCGCTGTGCAAGGCCGGCCGCGCCGAGCTGGTTCAGACCATCGGCAAGAAGGCGCTGATCTACCGCAAGAACCCTCAGCCGAACAAGCAGCTGTCCAACGTCCACCGTTACAAGTAACGGTGGCGCCGCTCAGTGGCGCGAATGTCGCGCCCTGAGTGGAACGGGCTGGGCGACCAGCACGATGCCGGAAAAGCCCAGCACCAGGAAACAGAACATCTGCCAGCGCTCGCCCACGGAGATCCCGTAGCGCAAGGTGTAATAGCCGATGCAGGCCCCAAGGCCCAGCAACAGCATCTGGCCACGGAACTGGCGCCACCAGGCAGCCAGGCCTTCCACCCTCGCCAATACGGCCAGCTGGGTGATCAAGCCGAGCAGTGCCACGCCGATCAACCAACGGTCGATCTGCCCGGCAATGTCCTGGACAAGCAATGGCGCAAGGCCGCTGACTTTCAACGCAGGGACCAACCCCACGTGGAACACCCACAGGCCACCGACCCAGAATACCTGGGCCAGCTGCCAGAGGATCCCCTCGAGGGAAGGCGCCCGCAGGCGCCGGTCAGATGTGCTTGACTTCGACAATCTCGTACTCGACCGTACCGTTTGGCGTCTTGACGACAACGGTGTCACCCTCTTCCTTGCCAATGATGGCGCGAGCGATCGGCGCACTGCTGGACAGCTTGCCTTTCTTCACGTCGGCTTCATCCTCGCCAACGATCTGGTAGGTGACCTGATCACCCGTCTCGGTGTTTTCCAGATCGACGGTAGTGCCGAAAATGACCTTGCCCGTATGGGCAATGGTGGTCACGTCGATCACGACCGAGTTCTGCAAACGGCCTTCGATGTCGCGGATACGGGCCTCGACCATGCCCTGCTCCTCGCGGGCGGCATGGTACTCGGCGTTCTCCTTCAAGTCGCCCAGCTCACGCGCTTCACCAATGGCTTGGCTCAGGCGCGGGCGCTCGGTCTTGCTCAGAAAGAGCAGTTCTTCTTCCAGGGCGCGAGCGCCCTGGACGGTCATCGGGTATTTGGTCATGCTCATGCTTTGAGTCCTGCGTGCAGATCCTGCAGGCGGCGAACGGTTTTTTCCGGACCGAATTTCAGCGCCTCGCAGATGGCTTCACCGGCCGCAATGGTCGTGGTGCAGTAGATCTTGTGCTGCAGCGCATTGCGGCGAATCGAGTAGGAATCGGCGATCGACTGACGGCCTTCGGTGGTGTTGATGATCAACGACACTTCGTCGTTCTTGATCATGTCGACCACATGAGGACGGCCTTCGGTCACCTTGTTCACGCGGCGTACCTTCAAGCCGGCCGCCTCGATGACCTTGGCGGTACCTGCGGTTGCCACCACTTCGAAGCCCAGGGCGATCAGGTCGCGGGCAACGCCGGCCACTTGCGGCTTGTCGTCGTCGCGCACGCTGATGAACGCAGTGCCACCGGTCGGCAGTACTTCGCTGGCACCCATCTGGGCCTTGGCGAAGGCTTCACCGAAGCTGTCACCGACACCCATTACTTCACCGGTCGATTTCATCTCAGGGCCGAGGATCGGGTCAACCCCTGGGAACTTGGCGAACGGGAAGACGGCTTCCTTCACGCTGTAGAAGTTGGGGATGATTTCCTGGGTGAAGCCCAGCTCCTTCAGGGTTTTGCCTGCCATGACGCGGGCGGCGATCATGGCCAGCGACGTGCCGATGCACTTGGACACGAACGGTACGGTACGCGAGGCACGCGGGTTGACTTCGATCACGTAGATCTTGTCGCCCTGCAGGGCCAGCTGCACGTTCATCAGCCCAACTACGCCCAGCTCCAGGGCCATTTTCTTGACCTGCACACGCACTTCATCCTGCACTTCCTTGCTCAGCGAGTAAGGTGGCAGCGAACATGCCGAGTCACCGGAGTGAACGCCGGCCTGCTCGATGTGCTGCATGATGGCGCCGATGACCACATCGGTACCGTCGCAGACCGCATCCACGTCCATCTCGATGGCGCAGTTGAGGAAGTGGTCCAGCAGCACCGGGCTGTCGTTGGACACCTGAACGGCTTCGCGCAGGTAGCGCTTGAGCTCGTCCAGTTCGTAGACGATCTCCATGGCACGACCACCCAGGACGTAGGATGGACGCACGACCAGCGGGTAGCCGATGGTGCCAGCGGCGCTGATGGCCTCTTCTTCGCTGCGCACGGTGGCGTTTGGCGGCTGCAGCAGGTTCAGGCGCTGCACCATCTGCTGGAAGCGCTCACGGTCTTCGGCACGGTCGATGGCGTCGGGGCTGGTGCCGATGATCGGCACGCCGGCTTCTTCCAGGGCGCGGGCAAGCTTGAGCGGGGTCTGGCCGCCGTAGTGCACGATCACGCCCTTGGGCTTCTCGACGCGGCAGACTTCCAGCACGTCTTCCAGCGTCAGCGGCTCGAAGTACAGACGGTCGGAGGTGTCGTAGTCGGTGGAAACGGTTTCCGGGTTGCAGTTGACCATGATGGTCTCGTAACCGTCGTCACGCAGCGCCAAGGCGGCGTGCACGCAGCAGTAGTCGAACTCGATGCCCTGCCCGATGCGGTTGGGGCCACCGCCGAGGATCATGATCTTGTCGCGGGTCGACGGGTTCGCCTCGCACTCCTCCTCGTAGGTGGAATACAGGTAGGCGGTGTCGGTGGCGAACTCGGCGGCGCAGGTGTCGACGCGCTTGTACACCGGGAACACTTCCAGCTTGTGGCGGTGACGGCGCAGGGTCTTGTCGGTGATGCCCAGCAGCTTGGCCAGACGCTGGTCCGAGAAGCCCTTGCGCTTGAGGCGCAGCATGCAGTCCTTGTCGATCGCGGTGAGGGCCAGGGTCTTGACCTTTTCCTCTTCCTTGATCAGGTCTTCCATCTGCACCAGGAACCACATGTCGATGCCGGTCAGGTCGAAGATCTGCTCGCAGGTCATGCCCGAACGCATGGCGTCGGCCACATACCAGATGCGCTCGGCGCCCGGCACGGTCAGCTCGCGCTTGAGGATGCTGGCAGCCTCGGGGCTGGCCAGGTCGACTTTCGGGTCGAGGCCGCAGGCGCCGACTTCCAGGCCGCGCAGGGCCTTCTGCAAGGATTCCTGGAAAGTACGGCCGATGGCCATGACTTCACCGACCGATTTCATCTGGGTCGTCAGGCGAGCGTCGGCCTTCGGGAATTTCTCGAAAGCAAAGCGTGGCAGCTTGGTCACCACGTAGTCGATCGACGGCTCGAAGGAAGCCGGGGTGCGGCCACCGGTGATGTCGTTCTGCAGCTCGTCCAGGGTGTAGCCGATGGCCAGCTTGGCGGCGATCTTGGCGATCGGGAAGCCGGTAGCTTTTGAAGCCAGGGCCGAGGAGCGCGACACACGCGGGTTCATCTCGATGACGACCATGCGGCCGGTGTTCGGGCAAATGCCGAACTGCACGTTGGAACCGCCGGTCTCGACACCGATTTCACGCAGCACCGCCAGGGAGGCGTTGCGCATGATCTGGTATTCCTTGTCGGTCAGGGTCTGCGCCGGGGCGACGGTGATCGAGTCGCCGGTGTGCACGCCCATCGGGTCGAAGTTTTCGATGGAGCAGACGATGATGCAGTTGTCCTTCTTGTCGCGGACCACCTCCATCTCGTATTCCTTCCAGCCGATCAGCGACTCGTCGATCAGCAGTTCCTTGGTCGGCGACAGGTCCAGGCCACGGGTGCAGATTTCTTCGAATTCTTCGCGGTTATAGGCGATGCCGCCGCCAGTGCCGCCCATGGTGAACGACGGACGAATGATGCACGGGAAGCCAAGCTTCTCGAGCACCGCATTGGCCTCTTCCATGCTGTGGGCGATACCGGAGCGCGGGCACTCCAGGCCGATGTCCTTCATGGCCTTGTCAAAGCGCGAACGGTCTTCGGCCTTGTCGATGGTGTCGGCATTGGCGCCGATCATTTCCACGCCGAACTTCTCCAGAACGCCATGGCGCTCCAGGTCCAGGGCGCAGTTCAGCGCAGTCTGGCCACCCATGGTCGGCAGGACGGCGTCAGGGCGCTCTTTCTCGATGATCTTGGCCACCGACTGCCACTTGATCGGCTCGATGTAGGTGGCGTCGGCCATGGCCGGGTCGGTCATGATGGTGGCTGGGTTGGAGTTCACCAGGATGACGCGGAACCCCTCCTCGCGCAGGGCTTTGCAAGCCTGGGCGCCGGAGTAGTCGAATTCGCAGGCCTGGCCGATCACGATCGGGCCAGCGCCGAGAATCAGGATGCTTTTGATGTCTGTACGTTTTGGCATGGTTGTCACTCAAATCCGGGGTCAGTCGGCAAGCCGCATTGAACAATCTGGGTCAGGCGCATCCGGGCATGGCACATGCCGCCCGGGGCCTTGAAGCAGGAGGCTCAGCGGCGCTTGGCCATGGCATCGGTGAAACGATCGAACAGGGGCGCGACGTCGGTCGGGCCTGGGCTCGCTTCAGGGTGGCCCTGGAAGCTGAACGCGCTCTTGTCGGTGCGCTCGATACCCTGCAGGGTGCCGTCGAACAACGACTTGTGAATGGCGCGCACGTTGCCAGGCAAGGTCGCTTCGTCTACCGCAAAGCCGTGGTTCTGGCTGGTGATCATGACCACACCGGTATCGAGGTCCTGAACCGGGTGGTTGGCACCGTGGTGGCCGTGGCCCATCTTCACGGTCTTGGCGCCGGAGGCCAAGGCCAGCAGCTGGTGACCCAGGCAGATGCCGAAGACCGGGATGTCGGTTTCCAGGATTTCCTTGATCGCCTGAATGGCGTAGTCGCAAGGCTCAGGGTCGCCCGGGCCGTTGGACAGGAAAACGCCGTCCGGGTTGAGAGCCAGCACTTCGCTCGCCGGCGTCTGGGCCGGTACCACGGTGACGCGGCAGCCACGGGCGACCAGCATGCGCAGGATGTTCAGCTTGACGCCGTAGTCGAACGCAACCACATGGTAAGGCAGGTCGGCAGCTTCGAGGGTGGGGTGGCTGTCGGTCTTGAGCTCCCACACGCTAGAGCGCCATTCGTAGCGTTCCTTGGTGGAAACCACCTTGGCCAGGTCCATGCCTTTAAGGCCTGGGAAGCCGCGCGCAGCAGCGATCGCGGCTTCTTCGCTGATGTCGTCACCGGCCAGGATGCAGCCGTTCTGAGCGCCCTTTTCACGCAGGATTCGGGTCAGGCGGCGGGTGTCGATACCCGCAATGGCCACCACGTTGTTGGCCTTGAGGTACTCGGGCAGCGACTGAGTGTTACGCCAGTTGCTGGCCAGCAGCGGGAGATCGCGAATGACCAGGCCGGCCGACCAGACGCGGTTGGATTCTGCGTCCTCCGGCGTGGTGCCGGTGTTGCCGATGTGCGGGTAGGTCAGGGTAACGATTTGCTGCGCGTAGGAAGGGTCTGTAAGGATTTCCTGGTAGCCGGTCATAGCGGTGTTGAATACCACCTCACCAACGGTCTGGCCGTCGGCACCGATTGCCTCACCGCGGAAAATACTGCCGTCGGCAAGGGCGAGTATGGCTGGCTTTGTCAAGAAGACCTCCCGAAAATCAAGCATGAAAGGGCGATCGCAGGTTGCAAAAAAGCGGAGTGACGTATGGACACGTCACCCCGCTTTTATGTGCTGAATTCAATTCGCTGCGCGCTTTTAGTGGACACACTAAAGCTGTAGCTTACAGAAAAGTGCGTTTTGGGTCTACCGCATATGTGCCTCTTAAACACATGAATGCGACAGACCGCTGTCAGAGCCACGCGCCAGAAGCGAGCCCCACCGCCTAGACCCGCACCGGTGCGCGTCAGCGGCGGCAGGTTGCCCTGGTCACGACCGATGGCTCAGTGCAGCTCGAGCACATCCTGCATGTCGTACAGGCCAGGCTCGCGCCCGTCCAGCCACAAAGCCGCTCGCACGGCACCCTTGGCGAATGTCATGCGGCTGGAGGCCTTGTGGGTGATCTCCAGGCGCTCGCCCTCGGCAGCGAACAGCACCGTGTGATCACCGACCACATCGCCGGCGCGCACCGTGGCAAAGCCGATGGTCTTGCGATCACGCGCACCGGTCTGCCCTTCGCGGCCATACACCGCCACTTCCTGCAGGTCGCGCCCCAGCGCATTGGCCACCACTTCACCCATGCGCAGCGCGGTGCCCGAAGGCGCATCGACCTTATGGCGGTGATGCGCCTCGAGGATCTCGATATCGACGTCATCGCCCAGCACACGCGCCGCGATGTCCAGCAGCTTGAGGCTGAGGTTGACGCCCACACTGAAGTTGGCCGCGAACACGATCGGGATGTCTTTGCCCGCTTCGGCCAGCAGGTGCTTTTCTTCCACGGTGAACCCGGTGGTGCCGATGACCATGGCCTTGCCATGCTTGCGGCAGAACGCCAGGTTCTTCAGGGTGACCGATGGATGGGTGAAGTCGATCAGCACGTCGAAGTCATCGGCAACCTTGGCCAGGTCGTCTGACAGCAGCACGCCAATGCGCCCCAGGGCCGCCAACTCGCCTGCATCCGCACCCACCAGCGTGCTGTCCGGGCGGTCGATGGCAGCCGTGAGTCCGGCACCTGCGGTTTGCTGCACGGCTTCGACCAGGGTCTTGCCCATTCGCCCTGCCGCGCCCATCACTGCAATACGTCGCATAGCCTTTTCCTTGTCAGAGATCGCCGAAGAAGCGCTTCACGCCATCGAACCAGCCATTGGCCTTGGGCGAATGGGAGCTGTCGCCTTCGAGCGAATCACGCAGCTCTTCAAGCAGCTCGCGCTGGCGACGGCTGAGGTTGACCGGCGTCTCCACCGCCACGCGGCACAGTAGATCGCCCGCACCACCACCGCGCACAGGCGCCACGCCCTTGCCACGCAGGCGGAACTGCTTGCCGGTCTGGGTGCCTTCGGGAATGCGCAGCTTGACCCGACCGTCGAGGGTTGGCACCTCGAGTTCGCCACCGAGCGCAGCATCGGTGAAGCTGATCGGCACTTCGCAGTACAAGTGCTTGCCATCACGCTGGAAGATCTCGTGCTCACGCACGTTGATCACCACGTACAGGTCACCGGTCGGCCCACCGTGCGCGCCGGCTTCGCCCTCGCCCGACAGGCGTATGCGATCACCGGTGTCGACGCCTGCTGGCACCTTGACCGACAGGGTCTTGTATTCCTCGACGCGGCCTTCGCCATGGCAGGCGCCACAAGGGTCGGTGATGATCTTGCCCTGGCCATGGCAGCGCGGGCAGGTCTGCTGCACCGAGAAGAAGCCCTGCTGCATGCGCACCTGGCCGATACCGCCGCAGGTCGGGCACGTCGACGGGGTGGAGCCTTTCTTCGCACCGCTGCCATCGCACGGCTGGCAGTTGACCAGCGTCGGCACGCGAATGCTGACCGTGGTGCCGCGTACGGCTTCTTCCAGGTTCAGCTCCAGGGTGTAGCGCAGGTCGCTGCCGCGCTGGGCGCCACCACGTCCACCACCCCGGCCGCCGCCGAAGAAATCGCTGAACACATCACCGAAGATATCGGAGAAGTTGGCGCCCCCGAAACCGGCCCCGCCGCCACCCATGCTCGGGTCGACACCAGCATGGCCATACTGGTCGAACGCTGCGCGCTTGCTGGCGTCCGACAGAACCTCGTAGGCCTCGTTGGCTTCCTTGAATTTGTCTTCGGACTCTTTGTCACCCGGGTTGCGGTCGGGGTGGTACTTCATCGCCAACCGGCGATAGGCTTTCTTGAGGTCAGCATCCGTGGCGCCGCGCTCGACACCCAGGACCTCATAATAATCACGCTTGGACATAGGTCATTTGCACCTTGTTGGGCGTCCGGCATCTGCGCCGCGCCGTCAGCACCTGCTCCCCATGAGGGGCCGACAAATGCTGCAAAAATTCTCGAATTCCAGATACGTCAACGCGGGAGCAAGCCCCCGCGCGGCGACATCCTACCAGTTCACCGCCAAACGGCGGTGCACTGGCCGACAACTTGCAGGAATTACTGCTTGTTGTTGTCTTTCACTTCTTCGAACTCGGCGTCCACCACGTCATCGTGCTTGGCTTCCGGCTCGGCCTGCTGCGCACCGCCCTGAGGCTGTTCAGCCGACTGCTCGGCGTACATCTTCTGGGCAACCGGTGCAGAGACCTTGGACAGCTCTTCGACCTTGGCGTCGATGGCAGCCTTGTCGTCGCCTTTGACGGCGGTTTCCAGGGCGACCACGGCCGCTTCGATGGCAGTCTTTTCTTCGGCGGTGACCTTGTCACCCGCGTCGGCGACCATCTTGCGGGTCGAGTGAACCAGTGCATCACCCTGGTTACGGGCAGCGGCCAGCTCTTCGAACTTGCGGTCTTCCTCGGCGTTGGCCTCGGCGTCACGCACCATGCGCTCGATTTCGTCGTCCGACAGGCCGGAGTTGGCCTTGATGACGATGGACTGCGACTTGCCAGTGGCCTTGTCTTTGGCGCTGACGTGCAGGATGCCGTTGGCGTCGATGTCGAAGGTCACTTCGATCTGCGGCACGCCACGTGGTGCTGGCGGAATGTCAGCCAGGTCGAACTTGCCCAGCGACTTGTTCTGTGCCGCCTGCTTGCGCTCGCCTTGCAGCACGTGAATGGTCACGGCGCCCTGGTTGTCGTCGGCCGTCGAGAACACCTGCGACTTCTTGGTCGGGATGGTGGTGTTCTTCTCGATCAGCGAGGTCATCACGCCGCCCATGGTTTCGATACCCAGGGTCAGCGGGCTGACGTCCAGCAGCAGAACGTCCTTCACGTCACCGGCCAATACTGCGCCCTGGATGGCGGCACCCATGGCAACGGCTTCGTCCGGGTTCACGTCCTTGCGCGCTTCCTTGCCGAAGAAGTCGGCAACGGCTTTCTGAACAAGCGGCATACGGGTCTGGCCACCGACCAGGATCACGTCGTCGATCTTGCTGGCGTCGATACCGGCGTCCTTGAGCGCAATGCGGCAAGGCTCGATGGTGCGGCTGACCAGGTCTTCGACCAGCGATTCCAGCTTGGCGCGGGAAATCTTCACGTTCAAGTGCTTCGGACCGGTTGCATCTGCAGTGATGTACGGCAGGTTGACGTCGGTCGACTGGGCCGAGGAAAGCTCGATCTTGGCCTTTTCAGCAGCTTCCTTCAGGCGCTGCAGGGCCAGCGGATCGTTCTTCAGGTCCATGCCGGACTCTTTCTTGAACTCGTCGACGAGGTAGTCGATCAGGCGCATGTCGAAGTCTTCGCCACCCAGGAAGGTGTCGCCGTTGGTGGCCAGTACTTCGAACTGATGCTCGCCGTCGACTTCGGCAATTTCGATGACCGATACGTCGAAGGTACCACCACCCAGGTCATAGACGATGACGGTGTGGTCGCCCTTGGCCTTGTCCATGCCGTAGGCCAGTGCAGCGGCGGTCGGCTCGTTGATGATGCGCTTGACGTCCAGACCGGCGATGCGGCCGGCGTCCTTGGTGGCCTGACGCTGGCTGTCGTTGAAGTAGGCCGGCACGGTGATGACCGCTTCGGTCACAGGCTCGCCGAGGTAGTCTTCGGCGGTCTTCTTCATTTTCTTCAGCACTTCAGCGCTGATCTGCGGCGGGGCCATGTCTTTGCCGCTGGCCTGAACCCAGGCGTCGCCGTTGTTGGCCTTGACGATCTTGTAAGGCACCAGCTTGATGTCTTTCTGCACGACGTCTTCTTCGAAGCGGCGGCCGATCAGGCGCTTGACGGCAAACAGCGTGTTGTGCGGGTTGGTCACGGCCTGGCGCTTGGCCGACTGGCCGACCAGGATTTCGCCGTCGTTGGCGTAGGCCACGATCGAGGGGGTGGTACGCGCACCCTCGGCGTTCTCGATGACTTTGACGTTACCGTTTTCCAGCACAGAGACGCACGAGTTGGTGGTCCCCAGGTCGATACCGATGATCTTGCCCATGTTAACTCTCCCGAAACTTGAATGAGGTAGCAGCGGCTACTGTGGCCAACTGCGGTAATACTTGAAGGCTTGACACCTAGATGGGGATGCCCGGAAGGATTTCAAGCCTTTTCATCGATAGAAGGTTGCGCTGCGCTCGGCGCCTTGCTGACCACCACCATGGCGGGGCGCAGCAGGCGGCCGTTGAGCAGGTAGCCCTTCTGGAACACGTTCAATACGCTGTTGGGTTCGACCTCGGCGTTTTCCTGCATGGCCATGGCCTGATGATGCTCAGGGTTGAACGGCTGGCCGTGCGGGTCGATGGCTTCGAGGTTGTAGCGCTTGAGGGTGTCCTGGAACATCTTCAGGGTCAGCTCGACGCCTTCGCGGATCTGCTTGACGTGTTCGTCCTGGGCGCTGGAGTGAGCCAGGGCCAGTTCCAGGCTGTCGATCACAGGCAGCAGGTCGGTGGAGAATTTTTCCAGGGCGAACTTGTGCGCCTTTTCCACATCCTGCTCGGCACGACGGCGGATGTTCTGCAGTTCGGCCACGGTACGCAGCGACTGGTCCTTGGCCGCGGCCAGCTGTTCTTCGAGTTCCAGCACGCGGGCATCAGCTGCGTTGTCGGCACCGGTTTGCTCGACGTTGAGGTCTTTCTCGTTCAGCTGCTCATCAGCCATGGGATATCTCCTGCGCAATTTGGTGGACTGCGAGCCAGGCTCGCCGGTGATGTGGCGTATATGGGGCCGGAAAATACAGCTTCAAGGGGCAACCCGGTTTTTACGCCTTCAAGCGTTTGCGCCAAAAGGGCATTGGCAGGCTGGAAAAAACTACTGTATAAATAACCAGACATGACTTTCTGGAGTCGCCCTCATGCTGGTGCACCTGTCCATTCACAACTACGCCATCGTCGAACACCTCGACCTGGAAATCGCCCGCGGCATGTCCGTGATCACGGGCGAGACAGGTGCGGGCAAGTCGATCATGCTCGATGCCCTGGGCCTGGCCCTGGGCGACCGCGCCGACAGCGGTGTGGTACGCCCCGGCACCGACAAGGCCGACATCCTCGCCACGTTCGACCTGGTTGACATTCCCGAAGCCCACAACTGGCTGGCCGAACGCGACCTGGCCAGCGACGGGCTGTGCATCCTGCGGCGTGTCATCACTGCCGAAGGCCGCAGCCGTGGCTACATCAACGGCACGCCCTGCCCGCTCGGCGACCTCAAGGCCCTGGGCGAGCTGCTGATAGACATCCACAGCCAGCATGAGCACCAGTCCCTGCTCAAGGCCGACACCCACCGGCGCCTGCTCGACGAGTACGCCGGGGCCATCGACCTGGCCCGGCAGGTGCAAATGGCGGCCAAGCGCTGGAACCAGACGCGACTCGAACTGGAGCGCCTGTCCAATTCCGGCGACGAACAGCGGGCCCGTCACCAGCTGCTCAGCTACCAGCTCGAAGAGCTGGACAACCTGGGCCTGGGCGAAAACGAGCTGGAGCACCTGGAGCAGGAGCACAAGAATCTCACCAGCGCTGAGGCCCTGTTCGGCATTTGCCGCCAGGTCATCGACCAGTGCAGTGAAAGCGATTCGGGCAATGTGCTTGGCGCGCTCACCTCCAGCCTCAACCGGTTGGGCGCTGCCAGCAATGCCCCCAAGGCACTGTCGGAAGCGGCCAACCTGATTGCCAGCGCGCAGATTCAGGTGGAAGAAGCCGTGGGCGAGCTCAACCGTTTCCTCGACAACTTCGATGCCGACCCCATGCGGCTGCAGGCCCTGGAAGAACGCCTCGACACCATCTATACCCTGGCGCGCAAGCACCGGGTGCACCCCACAGAGCTACCCCACCTGCAGCAGCAGTTGATGGAGGAACTCGAAGGGCTCAACGCCAGCGACGAATCGCTGGAACGCCTGGGCGAAGAGATGGCTGCATTCGCTCAGCACTATAAAGAGAAGGCCCGCGAACTGAGCGGGCTGCGTCAGCATGCCGCCAAGCAGCTGGCAGAGGCTGTCGAGCAGGAAATCCAGCGCCTGGGCATGCCCGGCGGTCGCTTCTGCATTCAGCTCACGCCCAATGAGACGGCCGACCTTTCACCCAATGGGCTCGAGCAGATCGAATTGCTGGTCAGCGCCAACCCCGGCCAACCCCTCAAGGCGCTGTCCAAAGTCGCCTCGGGCGGCGAACTGTCCCGGATCAGCCTGGCGATCCAGGTCATCACGGCCCAGACCTCGCGCATCCCTACCCTGGTGTTCGACGAAGTGGACGTAGGCATCGGCGGGCCGACGGCGGAAATCGTGGGCCAACTGTTGCGTCGCCTGGGCGAGCGCGGCCAGGTGTTGACCGTCACCCACCTGCCCCAGGTGGCCGCTCAAGGCCATCATCACCTGTTCGTGCACAAGGTCCGCGAGAGCGATACCACGCACACGGCTGTGGCCAGCCTTGGCAAACGCGAGCGGGTCGAGGAAGTGGCGCGCATGCTGGGTGGCATCGACCTGACCAAGGAATCGCTGGCCCATGCGCGCAAGATGGTGGTCAGCGGCAAGGCCTGAAGTCATTCGGCAAAGGGCCGGGGTAACGGCCAACACCACCGCTTGCAGAAAAAACAAAGGCGACCCTAGGGTCGCCTTTGCTGTTTAAGAACGAAGTAATCGTTACTTCTTCTTACGCACATAAAGGACCAGGTTGTGGTCCACCAGCTCGAAACCGTGCTCTTCGACAATTTCACGCTGACGCTTCTCGATCTCGGCGTCCATGAACTCGATGACTTCACTGGTATCCACGTTGACCATATGGTCGTGGTGACCGCCATCGGCCAGTTCAAACACTGCATGACCGCCGTCGAAGTTGTGGCGAACCACCAGACCTGCTGCTTCGAACTGGGTCAGTACACGGTACACGGTGGCCAGGCCAACATCCTCGCCTGCCTCCATGAGGGCCTTGTACACATCTTCGGCGCTCATGTGACGCTGCTCGGCAGAGTCGAGCATTTGAAGGATCTTGACTCGAGGCAGGGTCACCTTGAGACCGGCTTTGCGCAATTCGCTATTTTCAACCATGGTCAGCTTTCTCGCCGATGCTGCTTCGCAGCTTCTCTTAATACGGGTATGATCGGTGTTTACGTTGTCCAGCCAAGATAGTGGAAGTCGCCCACCGATGCAAAACACCAAGCTCTTGCTAACCAGCCTCACCTTCGTGGGACTGCTCGCACTCGCCGGTTGCTCGTTTCCCGGGGTTTACAAAATCGACATCCAGCAGGGCAATGTCGTCACGCAAGACATGATAGACCAATTGCGTCCGGGAATGACCCGGCGGCAAGTGCGGTTTATCATGGGTAACCCTCTGATTCAGGATACGTTCCACACCAACCGGTGGGACTACCTCTACAGCCTGCAACCTGGTGGCGGTCAGCGCCAACAGGAACGCATGAGCATTTTCTTCAATGAAAGCGACCAGCTGGTAAGCCTGTCTGGCGACTTCATGCCGGGCGTCAGCCGCGACCAGGAAATCCTCGGTGGCAGCGGTGACACCACGGTCAGCCCAGGCGCCAACGGCGAGCAGCCGGCAGCCCAACCGGAAGAAAAGCCGGCCAAACCAGGCTCGGTCGAGGAATCCATCCAGCGCGAGATCGACACCATCGAAACCACGCCCGTGCCGACACCGGCACCGCTGGAAACGCGCTAAACGCGCTGATACAAAAAAGCCCGGACAGTGTCCGGGCTTTTTCATTGCTGCAATAAACGCTGCCAATTAAACGTCACCGCCTCCTGCCACTGGAGGCGCGTGGCGATACCTCGATTGCAGACCTTACGAAGCAGCGTACAACTGCTTGGCACGCTCGCAGAACGCATCCACCAGGGTATTGGCTGCCTGATTGAACAGCGGCCCCAGCGTGGCGCGCACAAATGAGCCGGCATAGTCGAACGACAGGTCCAAGCTGATCTTGCAGGCCTTCTCGCCCAGCGGCTTGAACACCCAGATGCCATGCAGCTGGGTGAACGGCCCCTCCTCCAGGTTCATCTCGATGGATTCCCCCGGCACCAGCACATTGCGGGTAACGAAGTGCTGGCTGATACCGCCTTTGGCCACCTCGAGCTTGGCGCGCATGTGGGTTTCGCTGGCTTCGAGCACCGTCGAGTCGGAACACCAGGGCAAGAAGTCCGGGTAGCTGGCTACATCGTTTACCAGGTCGTACAAGGCCTGGGCAGGATACGGCAGCAGGGCGGAGCGTTGAATATGGGTAGTCATCCAGGCGTCACTTCCTAGGCTGGGTGGCGGTGCTTCGCAGCATTCCGATTACAGGTTCTGTACCTATGACAGTGCCTGCATTGTCCGGTATTCATTCCAGTGGCTCAAGCACGCAGAAATCCCATAGCGGACGACGCGTGGACTTGCCTATAATGCCGACCCTATGGCTAAGCAAAAAAAACATCCGACCGGGACCATCGCGCAGAACAAGAAAGCGCGACACGATTACTTCATCGAACACAAGTTCGAGGCCGGGCTGGTCCTGTCCGGCTGGGAAGTAAAAAGCCTGCGAGCCGGCAAGGCGCACCTCGTTGACAGCTACGTGCTGCTCAAGGACGGTGAGGCCTGGCTGTTCGGCAGCCACATCACCCCGCTGACCACCGCCAGCACCCACGTCATCGCAGACCCCATCCGCACCCGCAAGCTGCTGCTCAACAAGCGTGAGCTCGAGCGGCTCGAAGCGGCCGTGGCGCAAAAGGGTTATACCTGCGTGGCATTGGCGCTGTATTGGAGCAAGCACCTGATCAAGTGCGAAATCGCACTGGGTAAGGGCAAGAAGGAATACGACAAGCGCGATACCGTGCGCGAACGCGATTCCAACCGCGAGCTGCAGCGGGCCGTGCGCAACAAGGGCAAGGAAGACTAGCGCTTGCCCCTCTTCCCCGCCGAGTGATGATACGGGCAACTAGTTGCCCGATCGTTTCATCAAGGGGAAGCTTACCTGCCGTGAACAGCGCGCCGCCCACAGCGGCCACCTGTTCATGCGTACACTCGCCCGCACACATACCCTCAGTGCCCGTTGCGCCGCTCCGCCCGTGCGACCCGCTGCGCCTCTTCATGCGCCTCTTCGAGCACCTCCTGCACGTACAGAATGTGCCGGCTGGACACCTCACGCGCATCCTCGGCCCTGCCTTCGACAATCGCCAGGTACAACTCCCGGTGCTGGCTGATCAGCATGTCGCGCGTTTCGCTGCGTTGCTGGTACATGCCACCGATGTTGGTGACCACGTTGCGCTTGAGCAGGTCGAACAAGCCACGAATGGTGTGCAGCAGCACGGCATTGTGACTGGCCTCGGCAATGGCCAGGTGAAAGCGCGCATCGGCGGCGCCTTCTTCGGCCCGCGTGACTTCCCCCACCCGTGCGTAGCAGTCCTGCAGCACGTCGAACGCCTCCTTCAAGCGAGCCCGGTCGGGTGCGGTGGCGCGCTGGGCCGCGTAGTAGGCACAAGACGCCTCCAGGGTATGGCGAAACTCCAGCAGGTCGTGTTGCGCCTGAGGGCTGTGTTCGAGCAGTTGCAACAACGGGTCACTGAACGTGGAGCCCAGCGACTGCGCCACATAGTTGCCGCCGCCTTGCTTGCTGACCAGCAACCCCTTGGCCACCAGCTTCTGGATCGCTTCGCGCAACGACGGGCGTGATACCCCAAACTGCTCGGCCAGCACGCGTTCGGCTGGCAGCCGCTGGCCCGACGTCAACGTGCCTTCCAGAATCATCCCTTCCAACCGATCGACAATGTCGTCGGACAGGCGCCGCTGGCGGACCTGATCAAAAACCATCACACGCTCTCCACGAATCCCGGCTGATATCCGGGGCATCCATTCTCGCCGATCCACAGCCGGCCGACACCCACCAGCGCTCGATTTTCACGCCACATCACCTGCCCGCTCATCGGCATTCGACCAAAGTGCTGCCTCGGACAAATTGACACACCCCCGTGTGCGCTTTTAACCTAGCGGCGAGCCATTGTAAATTGGTCTTACCAATTATCCAGGGCCGGCGCATGACCAACAACAATTAGGGGCCACCCCATATGCAAACCTGGCAACAACTCTACAGCCCGCTGGGCAGTCTCGGCCTGTCCGCACTGGCGGCGGTCATCCCCATCGTCTTCTTCTTCCTGGCCCTGGCCGTCTTCCGTCTCAAGGGCCATGTCGCCGGCAGCATCACCTTGGGTTTGTCGATCCTGGTGGCGATCTTCGCTTTCCAGATGCCTGTCGACATGGCCCTGGCGGCTGCCGGCTACGGCTTCCTCTATGGTCTGTGGCCCATCGCCTGGATCATCGTCGCGGCCGTGTTCCTGTACAAACTCACGGTCAAGAGCGGCCAGTTCGAGGTGATCCGCAGTTCGGTGCTGTCGATCACCGACGACCAGCGCCTGCAGGTGTTGCTGATCGGCTTCTGCTTCGGCGCCTTCCTGGAAGGGGCGGCCGGCTTTGGTGCACCGGTGGCGATCACCGCCGCGCTGCTGGTGGGCCTTGGCTTCAACCCGCTGTACGCCGCAGGCCTGTGCCTGATCGCCAACACCGCACCGGTCGCCTTCGGCGCGCTGGGCATCCCGATCATCGTGGCAGGCCAGGTCACCGGCATCGACGCCTTCCACATCGGCGCCATGACCGGTCGCCAGCTGCCGTTGCTGTCACTGTTCGTGCCGTTCTGGCTGGTGTTCATGATGGACGGCCTGCGCGGCGTGAAGGAAACCTGGCCTGCGGCCCTGGTGGCCGGCCTGAGCTTCGCCGTCACCCAGTACTTCACCTCGAACTTCATCGGCCCGGAACTCCCTGACATCACCTCGGCCCTGGCCAGCCTGATCGCCCTGACCTTGTTCCTGAAAGTGTGGCAGCCCAAGCGTTCGTTCGCGGCGGCCACCGGCAGCGTCGGCGCGGCCATGGTGCAAACCGGTGGCAGCCAGCCAAGCCCCTACAGCCTGGGTGAAATCTTCAAAGCCTGGTCGCCGTTCCTGATTCTCACGGTGCTGGTGACGATCTGGACCCTCAAGCCCTTCAAGGCCGCGTTCGCCCCGGGCGGTGCGATGTACAACTTCGTGTTCAACTTCGCCATCCCGCACCTCGACCAACTGGTGATCAAAACGGCCCCCATCGTGGCTGCACCTACGGCCATGCCGGCCGTGTTCAAGCTCGACCCGATTTCTGCCACGGGCACCGCGATCTTCCTGTCGGCACTGATCTCCATGGCCGTGCTCAAGATCAACGTCAAGACTGGTCTGACCACTTTCAAGGAAACACTCTTCGAGCTGCGCTGGCCCATTCTGTCCATCGGCATGGTGCTGGCCTTCGCCTTCGTGACCAACTATTCCGGCATGTCCTCGACCATGGCCCTGGTACTGGCCGGCACCGGCGCGGCGTTCCCGTTCTTCTCGCCGTTCCTGGGCTGGCTGGGGGTGTTCCTGACCGGTTCGGACACCTCCTCCAACGCCCTGTTCAGCTCGTTGCAAGCCACCACCGCGCACCAGATCGGCGTGAACGACACCCTGCTGGTTGCCGCCAACACCAGCGGCGGCGTGACCGGCAAGATGATTTCGCCGCAGTCGATCGCCGTGGCGTGCGCCGCCACCGGCCTTGTGGGCAAGGAGTCCGACCTGTTCCGCTTCACCGTCAAGCACAGCCTGTTCTTCGCCACCATCGTCGGCCTGATCACCTTGGTGCAGGCCTACTGGCTGACCGGCATGCTGGTTCATCACTAAAGTGAAAGGGGCCGGGCAGCCCACATCGCCCGGCCTTACTCACCTGCCAAGCTGCGAGAGCCCATGATCATTTCTGCCTCTACCGATTACCGCGCCGCCGCCCAACGCAAGTTGCCGCCCTTTCTGTTCCACTATGCCGATGGCGGCGCCTACGCCGAGCACACCCTGCGCCATAACGTTTCGGACCTGGCCAGCATCGCCCTGCGCCAGCGCGTGCTGAAGAACATGTCCGAACTCAGCCTGCAGACCGAGCTGTTCGGTGAAACCCTGAGCATGCCTGTGGCCCTGGCCCCGGTCGGCCTGACCGGCATGTACGCCCGCCGTGGCGAAGTGCAGGCGGCGCGTGCGGCTGCTGCCCACGGCATCCCGTTCACCATGTCCACCGTTTCGGTCTGCCCCATCGAAGAAGTGGCCCCGGCCATCGACCGGCCGATGTGGTTCCAGCTGTACGTGCTCAAGGACCGCGGGTTCATGCGCAATGCCCTGGAGCGCGCCAAGGCTGCCGGCGTTCGCACCCTGGTGTTCACCGTCGACATGCCCACCCCCGGCGCCCGCTACCGCGATGCCCACTCGGGCATGAGCGGCAGGAACGGCCCGCTGCGGCGTATGCTGCAAGCCATGACCCACCCGCAGTGGGCATGGGACGTGGGCGTCATGGGCCGCCCGCACGATCTGGGCAACATCTCCACCTACCGGGGCAACCCTACGGGCCTGGCCGACTACATCGGCTGGCTGGCCAACAATTTCGACCCGTCCATTTCCTGGCGCGACCTGGAGTGGATCCGCGAATTCTGGGACGGCCCGATGATCATCAAGGGCATCCTCGATGCCGACGATGCCCGCGATGCGGTCAAGTTCGGCGCCGACGGTATCGTCGTGTCCAACCACGGTGGCCGCCAGCTCGACGGCGTGCTGTCCAGTGCCCGCGCCTTGCCGGCGATTGCCGACGCGGTGAAGGGCGACCTGAAGATCCTGGCCGACTCGGGCATTCGCAGCGGCCTGGACGTGGTGCGCATGATCGCCCTGGGGGCCGACACCGTGCTGATCGGCCGGGCCTTCCTGTATGCCCTGGCCGTTCATGGCCAGGCCGGGGTGAAGAACCTGCTGGAGCTGTTCGAGAAAGAAATGCGCGTGGCCATGGTGCTGACCGGCACCAAGTCCATCGGCGAGATCACCCGCGACTCGCTGGTACGCGAACTCGGCGCCTGAGCGCCTGCCTGAAACACCGCCTGATTACCGGGGCACGCGCCGCACCAGACGCCGCGGCCCCGCGAGGAGACTGCATGAGCCTGCCTGCTGCGTTTCTGCGCGATGCCGAGCGCCTGATACCTGCCGAGCGTCGCTTCGACGACCCGACCTCTACCCTGGCCTTCGGCACCGATGCCAGCTTCTATCGCCTGATCCCCAAGCTGGTGGTGCGGGTGGAGTCCGAGGACGAGGTGGTCGGGCTGATCAAGCTGGCCCAGCGCGAGCGGGTGCCCATCACCTTCCGCGCCGCCGGCACCAGCTTGTCCGGCCAGGCCATCAGCGATTCGGTCCTGATCGTGCTGGGCGATAACTGGAACGGGCGCGAGGTGCGCGGCCAGGGCGAACAGATCAGGCTGCAGCCGGGTGTCATCGGCGCCCAGGCCAACGCCTGGCTGGCGCCGTTCGGGCGCAAGATCGGCCCCGACCCTGCCTCGATCAATGCCTGCAAGATTGGCGGCATCGTCGCCAACAACGCCAGCGGCATGTGCTGCGGCACGGCGCAGAACACCTACCACACCCTGGCCGGCCTGCGCCTGGTGCTGGCCGACGGCACCTGCCTGGACAGCGAGGACCCGGCCAGCGTCGCGGCCTTCCAGAACAGCCACGCCCCCTTGCTCGACGCCCTCGCCCGCCTGGGTCGGGAGACCCGCGCCAACACGGCCCTGGCCGAGCGCATCCGGCACAAGTACCGGCTCAAGAACACCACCGGCCTGTCGCTCAATGCCCTGGTGGATTTCGACCAGCCGCTCGATATCCTGCAGCACCTGCTGGTCGGCTCCGAGGGCACCCTGGGCTTCATCAGCGCGGTGACCTACGACACCGTGCCCGACCACCCGCACAAGGCCAGCGCCCTGCTGGTCTTCCCCAGTGTCGAAAGCTGCTGCCGCGCCGTGCCGATCCTCAAGCGCCAGCCCGTATCGGCCGTGGAATTGCTGGACCGGCGCAGCCTGCGCTCGGTGCAGGACATGGCCGGCATGCCGGTGTGGGTCAAGGGCCTGTCGGCCAACGCTTGCGCCCTGTTGATCGAATCCCGCGCCGCCAGCCAGACCCTGCTGCACGAGCAAGTGCACCAGGTGATGGCCTCGATTGCCGAGTTCCCCCTGGAACAGCAAGTGGATTTCAGCGAAGACCCGGTGGTGTACAACCAGCTGTGGAAGATCCGCAAGGACACCTTCCCCGCCGTGGGCGCCGTGCGCCAGACCGGCACCACGGTCATCATCGAAGACGTCACCTTCCCCGTCGAGCAACTGGCCGAAGGCGTCAACCGGCTGATCCAGCTGTTCGACCAGCACCGCTACGACGAGGCAATCATTTTCGGCCATGCGCTGGAAGGCAACCTGCACTTCGTCTTCACCCAGGGTTTCAACAGCGCCGAGGAAGTGGCGCGCTACCAGGCCTTCATGGACGACGTGGCGCAGTTGGTGGCCGTGGAGTTCGGCGGCTCGCTCAAGGCCGAGCACGGCACCGGCCGCAACATGGCGCCCTTCGTAGCGCTCGAATGGGGCCAGGATGCCTACCAGCTGATGTGGCAGCTCAAGCGCCTGCTCGACCCCAACGGCATTCTCAACCCCGATGTGGTGCTCAGCGAAGACCCGGCCATCCACCTCAAGCACCTCAAGCCGCTGCCGGCTGCCGACGCGATCGTCGACAAATGCATCGAATGCGGGTTCTGCGAACCGGTGTGCCCGTCAAAGGGGCTGACCCTCAGCCCGCGCCAGCGCATCGTCATGTGGCGGGATATCCAAGCCAGGGAGCGCGACGGCCAGGACACCCGCGCGCTGCGCGACACCTTCCAGTACCAGGGCATGGATACCTGCGCCGCCACGGGGCTGTGTGCCCAGCGCTGCCCGGTGGGCATCAACACCGGCGAGCTGGTCAAGAAGCTGCGCGCCCAGGCGGCCGAACATGGCAAGGCCGCCGACTGGTTGGCCGAACACTTCAAGACGGCCATGGGCGGCGCGCGCCTGTCCCTGACCGCCGCCAATACCGCCCGCAAGCTGCTGGGCGCGCCGCGCCTGAACCGTTTGAGCGCCGCCCTGAGCAAGACCAGCAAAGGGCGCATGCCCCGCTGGACCCCGGCCATGCCCCAGCCTGTGCGCCCTGTGCGCGTGGGTGAGGCGAGCAACGACCCGCGCCCTCGCGTGGTTTATCTGGCTGCCTGCGTGTCCAAGGTCATGGGCCCGGCGTATGCCGATCGCGAGCAGAGCTCGTTGCTGGACAAGACCCGCAGCCTGCTGGAGAAGGCAGGGTATCAGGTGGTCTTTCCTGACAATGCCGAAAGCCTGTGCTGCGGCCAGCCCTTCGCCTCCAAAGGCTACCCTGAGCAGGCTGAACACAAGCGCCAGGAGCTGATCAATGCCCTGCTGCACGCCAGCAGGGGCGGTCTGGACCCGATCTATTGCGACACCAGCCCCTGCACCCTGCGCCTGGTCCAGGACCTGGGGGATACCCGTTTGGACCTGTACGACCCGGTGCGTTTCATCCGTACGCACCTGGTCGATCGGCTCACCTTCACTCCGCAGGATGAACCGATCGCCGTGCATGTGACCTGCAGTACGCAGCACCTGGGCGAAAGCCAGGCGCTGATCGACCTGGCGCGGCGGTGCAGCACGCAGGTGGTGATACCTGAAGGGATTCATTGCTGCGGGTTTGCCGGCGACAAGGGCTTCACCACCCCTGAGCTCAATGCCCATGCCTTGCGCAGCCTGAAGGATGCGGTGCAGTACTGCGGTGAAGGAATCTCCACCAGCCGCACCTGTGAAATTGGCTTGTCGACCCACAGTGGCATCGATTATCACGGGCTGGTGTATCTGGTGGATCGGGTCACTCGGGCGCGGTAGTTGGGGCCGCTATGCGGCCCATCGCGGCACGAGGCCGCTTGTGTCTTGATTAGAGATTAGAATCTGGAGTGAGAGCGGTGAATGGCAAGCTGAAGGCCGCAGGTGCCTTGAGCACGAGTGGGAGCACAAGCTGCCATTCA
>Ga0308172_1000309_pt1 | contig 74789 bp, 70 predicted proteins | sample PhyGR2_FD_202134 | JGI IMG/M metagenome (GOLD analysis project Ga0308172, IMG submission 202134) | Phyllosphere microbial communities from UC Gill Tract Community Farm, Albany, California, United States - DLSLSG.R2 | ecosystem: Host-associated > Plants > Phyllosphere > Unclassified | place: USA... | reverse complement strand
TGATTTGCTGAAACGAGTTCAGCGGTGCTCATCTGTAAAACGTCATAATGAATTTCATTATGTGTTCACTCGTGAGGCTTTGATATTTTTGTGCGTCCAAAGACGCTGATATCAATCCTGCGAGTGCCCACACAGATTGTCTGATAAATTGTTAAAGAGCAGTGCCGCGTTTTCCTGCGGCGCGGGCTGCGTATATTACGCTTTCCGCATTGTCAGTCAAGCATTTATTTTCGCTTAACTCACTGGTTCGTATGATTTCGAACCTACTCAACCCGGCGCTTCGTAAGCCGTTGTGCCGTGTCAGTGGAGGCGCATTATAGGGAGTTCTCGGAGGCTGACAAGTGCTAATTTCAAATAAAATTCCGAGTGCTGTTTTTTTCAGCTAAAAGCCCCTAAAGCGCCAGTTTTTCCAGCAAAGGGAAGCCATAACGCTGTAAAACGGGCGACAATTGTACCGCTTCGCCATCCAGCTCCGTACAGAACGCGACGTTCTGCTGTGAGGAACGCACCTCAGGTGCTTCATGCTCCAGAAGCCAGACCGTACGTCGGGCAATTGCCGCCCCGGAATCAATCAGGCGCGTTCCTTCCGGCAGGACCTGTTGCAGCTCTTCGCGCAGTAAAGGAAAGTGAGTGCAGCCTAAAACCACCGTGTCAGGCGGTTCCGCCATCCACAGCCATGGCTGGACAATACGCCTTACCTCATCCAGTGCCACTTCCCCGCCATGCAGCTTAGCTTCAGCCAGCTCAACCAGCTCCGCCGATCCCAGCATCTCAATTTTGCAGGAGCCAGCAAACTGTGCCACCAGCTCATGGGTATAAGGACGGCGAACGGTTGCTCTTGTCGCCAGCAAGCCCACCACACCATTACGCGTCAGGCGCGCAGCCGGTTTAATGGCCGGAACGACGCCCACAACAGGAAATGAAAAGCGTTCACGCAGCGCAGGCAGCGAAACCGTGCTGGCGGTATTGCAGGCGATGATGACTAATGAGAGAGGCGTGCGGCGGGTAATGGCCTCAACGATGGCGACCACCCGCTCCACGATAAAGGATTCGCTTTTCTCACCATAAGGGAAGCCGGCGTTATCGAAGGCGTAGAGATAATGAAGATCCGGCAGCAGCTGACGGACCTCATCATAGACAGAAAGCCCACCGACGCCGGAGTCAAATACCAGCACGGTGGGTCGCAAATCAGAAGCTGTAGCTGCCGCTGAGGTAATACTCTCGTCCTGGAGTCTGATAGCCATACGCTGTCTCGTAATCTTTATCGAACAGGTTGGCAATTCTACCACGAACTGTGAGTTGTGAAGTGACCGGATATGAGACGGCGAGATCCCACAGACTGACGCCGCCTGCCTTCACGCGGCGGCTGGGTGTACTGTTGAAATCCGTATCGTAGCGGTCGCCCAGATAGTGATAGGTCACGGACCAGTCAGCGTCATACAGCGTCCAGTCGAGCTGATACTTCACCTGCTGTTTTGCACGGCGAACAAGCGGCTGGTTGGTGCTGCCATCCCGCGCATCGACATAATCATACGAGAGCTGATGCGTCAGTGGCCCGGTATCAAAGCCTGCCGTCGCTTCCACGCCTTTAATACGCGCCTGCTTAATGTTGTAGTACCGGAAGGTCGCCGGATCGCCATCAATCAGGTTATCGATGTCATTGCGGTAGCCCGACACGCGCCAGCTGACCGGCCCGCTCAGCCCTTCAAAGCCGCCTTCCCACTGTTTACTTTTTTCCGGTTCGAGGTCCCGGTTACCATAAGCCGGGCTGTAAACCTGTGACAGATTCGGCGCTTTAAAGGCGGTGCCATAAGAGGCGAATGCACGGTAGCCTGAGATAAACTCCCAGGAAGCTGCCGTCTGCCAGGTGTTATGCCAGCCGAACTGATTGTTGTCATCACCGCGTACCGCCCCTTCCAGGGTAACTGTGCCGAACTGCTGCTGGCCGGTCAGGTAGAGGCCGGTGTTACGCTGCTCATACCCATCTGACAGATAATTGGTGCCTGGCTCAGTGGTCTCTTTCTGCCAGTCGACACCCCCACTCACCGCGCCCTGCCCCATCTGCACTATGTTGCCCCACTGCAGATTGTACTGCGTGACATCATCAAACGTGGAAGCAGCGCCGTAGCGGCCATTCCGCGGGTCGTAGTTGATATCTTTGGTATGGCCATAACTGGCGATGAGCTGAGTAGAGTAGAAATCACGGTTAAAACGTAAACCGGTGTCCCAGGTCTGACTGTAAAGCTGACGGGTGTCGGGCAGACCGATGATGTTGATGTAACTCTCATCGTAGCTGTATGCCCCGTCATAGGCGGTGCGGTTATCAAATCCGTAGCCGCGCACAAACCCACTCAGCTCATCGCTGAACTGATGCTCAAGATTGCCATACAGGGTTTTGCTCATGAATCCGTCGCGATCGTGCTGTGCCGGGCCATAGTTACTGGGATAGCCCGCCACCACATCATACCCTCTGGTGTAGGTATAGTTGCCTGCCAGGGTCAGCGTTGAGGCGTCGCTCAACCTCTGCTGGGTAGATCCATCATAAGATTGATAGCCATTAGAGCCCATGCCTGCCGTCAGCGTGGTTCCCGGCTGCGACCGTCCCGTGATGATATTAATTACGCCGCCGATGGCATCAGAACCGTAGACCGCAGAACGCGCGCCGCGGATATATTCGATACGCTGTACCAGGGTCAGCGGGATCTGGCTGAGATCGGATGAACCACTGATTCCGACCTGATTAAGCCGGATGCCATCAATCAGGATCAGGACATGACGGGACTCGGTGCCGCGAATAAACAGGGAGCTCAGCTGACCTAACCCGCCGTTTTGCGCCACATCGACACCCGGCAGGCGGCGCATCACATCCGCCAGGCTTTTAGCCTGCCAGCGCTCAATCTCATCGCGCGTAACGACCGTAGTGGGTGCCAGCACGCCGGAGACAGGTTCGGCAAAACGGTTAGCGGTCACGATTTGCGTCTCATCATTTGCCTGAGCAAATCCGTTTTGCGCCCAGAGAGAAGCCGCCGTTGCGCTCAGAGCGAACAGCGATACACTTTTTTTTATCATTTTAAATCGCATCCATAAGACGAAGCAGGATGCCGCAGGCCGACAATCGATAGCACGCGATGATTGTACGAGTAGCGACGTTACACCGGCAGGTCTTCGGGCTGGGAACCATAAATGATGATGACTTCCCATCCCGCAGGACAGTGTCTGCCATTGCACTCATCACGACATTCCTTACCGCTGCGCGTCAGCTCCAGATTTACACTGGATTCCCTATTAACTCAGGCTGAGGCCGGTGTCTGCAGTCTACGGAGTGGAGATTCGGAAGTCCAGATAGCCGGGAATCATCGCTCTGCGGGACTGGACATCAGCAAGTGAATGCCTACAATCGCCCGCTGGTAAGCTATTAATCAGGATTGCTCATGACACCCGAACATCTCCCCATTGAAGAGTATGACGCACAGCTGGCGGAAAAAGTCAGTCGTTTAGAGACGATGATGACGCCGTTTGCAGCGCCCGACGTGGAGGTGTTCCGTTCACCGGTCAGCCACTATCGGATGCGCGCAGAGTTCCGGCTGTGGCATGACGGCGATGAACTCTATCACATCATCTTCGATCAGCAGACGCGCGAACGGATCCGTGTCGATCAGTTCCCTGCGGCCAGCCAGCTAATTAATCAGCTAATGCCAAAGATGATCGCGGCGATCCGTGATAACCGTACTCTGCGCCACAAGCTGTTCCAGATCGACTATCTCTCGACCCTGAGCAATCAGATTGTCATTTCGCTGCTTTACCACCGCAAGCTGGACGACGAGTGGCAGCAGGCCGCCGCCGCGCTGCGCGATCGGCTGCGTGCCGAAGGGCTGGATGTGCAGCTGATTGGCCGCGCGACCAAAACGAAAATCTGTCTCGATCGCGACTACGTTGACGAACGTCTGCCGGTGGCGGGCCGCGAGCTTATTTATCGCCAGGTCGAAAACAGTTTTACCCAGCCTAACGCGGCAATGAATATTCAGATGCTGGAGTGGGCGCTGGATGTCACCCGGGATTCACAGGGAGATTTGCTGGAACTCTACTGTGGTAACGGCAACTTCTCGCTGGCGCTGGCACGCAATTTCCGCCGTGTACTGGCAACGGAAATCGCCAAACCTTCCGTGGCATCGGCGCAATACAATATCGCCGCTAACCAGATCGATAATGTGCAGATCATTCGCATGGCGGCGGAAGAGTTTACCCAGGCGATGAACGGTGTCCGCAGCTTTAATCGTCTGGAAGGCATTGATCTGTCCAGCTACGACTGCGAGACAATTTTTGTCGACCCGCCGCGCAGCGGACTGGATGACGAGACGGTGAAGATGGTGCAGGCTTATCCGCGCATCCTCTATATCTCCTGCAATCCTCAGACCCTGAGCGATAATCTGCAGACGCTGGCGCAAACGCACGACGTCGCGCGCCTGGCGCTGTTTGACCAGTTCCCCTACACCCATCATATGGAATGTGGTGTCCTGCTGACGCGTAAAGCGTAAGGCATAAACAAAAACGGGAACCCTGCGGTTCCCGTTTTCTTTACTGATTACGCTTGCGCTTGAATCGCGTGGCGATCCAGAACACCAGCGCCACCATCAGAACCGTGGGGATGAAGTTGGAGCCCATGTCCGGGTATTCTGCCCGCACCAGCGCGCTGTAAACCAGAATTCCCAGCAGGAAAAAGGCGGCTGCCAGGCCCGGCATCCCCTCCGGCATATTGGTATTGAGATAACGCTGATGCAGACACCAGGCCGCCAGGCCCAGTGCAATCAGCGGAAAAATAGAAAAGGGAACAAAGGCGCTGAACAGCACAGAAAATGAGCCGTTAATCGCTAAGCCGGTAATAAAAGCCAGTGCCAGTGTGCCTTTATCGCGGGAAGCTGGGTGGGTCATGGACGGATCCTTACTCATTACTCTTCGGGTTTTTCCAGGGTAACCGCGAGACGCTCCTGCTCCCGGCGGTACCAGTAATAGGCGCCTTTGGCGATCATACGCAGCTGTAACACCAGCCGATCCTCAAGCTTACGACGCTGCTCAGCATCAACATCCAGTGCTTCTGCACCGGCGCTGAAGACAATGGTCACCATCGCCTCAGCCTGCGCTTCGGTAAAACTGCGCGGCATGCGATTTTCGACCTCAAGATAGTCAGCCAGTTCAGCGATAAAGTGCTGAATTTCACGCGCCACGGCGGCACGGAAAGCGGCGGAGGTGCCGGAACGTTCACGCAGTAACAGGCGGAAAGCGTTGGGGTTGTTGCCGATGAACTCCATAAAGGTCGACACCGACGTTTTAATGATGCTGCCGCCTTTGGCGATACGCTGGCGCGCCTGGCGCATCAGCTGTCGCAGCATGAGCCCGCTTTCATCCACCATCGTCAGGCCCAGCTCATCGACATCCTTGAAATGACGATAAAATGAGGTGGGTGCGATACCTGCCTCGCGGGCAACTTCCCGCAGACTCAGGCTGGCAAAACTGCGTTCGGCGCTGAGCTGACTGAACGCTGCTTCAATCAGTGTACGTCTTGTACGTTCTTTTTGTTGCGCTCTGACGCCCATTCTCTCTGCCTTTAGCGGTGTTAGGCAGGCACTATATCAAAAATTTCAGCGTACAGATTGGCAATCTTTGTCACCGCCTGTGAACCTCACTCTTTGTCAAACTGTGATGAAAATCGCTGATAGAATTCAGAAGTGCGCGACGAGATGTTAGAATCTCGTTGTAAAAATGTATAAATAATAGGACGTATCGGTATGCAAAAGTCTTACGATTACGATGCCATTGTGATTGGCTCAGGGCCCGGCGGTGAAGGGGCGGCGATGGGGCTGGTAAAACAGGGAGCGCGCATCGCCGTGATCGAACGCTACCATAACATCGGCGGCGGCTGTACCCACTGGGGCACCATCCCCTCTAAAGCCCTCCGTCACGCCGTCAGCCGCATTATCGAATTTAACCAGAACCCGCTTTACAGCGATCACACCCGACTCCTTCGCTCCTCTTTTGCCGACATTCTCAATCACACGGAAAATGTGATCAGCCAGCAGACGGCCATGCGTCAGGGCTTCTACGAGCGTAACCGCTGTGAACTGTACCAGGGTGATGCGCATTTTGTTGATGCCAACACCATTGAGATTGAACAACCTGATGGCACGCGTGAGCGGCTGACGGCAGAGAAATTTGTCATCGCCTGTGGTTCACGTCCTTACCATCCTGACGATGTCGACTTTACCCATCCCCGCGTCTATGACTCAGACTCCATTCTCAACCTGCATCACGAACCGGGCCACGTCATCATTTATGGCGCCGGTGTGATTGGCTGTGAATACGCCTCGATTTTCCGCGGCCTGAACGTCAAGGTTGACCTGATAAATACCCGCGATCGTCTGCTGGCGTTCCTCGATCAGGAGATGTCTGACTCGCTCTCCTACCACTTCTGGAACAGCGGCGTGGTGATTCGTCACAACGAAGAGTTTGAGAAGATTGAGGGCGTGGAAGATGGCGTCATCATCCACCTGAAATCCGGCAAGAAAGTGAAAGCGGACTGCCTGCTTTACGCGAACGGCCGAACCGGCAACACCGATTCCCTGTCGCTGGAAAATGTCGGTCTGGAAGCGGATGGCCGTGGCCTGCTGAAAGTCAACAGCATGTATCAGACCGCGCAGCCGCACATCTATGCGGTCGGTGACGTGATTGGCTATCCGAGTCTGGCCTCTGCCGCTTACGATCAGGGCCGCATTGCCGCACAGGCGATTATTAAAGGGGAAGCGTCAGCGCACCTGATTGAAGATATCCCGACCGGTATCTATACCATTCCGGAAATCAGCTCCGTGGGCAAAACCGAGCAGCAGCTGACCGCCATGAAAGTGCCCTATGAAGTGGGACGCGCGCAGTTCAAACATCTGGCGCGGGCGCAGATTGTGGGGATGAACGTTGGAAGCCTGAAGATCCTGTTCCACCGGGAAACCAAAGAGATTCTGGGGATCCACTGCTTTGGTGAGCGTGCCGCCGAGATTATTCACATCGGTCAGGCGATCATGGAGCAGAAAAATGGTGGCAACACGATTGAGTACTTCGTGAATACCACCTTTAACTATCCGACGATGGCGGAAGCCTATCGCGTGGCGGCGTTAAACGGCTTAAACCGCCTGTTTTAACGTGGTGTCGAGATAGCGCTGCATGTGGGTTTTGATTGCTTCTGCCAGCTGTTCATAACGGCTGCGCAGAGGCGACCCTGGCCGATAGACCAGCGCAATCGTGCGTTGTGGTACCGGCTTATAGCACGGAAGATAGCAGACCCCATCGCGGATACGTTCCGGCGGAACCGCCAGCGCCGGTAACAGCGTAATGCCGCTGCCTGCTGCCACCATATTGCGCAGCGTTTCCAGACTGGTTGCCCTGAAATGGGTATCTTCGTCGGCACCCGCCTCAAAACAGAATCCCATCGCCTGGTCACGCAGACAGTGCCCATCTTCCAGCATCAGTAATTTCTCGCCCGCCAGATCGGACATCGGCACCCGATCGCGGTCGCGCCACGGATGATCTTCGTAGATCGCCAGCTTCATCGGTTCGTCGAATAGCGGAACCTCGATAAAGGCCTGGCTCTCTTTAACCAGCGCCACAATCGCGCAGTCCAGTTTGCCGCTGTCGAGCTGTGCCAGCAGCTGCTGCGTCTGCGCTTCATGCAGATACATTTCCAGTTTCGGGAACGTCTGGTGCAGCATCGGGATAATCTGTGGCAACAGGTAGGGGCCGGTAGTCGGGATAAGGCCGATATGCAGCGGACCTGACATCGCTTCCCCTTGCTGACTGGCCATCTCTTTCAGCACTTTTACTTCACGCAATACCGTGCGCGCCTGATCCACCAGCAGCAAACCGGCCTGGGTGAACAGCACTTTACGGCTGGTACGCTCCAGCAGCATCACACCCAGCTCATCTTCCAGCTTGCGGATCTGCCCGCTTAACGTTGGCTGACTGACATGACACGCATCTGCCGCACGGCGAAAATGGCGATATTCAGCAAGTGAGACCAGATATTCAAGATCACGAATATTCATTATTACCCTCCAAACCACGATAGTCCGTGGCGATAGATAGAATAGCAATGAACGATTGGCCCTATCAAGGGCGGTTCGGAATAATGCGCGCATCAAATGGAAAGGGGTTATCAGGAGAAAAAATGTTTGCAAGTCATGAAGGTAAAGCCATTCCGTCCGTCACGTTTCATACCCGTCAGGACGATCGCTGGGTCGATGTCACCACAGAATCGCTGTTCAAAGACAAAACGGTGATTGTTTTTTCACTGCCGGGTGCCTTCACCCCTACCTGCTCATCCAGCCATCTGCCGCGTTACAACGAATTAGCGGGCCTGTTTGCCCGACATGGCGTGGACACGATTCTCTGTGTCTCGGTCAATGACACTTTCGTGATGAATGCCTGGAAAGCAGAACAGCGGGCAGACAACATTACCTTCATTCCTGATGGCAACGGCGAGTTCACCCGTGGTATGGGGATGCTGGTTGAGAAAGCCGAGCTCGGTTTTGGCCCGCGCTCATGGCGCTACTCCATGCTGGTACGCAACGGCGTGGTGGAAAAAATGTTTGTTGAGCCAAACAAGCCTGGCGACCCCTTTGAGGTTTCCGATGCCGACACCATGCTGCGCTATCTGGCCCCGGAGTGCAAAGCACAGGAGTCAGTCTCCATCTTTACGAAACCTGGCTGCATCTTCTGCGCCCAGGCAAAACAGATGCTGATGGATCATGGCATCCAGTATGAAGAGATTGTGCTGGGCCAGGATGCGACAACCGTGAGCCTGCGTGCCGTATCAGGCCGGGCGACGGTGCCGCAGATTTTCATGGGTGGTCGCCATATTGGCGGCAGTGAGGATCTGCAGCAGTTCCTGCTGTCAGCGTAAGAGAATCTTAGCGTCGGCCGGGAGAGCGGGCGCTTTGATGATGTGCCTATAATAAAGTAGTAATTCTGAAGCTAGAGGTTAGCGGGCATCTGTTGTGCCCGCCTTTTTTTGCCTGCTCTGCCGGGGAACAATGCCGCAAGAAAAAGATGCCGGGAATAAAATTATCCTGCCCACGTAAAACTGACGCACCCTCAAATAAATCGCCCTCAATTAAACACCCCTTTCATATTTTATTTTTTGAATATAAAAGACCAGCCACAAAAATATAACGCAGCCAGCAATTTAAAATAGAAGTTGTTCTATTTGCCATAGGAAGCCAATCGGATAAGGTGAGCGCTCGCCATCTGAATTACATGCATTCAGAGGCGATTTAATTTCATCGAAAATTAACCATACTTTAAAGGGAAATAATCATGCGTACGCTGTCATGCGAAGAAATGAATGCCGTCAGTGGTGCTGACATGGAAGGGGCAATCATCGGTCTGTTTGATGGTGCAGCAACAGGCATGGCGATTGGTGGAAAATGGGGTGGCGCGGGCGGTTTCATCGTCGGCGGCATCTCACAACTTTTTGGTCTGATTATTCCAACCATCATGGGTGGATTAGCAGGCTTTGTCGTGGGCGCGATAACGGACACTGAGACAATTCAGAATCTGCTTGCAGAATACCGGAACGCTTTCGGTCCGGGTGACGTTAATCACGGCGGTACTATCGGTTAATTCCGGCAGACATGAGTGACAGGGCGTATCGCGTCTGAAACAGCACGCCTGCGCCCTTTTTTATTGGTGTGCAGTCAGCCAGCAATAATTTATCCGCGGTTCACAACCGCTACGGGAACAGGGATACGACCCGGCGCATCCATCACGTTAAATATGATTCGGCCTGCAATATTCCCGACGACGAATCGAAACGCCTGTCGCTTCACCCGCAGACATTAATCAGGCCAGGTTTATCGTCGATGACCACGCCCGGAGGGCGTGGTTTCGATTGAGAAAAAACGGACTATGCGTTAGCGCAGCCCACTTTTCTGTCAGGCAAGCCGCTGCTTCGCGTCACCGATGGCGCGGGCAACCTGCTGTGGCGAGACCCCCCCCTGCGCATTACGCTTATCCAGACAGGATTGCAGTGCCAGAATCGGATAGACATCATCGTCAATCACCGCACTGAACTGCTGTAACTGTGCCAGCGACAGGGCTTCCAGCGCCACACCCTGTCCGATGGCCGCTACCACGACCTCGCCGACGATATGGTGAGCTTCACGGAACGGCACACCTTTGGCGACCAGATAGTCGGCCAGTTCAGTGGAGTTTGCGTAGCCCTGCTCTGCGGCTTCCTGGCAGCGCGGACGTTTCACCTGCAGGCCATCCAGTACCAGCACGGACATGTGCAGACAGTCGAGCCAGGTATCCAGCGCGTCAAACAGCCCCTCTTTGTCTTCCTGCATATCTTTGTTGTACGCCAGCGGCAGACCTTTCAGCGTCATCATCATGCCAGTCAGTGCGCCCTGCACCCGACCGCATTTGCCACGAATCAGCTCCAGCGCATCCGGGTTTTTCTTCTGCGGCATCAGCGATGAGCCGGAAGTGACTTTGTCTGACAGCTCGATAAAGCCCGCTTCACCGGTGTTGAAGAAGATCATATCTTCGGCGAAGCGCGACAGATGAACCATGCCGATCGCCGCATCAGAGAGCAGCTCCAGCACATGATCGCGATCTGAGACGGTATCGAGACTGTTGCGTGTGGCGGATGCAAAACCCAGCCAGCCTGCCAGCTGCTGACGATCGATTTCGTAGGCCGTTCCGGCCAATGCGCCACAGCCCAGCGGGCTGACATCGAGACGCTTCAGGGTGTCCTGCAGACGGCTCTCATCACGCGCCAGCATTTCAACATAGGCCAGACACCAGTGCGCGAAGGTCACCGGCTGCGCACGCTGCAGATGGGTGTAGCCCGGCATCACGGCATCCTGATTCGCTTCCGCAGTGACGACCAGCGCCTGCTGCAGATCGCGTGTCGCGCCCAGCAATGCCTCAACCTGCATCTTGCACCAGAGTTTCAGATCGGTCGCGACCTGATCGTTACGGCTGCGGCCGGTATGCAGTTTTTTACCCAACGCGCCCACTTTGTCGATCAGCTGTCCTTCAACCCAGCTGTGAATATCTTCGGCGTCGCTCTGCAGAATCTGCTCAGGATTCTCACGCACTTCACCCAGCAACGTATTCAGGGCCGCTTCCAGCTGCTGCTGCTCATCCTGAGTCAGCACGTTTACCGTCACCAGCGCTTTGGACCAGGCAACAGAGCCAATGATGTCCTGCTCTGCCAGGCGGTAATCGAAGCGCAGCGAGTCGTTGAACTGTTTGAAACGTTGATCCGCTGCCTGAGTAAACCGTCCACCCCAAAGTGCCATGTGAAAACTCCTCTGAATCGTTAAACAAGGGGCGGCATAAATGCCGCCCCTGGATTGAATCTGTGAGGCGAGGCGCACCTCGCCTGAAATATTACTTCTTCTTCTGCTCGTTCAGCGCACGGATACGTGAAGAGAGTGAGAACAGACGGATGAAGCCGCCTGCATGACGGTGGTCGTAAACCTCATCTTCGCCAAAGGTGGCGAACTCTTCCGAGTAGAGGCTGTTAGCCGAGCGTTTCTGGGTGGCTGTCGCGTGGCCTTTGTAGAGCTGCACCACAACTTCACCATTTACCTCTTCCGCCAGCGATTCGGCAGCAGCCTGAATCGACTTACGCAGCGGGGCAAACCAGCGACCGTCATAGACCACATAGGACATCTCGTGGCCGAGCTGCTCGCGCCATTTGAAGCTGTCGCGATCCAGTACCAGCTGTTCAACGGCACGCAGCGCGCTGACCATGATGGTGCCGCCGGGGGTTTCGTAGCAGCCACGGGACTTAATCCCGACCAGACGGTTTTCCACGATGTCGATACGGCCGACACCATGTTTTGCGCCCAGCTCGTTGAGTTTTTCCAGACACTGGAACGGACTCAGTTTTTCGCCGTTAACGGCCACAACCCGGCCTTTTTCGACGGTCACGGTCACCTCTTCAGGCTGATCGGGCGCCTCCAGCGGATCAACAGTCCAGACCCAGCAATCTTTATTCGGCGCATTGGCCGGGCTCTCCAGCACGCCGCCTTCGGTAGAGATGTGCCAGGCGTTTTCATCACGGCTGTAGATCTTTTCCAGCGAGGCGGTGGTCGGGATATTGCGCTCTTTCAGGTAGTCCAGCAGCGCTTCACGTGAACGCAGGTTCCATTCACGCCACGGGGCAACCACTTTCAGTTGCGGCGCCAGGGCGGTATAGGTGGTTTCGAAACGCACCTGGTCATTTCCTTTACCGGTTGCACCGTGGCACAGCGCATCCGCGCCGACTTTCAGTGCCAGCTCAACCTGCGCTTTCGCGATGATAGGACGGGCCATTGAGGTGCCGAGCAGATAGGTGCCTTCATAGAGCGCACCGGTCTGCAGCACCGGGTAAACGTAGTCGCTGATAAACTCTTCACGCAGATCGACAACGTGGCATTCCGAGGCGCCAGACTGCAGCGCTTTCTTCTCAACACCTTCCAGATCGCTACGCTCCTGACCGATATCTGCCACAAAAGCGACCACTTCACAGCCACCGTAGTTCTCTTTCAGCCATGGAATGATTGCCGAGGTATCAAGACCACCGGAGTAAGCCAGAACGATTTTTTTGATGTTTTGCGTTTGCATTTCGTAATCCTTGAATCAGAGTCGTTAAGCGAGAATCCGGGTGCCAATCGACACGCCGTTAAACAGGTCAGGCAGCCGCTCAGCGTGACGCCAGCTGGCGATATCGACCGGGCGGCCGAGCGTACGCGCGGCATCCAGCGCCGCGTGCACTTTCACAATCATGCCATCGGTAATAATGCCCTGAGTGATCAGCTGTTCCGCTTTGTCAGCGGTCATCTCTTCGATGCGCTGACCTTTGCCGTCGAGAATACCACTCACGTCGGAGAGCAGAACTAAATCCGCGCCCAGGGTTGAAGCCAGCGCCGTCGCCGCCTGATCGGCGTTGACGTTCATCAGTTCGCCGCCCTCAGTGATGCCAATGGAACTCACCACCGGCATGTAACCCGCCGCCAGCAGCGTATTCAGCAGTGCCGGATCGCCTGGCATGGCGTGGCCCACATGGCCAAGTTCCGGATCAAAGGCGGTGACATTCACGATGCCCGCATCACCCAGGCAGAGGCCAACCGCGTTGATGCCCGATTTTTTCGCCCAGGCCAGCAGCGTTTTATTGGCGGTTCCCGCCAGCGCACCGGTAATGATGTCGATCTGATCGGCTGGAGTGACGCGCAAGCCATTTTTCTTCATCACCGGCAGCGCCAGCTTTTTCATCAGCTCGTCCACCAGGCAACCGCCGCCGTGGACAATGATCAGTGGACGCTGATGGGCGCTGCGATATTTCAGCAGCGCTTCGAATAAGCGGGCCAGCGCTTCTTCGCTGTCCAGCAGCACACCGCCCAGTTTGATAATCAATGGATTGGTCATGGTTTATTTGTCCGTTAAATCAGTGACTGCGTTTCTGGGAAGCCGAACCGGATGTTCAGGCACTGCACCGCCTGCGATGCCGCACCCTTCAGCAGATTGTCTTCGGCTGCCACGACAATCAGATGCTCGCCCTGCGTCTCAAATCCGATGTCGCAGTAAGGCAGGCCCACGACGGCTTTCAGCGCCGGCACACCCTGGTCATAGAAACGCACCAGCGGCTTATTGTCATAGGCGCGATGAAAAACGGCGGCAATATCTTCGCGGCTGACACCCGCTTTCAGACGGCAGGTAATGGTCGCCAGGATACCGCGCGGGAAGCTACCCAGATGTGGGGTGAAGATCACCGGCGTGCCAAGGTGGGCCACGATCTCCGGATGATGACGATGATTGAACAGGCCGTAAGGCTGCAGGCTCACTTCGCAGAAGCTGGTGCCGACATTGGCTTTACGGCCGGCACCGCTCACGCCACTGGTGGCATTGATGACCGGCCACTGCGCGTCGTTTAACAGTCCGGCATCCACCAGCGGTTTCAGCGCCAGCTGCGCGGCGGTCGGATAGCAACCCGGCACGGCCACCAGCTGCGCCTGCTGAATGTTGTCATGCTGATATTCCGCCAGGCCGTATACGGCTTTGTCCAGCCAGTCGCCATGCTGATGGGTGAAGCCATAGAAGCGGGTGTAGAACTCAGCGTCATTGACCCGGAAAGCGCCCGACAGGTCGAACACCACACAACCCGCCTTAAGGAATTCCGGAGCCAGATCGTGGCTGACTTCATGCGCCGTCGCCAGAAAGACCACATCCACTTTGTCTGCCCACTCCGCCGCGCTGCTCAGTGGCTGCAGCGGAAGATCGACCACGCCTTTCAGCTGCGGATGAAGATCGGACAAGCGCTTACCTGCATCAGGGCTTTGCGCCGAAACCGCTAAAGCGGTTATGTTGATATGTGGATGACGATTCAGGAAGGTGGCAAGCTCTACTCCAGCATAACCACTGGCACCAACGATCAGCGTATTCAACATCAGGCTGTAACCCCTTTTACAGTCGCACGTCCCGGGCCGCGGCCTTGCCCCGTAACCCACTCAGTCTTCTGCAGTGATTTAAGGTTTCCTTGCAGAGGACGTTAATGTATTTTTATTCACTATTAATGCATGAATATGGATACATCCTAACCCAAGGACCGTCAACAGTGAAGACAAAATTACCGCCTTTTATTGAACTCTACCGCCAGTTAATCGCCACACCGTCGATCAGCGCAACCGATGCGGCTCTGGATCAGAGTAATGAAACTTTAATCAATTTGCTGGCAGGCTGGTTTCGTGACCTCGGCTTCAGCGTGGAAGTGCAGCCTGTGCCCGGCACCCGCAATAAATTTAATATGCTGGCGCGGACCGGAACCGGGGCGGGCGGCCTGCTGTTAGCCGGGCATACCGATACCGTTCCCTTTGATGATGGCCGCTGGACACGCGATCCCTTTACCCTGACCGAGCACGACAACAAGCTCTATGGCCTGGGCACGGCGGACATGAAAGGTTTCTTCGCCTTTATTCTCGATACGCTGCGGGATGTGGATGTCAGCACCCTGAGCAAGCCGCTCTATATTCTTGCCACGGCCGATGAAGAGACCACCATGGCCGGCGCGAAATATTTCTCTGAATCGACGCAGCTGCGGCCCGACTGCGCCATCATCGGTGAACCGACATCACTCAAGCCGGTGCGGGCGCACAAAGGACACCTGTCGAATGTGATCCGTATTGAAGGGAAATCGGGCCATTCCAGCGATCCGGCACGCGGCGTTAACGCCATTGAACTGATGCATGAGTCGATTACCCATCTGATGCAACTGCGCACGACCCTGCAGGAACGTTATCACCATGATGGCTTTGCCATCCCTTATCCCACCATGAATTTCGGCCATATTCATGGCGGTGATGCCGCTAACCGTATCTGCGCCTGCTGTGAACTGCATATGGATATCCGTCCGCTGCCGGGCCTGTCGCTCAGCGATCTGGATGGGCTGCTTAACGAGGCGCTGGCACCGGTCAGCGCACGCTGGCCAGGCCGTGTCACGGTGGCCGAACTGCATCCACCGATTCCGGGCTATGAGTGTCCGGCGAATCATGAGCTGGTGAGTGTGGTAGAAAAACTGCTGGGCACGCCGACCGAAATCGTCAACTACTGCACCGAAGCCCCTTTTATTCAGCAGCTCTGTCCGACGCTGGTGCTGGGGCCGGGGTCTATTAATCAGGCACATCAGCCAGATGAATTTATTGATACGGCATTTATCAAGCCGACACAGGCGCTTATCAGTCAGGTTGTGCAGCATTTCTGTCACTGATTGACAGCAAATGGGGCATTTCACTGTATTAACAGTAAAATGCCCCCTCATTCTGCGGGATTTACCAATAAGAATAACTTATCCCGCTTTGTTCCCGATAAATTCTTCGAATTTCCGTCATTTAGCGACCTGTTCAGCCCACTTTAACGCATTTGACGAACGCAACATTACGTGGCTAGATAAAAGACGTTGTTATGCCCACCGGGTGACTATCCAGAACGTTTCAGAATGCTGACAGGCGGCAACGGAGCCGGTTCCCTGTAGATTAGCGGGAGCAGAACGTTGCCGATTTTTCTGCTGCCTGAAAGGTCGGGTGTAGAAGTTTTTCAAGACGATAAGGGTGTCAGGGTCCAATGAACGAACAATATTCCGCAATGCGAAGTAATGTCAGTATGCTCGGCAAACTGCTCGGGGATACGATTAAGGAAGCTCTGGGCGAGAACATCCTCGACCAGGTTGAAGCCATCCGTAAGCTCTCCAAGTCATCCCGTGCAGGCAATGACACACATCGTAAAGAACTGCTCAATACGCTGCAGAATCTCTCCAACGAAGAGCTTCTGCCGGTTGCACGCGCCTTCAGCCAGTTTCTTAACCTCACCAATGTGGCCGAGCAGTATCAGACTATTTCGCAGAGTGGCGAAGGAGCGAATCACCCGGAACTGCTGAAAAAGACCTTTGAGACCCTTAAACAGCAGAAAGATATCCGCGAAAGCGACATTCTGGCGGCCATTGAGTCGCTGTCGCTGGAGCTGGTGCTGACCGCGCATCCGACCGAAATCACCCGCCGTACGCTGATTCACAAGCTGGTCGAGGTTAACAGCTGCCTGAAACAGCTCGACCACAGCGATGTCTCTGACTACGAACGTAACCAGATTATGCGCCGCCTGCGCCAGCTGGTCGCGCAGGCATGGCACACCGATGAAATCCGCAAATACCGTCCCACCCCTATCGATGAAGCCAAATGGGGCTTTGCCGTAGTGGAAAACAGCCTGTGGGAAGGCGTTCCTGCCTTTCTGCGTGAGCTGAACGAACAGGTAGAAGAGGCGTTTGGCATTAAGCTGCCGGTGGATTTTGTCCCGGTTCAGTTCACCTCCTGGATGGGCGGCGACCGCGACGGCAACCCGAATGTGACGGCGTCGATCACCCGTCATGCGATGCAGCTGAGCCGCTGGAAAGCCACTGACCTGTTCCTGCGCGATATCGGCGTGTTGATCTCCGAGCTGTCGATGTCGGAGTGCAGCGATGAGATCCGTGAACTCAGCGGCGATCCGGAAGCGATCGAACCTTATCGTGTGATCCTGAAGCGTCTGCGCAGCCAGCTCATGAGCACGCAGTCATTCCTGGAACATCGCCTGAAAGGCGAGCGTCTGCCGCGTCCGGCCGACCTGCTGGTCTCCAACGATCAGCTGTGGGACCCGCTGTTTGCCATCTACGAGTCGCTGCAGCAGTGCGGCATGGGCATTATCGCTAACGGTCAGCTGCTTGATACGCTGCGCCGCGTGAAATGTTTTGGCGTGCCGCTGGTGCGTATCGATCTGCGCCAGGAGAGCACCCGTCACACCGAAGCGATTGCCGAAGTCACCCGCTATCTGGGCCTGGGCGACTATGAAAGCTGGTCCGAAGCAGACAAGCAGGCCTTCCTGATCCGTGAGCTGAACTCTAAGCGTCCTCTGCTGCCGCGCAGCTGGGAACCCAGCGACGAGACGCGTGAAGTGCTGGAAACCTGCCGCGTCGCGGCTGAAGCGCCACAGGGCTCCATCGCCGCCTACGTGATCTCAATGGCGAAAACCCCGTCTGACGTGCTGGCCGTGCATCTGCTGCTGAAAGAAGCGGGCATCAGCTATGCGATGCCGGTTGCACCGCTGTTTGAAACCCTGGATGACCTGAACAACGCCAATGATGTGATGAGCCAGCTGCTGAGCATCGACTGGTACCGCGGCTTTATTCAGGGCAAACAGATGGTGATGATTGGCTACTCTGACTCGGCGAAAGATGCCGGTGTGATGGCCGCCAGCTGGGCGCAATATCAGGCGCAGGATGCCCTGATCAAAACCTGCGAGAAAGCGGGCATCTCACTGACCCTGTTCCACGGACGCGGCGGCAGCATTGGCCGTGGCGGCGCACCGGCTCATGCCGCGCTGCTGTCGCAGCCGCCAGGAAGTCTGCGCGGCGGTCTGCGCGTCACCGAACAGGGCGAGATGATTCGCTTCAAATATGGTTTACCGGCCGTCACCATCGCCAGTCTGTCGCTCTATACCGGCGCAATTCTGGAAGCGAACCTGATGCCACCGCCGGAGCCAAAACGCGAATGGCGTGACATCATGAATCAGCTCTCCGCTGACTCCTGTGCGATGTATCGGGGTTATGTACGTGAAAATGCCGACTTCGTTCCCTACTTCCGCTCAGCCACGCCGGAGCAGGAGCTGGGTAAATTACCGCTCGGCTCACGCCCGGCTAAACGTCGCCCGACCGGCGGCGTGGAGTCGCTGCGTGCCATCCCATGGATTTTCGCCTGGACGCAGAACCGTCTGATGCTGCCTGCCTGGCTGGGTGCCGGTGCGGCCCTGCAGCAGGCGATGGCGGCAGGTCATCAGGATCAGCTGGAGGCGATGTGCCGTGACTGGCCGTTCTTCTCTACCCGTCTGGGGATGCTGGAGATGGTGTTCGCAAAAGCGGACCTGTGGCTGGCAGAGTATTACGATCAGCGTCTGGTCGACAAATCCCTCTGGCCGCTGGGCAAGCGGTTACGCGATCAGCTTGAGGCCGATATCAAAGCGGTGCTGACCATCGCCAACGACTCGCATCTGATGGCCGACCAGCCGTGGATTGCCGAGTCAATTGCGTTGCGTAACGTCTACACCGACCCGCTTAACGTCCTTCAGGCGGAACTGCTGCATCGTTCACGCGCACAGGAAGCTCGCGGCGATGAGCCGGATCCACGCGTTGAGCAGGCCCTGATGGTGACCATTGCGGGTGTGGCAGCAGGCATGCGTAACACCGGTTAGCGCGCAGGCGCGGCATATCGTCCGCGCCATCAGAACGTCGCCATAAAAAAAAAGTCGGGACAGTCCCGACTTTTTTATTGCCTGAAGGAGCGCGATTAAGCCGCCGCTGCAACCGGACGCACACCCAGGGTGTGGCAGATGGCGTAACTCATTTCAGCGCGGTTCAGCGTGTAGAAATGAAAATCTTTTACCCCTTCGCGTGACAGGATTTTCACCATGTCCATCGCGATGTTTGCCCCCACCATTTTCCGTGTTTCCGGGTCCTCATCCAGTCCGGCAAACATCGCGTTCATCCAGCCCGGCACGCGCACATTGGTCAGCGTGGCAAAGCGTTGCAGCTGTTTAAAGTTAGAGACCGGCAGAATGCCCGGCACAATTTCAACGTCGATGCCGGTCGCGACACAGCGATCGCGAAAACGTAAATAGCTTTCCACATCGAAGAAAAACTGGGTAATGGCGCGGCTTGCGCCGGCATCGATTTTTCGCTTCAGGTTGATCAAATCGGCCTGGGCGCTTTTCGCTTCGGGATGGACTTCCGGATAGGCCGCGACGGAGATATCAAAATCGCCGACCTCTTTCAGCAGCGCAACCAGATCGCTGCCATACATCTCCGGCTTGCCGCCTCCTTCTGGCAGATCACCCCGCAGCGCCACAATGTGACGGATGCCGTTATGCCAGTAATCCTGGGCGATAGCGCGCAGTTCATCGCGGGTGGCATCAACGCAGGTCAGATGGGGGGCCGCCTCCAGACCGGTGCGATCTTTAATGCCTTTGATAATAGTATGCGTGCGATCGCGCTCGCCTGAGTTGGCACCGTAGGTGACAGAAACAAATTTCGGTTTCAGGCTGCTCAGACGGTCGATGGAACGCCACAGGGTCTCTTCCATTTCACCAGACCGCGGTGGAAAGAACTCAAATGAGACGTTAATGCGCCCGTTCAGCTCAGCCAGGCTCTGGTTTAGCGCTTCGCGCTGATTGGCATGAAAGAAACTCATCCTGCATCCTCATTGGTTAAAAACCGGACCGCAAACATCTGAACGTTTAGACGCCCAGATGTTCAAAATGACCCAATCCGATCGTGCCGTCAACGAATAAATCGTTAACAGCCGTGATCAATTTTCAACCAGCATGAAAGAGATTCAACAGGCAGCGATAACGCATTGAAAACAGGCGCCGAAGCGCCTGAGAGGAGGACTAGAGCAGTTGTGCGAGGCGATTGATATCGGACTGGATAGCGCCGGCGGTGACATCCCGGCCTGCGCCCGGTCCGCGAATCACCAGCGGATTGTCGCGATACCAGCGGCTTTCAATGGCGAAGACATTGTCGCAGGGCAGCAGTGAGGCCAGGGGATGTTCCGGACGAACCGCTTCAACCCCTACGCGCGCCTTGCCGTTGGCATCAAAACGGGCAACATAACGCAGCACAAGATCCATCTCCCGCGCCGCTTCCAGTCGCTGCAGCATCTGCTCATTCAGCTCATCGCCATTTTCAAAGAAATGGTCAACCGAGCCCTGCTGGCAGTTGTCTGGCACCAGCGATTCGACCCGCACCTGATCCGGCTCGATGTTATAGCCCGCCTCACGCGCCAGGATCACCAGTTTGCGCATCACATCCTGCCCTGAGAGATCGGCCCGCGGATCGGGTTCGGTCAGGCCCTGCTGCCACGCCTGATCCACCAGCTCGGTGAAGGGCACCGTGCCGTCAAACTGCAGGAATAGCCATGACAGCGTGCCGGAGAAGATCCCGCTGATCGCCAGAATGGTATCACCGCTGTCACGCAGATCGCGCACCGTATAGTTGATCGGCAAACCTGCACCGACCGTGGCATTGTAGAGCCAGTGACGCCCGGTTTTGGTGAAGGCATCACGGATTTGCCGCCAGGTCTGGCTGTCGGATGCACCAGCCACTTTATTGGCGCTGATGACATGAAAACCGTGGCTGGCAAAGTCGAGATACTGCTGCGCCAGCGGCGTACTGGCGGTGACATCCAGCACCACTAAATCATCAAACGGATGGGCGCGCATCCACAGGAACAGTGACTCTTCGTCACGCTCCACCGCTTCATCGTCAAAGAAAGCCAGCGCACGGCTGGCATCCAGTCCGTCATAACTCAGCAGGCTGCGACGGCTGTCCACCACACCCGCCAGCACAAATTCAAAGCCCGTGCGCGCCGAAAGTGTTTCCTGATCCCGGGCAAACAGCTCCAGCCAGCGTGAGCCGATATTGCCTTTGCCAAACAGCATCAGGCCGATACGCTTTTCTGCACGGAACAGTGACTGATGCAGTCCCTGAATCAGATGCTGGGTCGGACCGACGCGCAGCACCGCGACCACGCTGATGTGCTCTTCTGACTGCCAGATAAACTCAACGGGTTGATCTTTTAACTGCTGCCAGAAGCGATGGGTATGCAGCGGATTGCGGGTCACGCCTGCGCCCACCAGCGCCACCAGTGCCAGACCGTCACGCAGCTGCAGATGGCCCGGCAAACCGGCATCCTGCAGCAGCGTAAAGGCGCTGTTGACCACTTCAGAGGTGTAACAGAGCTGCAGCAGCTGGCGGTCAGGATGGACGCCAAACGCCAGCGGACGCAGCTGCGCCCGCTTCAGCAGCAGGTCGATCTCTTTGTGCAGGATGGCGAAGTCATGCTGCTCCGGCAGCTGGATTTCAATCAGACAGACATCATCATGACTGGTCACGATGCGTGCACCGGTTCCGGAGGCCAGCACCCGCTCAATGCGGGTGGAACCCTGCTCCGGCTGATAGCTGCAGCGCAGTTGCAGGTCGATATCGCTGCCGGAAACCGGCTGCAGGGTACGGGTATGCAGCACCGGGGCCGCCAGCCGCGCCAGCTCACTGGCTTCATCCAGCCTTAACAGCGGCAGCAGACAGGCATCAGAGACTTTGCGTGGATCGGCGCTGTAGACGCCCGCCACATCGCTCCAGATCGTGACCCGTCCCACTCCTGCCAGCGCACCAATCTGCGTGGCGGAGTAGTCGGAACCGTTGCGGCCAAGCAGTACGGTTTCACCCGCATCATTGCGGCTGATAAAGCCGGTCACCACGATGCGCTGATGCGGATGCTGTGCCAGCAGGGTCTGCAGCAGCGGCCAGGATTTGCCTTCATCGACCTGTGGCTGGGCCGCACGTTCAGCACGCAGAAACTCACGCGCATCCAGCCAGCAGGCCTGCATGTCGCGCTGACTCAGTACCGCGGCCATCAGGCGCGCCGACCAGAGTTCACCGTGGCCGACCACTTCGGCGTAGACCGCATCGGTTATCGGTCCATCCAGCAGCGCGGCCAGCTTTTCCAGGTCGCGGATAAATGCCGCGGTTAAGGGTTCCGCCATCTCAGCAGGCAGCAGCGCACCGATCAGTTCGCTCTGGTAACGCCGTAAAGCCTGTTGCACCTGGTGCGCGGAGAGCCGGTCGCTCTGGCTCAGCTTCAGCCAGCTAATCAGCTGGTTGGTGGTCGAGCCTGCCGCAGAGACCACCATCATATCGCCCGGCTGACTGTAATCCGCCATGATGCTGGCCACGCGCTGATAGCAGCGTGCGTCGGCCAGGCTACTGCCGCCAAATTTATGCAACTGCCTGCTTGTCGGCGTTCCCGTGCCTGCTGAAATCGTCATGCTTAACCCTCGGCTGCGACCCGGAATGCATTATCCAGATCGGCAATTAAATCTTCGTGATCTTCAATACCAACAGAAACCCGCAGTAGCGTATCGGAAATGCCCGCTGCAGCGCGTGCCTCTGCCGACATCCCCGCGTGCGTCATGGTGGCGGTGTGGGAGATCAGACTCTCAACGCCGCCCAGCGATTCCGCCAGCGTAAACAACCGCAGCGCTTTCAGGAAGCGGCGCAGCAGCGCCTCGTCACCGTCGACCTCGAAACTCAGCATGGCGCCAAAACCGCGCTGCTGACGAACGGCATGTTCGTGTCCGGCGTTCTCCGGCAACGAAGGATGATACAACTTTTTCACCCGTTTCTGCTGCTTCAGATACTCCACAATCGCCAGCGCATTGCGCTGCGCCGCTGCGATGCGGGGTGAAAGCGTGCGAATCCCGCGCAGCAGCAGATAGCTGTCAAAGGCCGCGCCCGTGACACCAATATTGTTCGCCCACCAGGCAAGGTCCGTCGCCAGCTGTGGATCTTTAGCAATCACCGCGCCTGCCACCACGTCGGAATGACCGTTGAGATATTTCGTACAGGAGTGGATCACCAGGTCTGCCCCCAGCGCCAGCGGATTCTGCAGCGCCGGACTCATAAAGGTGTTATCCACCACGCTGATGGCACCTGCCGCCCGGGCTGCGGTGCAAATCGCGCTGATATCCACCACGCGCAGCAGCGGATTGCTGGGGCTTTCGATCAGCACCAGTTTGGGGTTTTCATCAAGAGCCGCCTGCAGCGCCGCCGGATCGCCCTGATCAACAAATTTCACGCGATACGCGCCGCGCTTATTCATGCTGTCAAACAGCCGATAGCTGCCGCCATAACAGTCATGTGGCGCAACCAGCAGATCGCCGGGCTTCAGGAACACCGTCGTCACCAGGTGAATTGCCGACATCCCGGTATTGGTTAATACCGCGCCCGCACCGCCTTCCAGTTCTGCCAGCGTACGCTGCACGACATCACGCGTGGGATTGCCCCGACGAGAGTAGTCATGCGCACGCGGCTCATTGAAATCCAGGAAGTTATAGGTTGTGGAAAGATGGATAGGCGGGACAACGCAGCCATATTGCTCGTCATCATTCAAACCGCTACGCACTGCGATGGTTGCTGGTTTACGCGTCATGAGCGAATTGTTCCTGAAAAGTGAATAAAATGTGGCTCACAGAATATCACCCTCGAATTAGACGTCAATACATCTGGACATCTAAATGTCTTTGCGTATAGATTGAGCAGAAACACAATAACCGCTAAAATTATGCGTCATCGCCTGGCGTTCCCCTCTGAAGCGAGAGGTAGTGAGCGAAGAAAACCCGCCATATCAGGGGCCAGGCAGGAAAAAATCAGGCATAATCCACTGATTTCCTCACATTTAACGTTTATTAATTAAGGTAACCCATGGCTGAATGGAACGGCGAATATATCAGCCCGTACGCTGAGCACGGTAAGAAGAGCGAGCAGGTCAAGAAGATTACAGTTTCTATCCCCTTGAGCGTGCTGAAGATTTTAACGGATGAGCGTACCCGTCGTCAGGTGAATAACCTGCGTCACGCCACCAACAGCGAGCTGCTTTGCGAAGCCTTTTTACATGCCTTTACGGGTCAACCGCTGCCGGATGACGTCGACCTGCGCAAAGAGCGCAGCGATGAGATCCCGGAAGAAGCAAAAGCAATTATGCGCCAGATGGGTGTCGATCCGGATACCTGGGAGTATTAATCTTCGCCGGTTTTGTTCAGAGAAGCAGGCTCCGTTGTGGGAGCCGCTTTCTGATGCGATGTGGGCCAGCCAGCCTGCTTTCCGCCCTTTGACTTGTCCTTCTGAATCTCGCCCGTCAGCCCCCCTGAAAACCCGCCTGTTCGTCTGTTATTTCCCTATTTCTTTTGCAATAAGAGTGTCGTTTTAACGAGACAATAGAATAATTACTATTGTTCACTATGATCTGCAGCCGTAAAATTTTTTCACAGGGAGAAATTTCATGGATTGAAAATGAGTACTAAATATAAAATAAGAATACCTGCATTACTTTTATTTTTTATTCCGGGTGCAATCCCGGCCTTTTTGTTTTCTGAACGGGCGGAATCTGCCCCTTTGATGACGGCGGAGAATGAGAATGCCAATGCTCTCCAACAGGATCGATTCCGTAAAGAGCAGCTGGTCCCCCGGCTGCAGCAAGGCGCTTCTGAGAAACAGCACCTTACGCCGGAAGAGATCGCATTTCCTCAGGAAAAAAAGTGCTTCCCGATTGAGAAGGTCACTTTTAGTCAGGACAGTAAAAAGCTCCGGCTCGAAAAATTAAAATATTTTACTTCTCAGGCAGAAGGAAAATGTCTGGGCATTGAAGGTATCAGGCAGCTGGCTAAAACGTTGCAGAATGAAATCATCAGAGCGGGATATATTACGACGCGCGTTAACTTACCTGATCAAAATCTTTCCGATCGTCAATTAAGGTTTGTAATTAATGCCGGTAAAGCTGGCAGAATCGTTCTTAATAAAGCCAGTGGCAACGCTATCAATTTAACCAGCACGTTACCGTTTAAAGAAGGCGATCTTCTCGAACTCAGCGACCTGGAGCAGGGCAGCCTCAATCTTCAGCGCGTGCCGGGATCGCAGGTTAAGGTCAATCTGGTGCCTGGCAGTAACCCGGGCGAAAGCGACATCTATATTCAGCGGGAGCAGGACAAATACTGGCAGGCTGCGGCATGGCTCAATGATGCAGGTTCGGTTGCAACCGGCCGCTATCAGGGGGCGGCGGCGCTCTATTTAAATAATCTCTCCTCATTAAGCGATATCCTCTATTTCTCCTATGGCCATGACATGGCTCCAAAGCACGCGACCAAAGGTAACAGAAGTAAATCGGTTGGTTATTCCCTCCCCTGGGGTTACTGGTGGCTGGATCTCTACGCCAGCCACAGTGATTACCGGCAACCTGTTACCGGAAAGTGGGCTGAATGGACGCTTAACAATACGAACCGTTATTACAGTGCGCAACTCAATCGCCTGATTTCAAGAACCGTACATCAGACCAGCACACTTGGCCTGCAGATATTCAATGCAGCATCGCATTATTCTCTGGATAACGCAGATCTTGCCAGCATGCAGAAAAAAAATGCAGGCTGGAAGGTGGTGCTGCAATATCAAATCAGGGGTGACAATGCAAGCCTGGTAACCACGCTAAGTTATCAACGAAAGATGCCCTGGTTTAACAGCAGTCAGACGATTGAGGAGCAATATGGCCTTATTGATAAACAGGGCCGTATTGTCACGCTGGATCTGGAAGGTTCAGTCAACGTCCATATTCCTGATCGCTGGCTGAATTACTCTTCCCGTTTCAGCCTGCAATATTCGCCCGATACGCTCTCCTCACTGAATCGCTTTTCACTGGCAAATCGCTGGACGGTGCGCGGTTTTGATGGGGAATATTCTCTTCAGGACAATAACGGATGGTACTGGCGCAACGATATCAGCCTTGCTCCTGATAAACCTTTTCAGCCCTATATCGGTATGGATGCTGGTCAGATCTATGGCAAGAACCGGCCACAGTATTACGCCGGGAAAACCGTCGTGGGCAGCGTTGCAGGTCTGCGGGGGACGCTCATGCAAACACACATCGATCTTTTTGCCGGCACCCCGCTTAAAAAGCCCAAAGCTTTTCACAGCGATCCCCTTACGCTGGGCTTTTCTATGCAATGGAAATATTAAAAAGGAGGGCCATTCAACGGACTCACCATTTAAAAAGCAAAATACTCACACAGACAAAGGATAAAAGAATGAAAAAGCTTCAACTTGATCTGTTATTTCTGGTGACATTTGCCACATTGTGCAACCAGCCAGCTCATGCTGCACCCAATAGCTATACGCATGCCAATGGTTCAACCGTAGTGAATATTAATCAGGCCGATAAAAATGGCCTTTCACACAATATGTATCAGGAATTTAATGTCCCGAAAAAGGGGATGATCCTGAATAACAGCACCACAGATTTAGTGCGTGAAAGTGGTAATATTGCGCGAAACAGCAATCTGGATACGTCAGCCACGCTGATATTGAATGAAGTTATCTCCCATCGCGCCTCTTCACTGAACGGTTTTATTGAAGTCGCGGGCGAGAAAGCGGATGTGATTATCGCCAACCCCAATGGTATTACCTGCTCTGGCTGCAGCTTTATCAATACCGGACGGGCGACGCTGACGACCGGTAAACCTGACTTTACCGGGAGCGCACTGACTGGCTTTGATGTAGCGAAAGGCACTATTACGGTTGAAGGTAATGGCCTGAAAGGGGCGGATTATACCGAGCTGCTGGCACAAAAAATTGCGCTTCAGGGACAGATCGAAACCACGCAACTGAAGGCTGTGGCGGGTAAATATACTTATGATCGGGACTCCGGCCTGGCTACGGCCACCGCAACCAGCAGGGCGTCGGGCAACACTATTGACGTCAGCGCACTGGGTGGTGCGACGGCGGGAATAATCCAGCTGCAAACCACAGAAACAGGTGCCGGAGTTAACAACAACGGCGTACTGAATGCGACCAGCCTTTATATCTCTTCAGCCGGGGTATTAACGAACAGCGGTACCATTAGCGCTGGCCTGACCAGCGCCGTTGCCAGCGGTAAAATGATTAATAAAGGTATGCTTTCCACACAGCAGGCGGTGTTACAGACATCGGACGCATTTGAGAACAGCGGTACGCTTAAAACGACCGATTACGCCACTATCGTCAGCCAGGGGAAAATAACTAACAACAATAAATCGCGCATAAACAGTGATGGCGCGGTGAACATGGTTTCTCTGGCCGGTGATATCAACAATAAAGGAACAATCACAACCTATGGCACCCTGACCATACAGACCGGTTATAACACGGTTGACGACGTTGTTACCGCTGTCGCCAGCACCAGCGTGCTCAATTCAGGTGTGATCTGGGCAGAAAACCTGAGCATCAGCGCTGTTAAAAATATCAGCCTCTCGGCTGGCGGAAAGGTGACCTCACCGGGTACGGCCTATCTTTCCGCCACAAAGGTTTTTAACGCTGCGTCACTGATCGCTCAGAATGCCTCAATCGTGGCAAATGAGGTCCGCAATAAAGGCGTTATTCAGACAGCGGGACGGTTAAACGTGTCAGGCAAGAATGACATCACGAACAGCGGTACGATGAAGGCGGGAACACTGACGCTGATCACAGACGAGAAAGTCAGTAACGCATACTGCTTACTCTGGTTGTTATGCGATAAAGGTACCCTGTCAGCGGATACCATCCAGATTACCGCACCGAAGCTCACCGCTATGAGTGATCTGGGTGGTTACTATACGACACAGCTCCTTGAGCTGAATAAGCCTGCGACAGCCGACATCAGCCTGTAAGACAGGCATAAAAAACCCAGCCGAAGCTGGGTTTTTTGTTGCCGCCGAACCCGCAGGTTCAGGTGCCTTTTCATCTTATTTTTTAGCGCCTGGCACGCTGAAACGCTTGTTAAAGCGGTCAACACGGCCACCAGTTGCCACTTCACGCTGCTTACCGGTATAGAACGGGTGGCATTTACCACAGACGTCAAGGTTCAGTTCGTGAGTCAGTGTTGAACGGGTGTGGATCTCGTTGCCGCAGGTACATTTGATAGTAACTGCTTCGTATTTCGGGTGAATACCTTGTTTCATGGGAAACCTCATAGAAGGCCGTGTCGCTCTCCGTGCCAGGCGTAAACCTGCACAGCACCACACGCGGTTGAACATTATAGGGTGTACTCCGGCAAGGTCTTTCTCACCGAAGGCGGCATATTATACAGAGAAGTTATCATTGCTGCAAATTTATCCTGGGATACCCGCCATCCGGGTACAGCGTGTACACTAGCCCTCCCGATGCCCGAGCCGGAAAGAGAGAGTTATGCCCGTTGTCCAGGTTGCCCTGCCCGTCCCCTTGCCCCGCCTGTTTGATTATCTGCCGCCACAGGGCGTGCAGCCGGTCATAGGTGGTCGCGTAAGTGTGCCCTTTGGCAATCGCAGGATGATTGGGATTGTGGTCGCCCTGCGTGAGAACAGCGATCTGCCCGAAGGACAGCTTAAGCGCGTCCTTGAGGTGCTGGATAGTGAGTCACTCTATCCCTCTTCGCTGTGGCGCATCCTAAACTGGGCTGCCAGCTACTATCACTCTCCCCTGGGCGAAGTGCTGAACCACGCCATCCCGGTGCTGCTGCGTCAGGGTAAACCGGCGCAGGATAACCCATTATGGCGCTGGGAAATTACCGAGCAGGGCCGGGCGACCGCGCCGGAGAGTTTAAAGCGCGCGCCCAAACAGCAGCAGGCGCTGGCTGCCCTGCGTCAGCAGCCGCTCTATCGCCATCAGGTCAGCGAACACGACCTGACGGAGCCGACGCTTCAGGCTCTGCGTGCCAAAGGGCTGTGCGAGCTGTATGAGCATCAACCGCAGCGGCACGACTGGCGAACCACCTTCGCCGTTAAAGGCGAACGCCTGCGCCTGAATACCGATCAGGCGATGGCGGTCGGTGCGATTCGGGCAGACGACGAACATTATGCCGCCTGGCTGCTGGCGGGCATCACCGGTTCCGGCAAAACGGAGGTTTACCTCAGCGTGCTGGAGAATGTGCTGGCACGGGGAAAACAGGCGCTGGTGCTGGTACCGGAGATTGGCCTGACCCCGCAGACCATTGCCCGCTTCCGGGAGCGTTTTGATGCGCCGATTGACGTGCTGCACTCCGCCTTAAACGACAGTGAGCGGCTGGCCGTCTGGTTACGTGCGCGGCGCGGTGAAACGGCGATTGTGATTGGCACCCGCTCGGCGCTGTTTACCCCGCTGGCCCGGCCGGGGGTCATCATAATTGATGAAGAGCACGACAGCTCTTACAAGCAGCAGGAGGGCTGGCGCTATCAGGCGCGCGATCTGGCTGTGTTTCGCGCCCATGAAGAAAATATCACGATTGTAATGGGATCGGCGACGCCCGCGCTGGAGACGCTGCACAATGTGCGCAGCGGCAAGTATCGCCAGCTCGACCTGACAAAGCGCGCAGGCAATGCCAGACCGGCGCTGCAACAGCTGATCGACTTAAAAGGTGTGCAGCTGATCGGCGGTCTGGCGCCGGGCCTGATTGGCAAAATGCGTCAGCATCTGCAGGCCGACAATCAGGTGCTGCTGTTTCTTAACCGTCGCGGCTTTTCGCCCGCCCTGCTCTGTCACGACTGCGGCTGGATTGCCGAGTGTCACCGCTGTGACCGCTACTACACGCTGCATCAGCATCATCGCCAGCTGCGCTGCCACCACTGCGACAGCCAGCGTCCGCTTCCTCATCAGTGCCCGCAGTGTGGCTCAACTCACCTGCTGCCGGTCGGGGTTGGCACGGAACAGCTGGAACAGCAGCTCGGCACGCTCTTCCCTGGCGTGCCGGTGTCGCGAATCGATCGTGATACCACCAGCCGTAAGGGGGCGCTGGAGCAGCATCTGGCCGATGTGCATCGCGGAGGCGCGCGCATTCTGGTTGGCACGCAGATGCTGGCGAAGGGCCACCACTTCCCTGACGTCACGCTGGTGTCGCTACTGGATGTTGACGGGGCACTATTTTCCGCCGATTTCCGGGCGGCGGAGCGCTTTGCTCAGCTCTACACCCAGGTCGCCGGGCGTGCCGGGCGTGCCGGTAAGCAGGGCGAAGTCCTGCTGCAGACCCACCACCCGGAACATCCGCTGCTTCAGACCCTGCTGCACCAGGGCTATACGGCGTTTGCGCAGCAGGCACTGCTGGAGCGCCAGGCGGTTCACCTGCCCCCCTGGAGCCGCCATGCGCTGTTTCGCGCCGAAGATATGGATAATCAGCAGGCCGCTGAATTTCTGCAACAGCTTCGTAACCTGCTGGAGGCCAGTCCGCTCAACGATCAGGCCATGTGGTTTATGGGGCCGGTCCCGGCCCTGCAGCCAAAACGCAGCGGCCGCTGGCGCTGGCAACTGCTGGTCCAGCACCCTTCCCGACAGCGTCTGCAGCAGTTGCTGAGCAGTTCGCTGCCGCTGATTTCCACCCTGCCCGCCGCGCGTAAAGTGAAATGGACGCTGGATATTGACCCTACCGAGAGCTGATTCTCAGCTGACACTGCGAGCCAGATCGAAAAATGTCGCATAAGTCACAATTTTTATGCAAATTGAGTAACAACCAGCCGCGCAATCGTTAACAATGTGGCTGGTTTGCCTCTGAGCAGGCAAAAACAGAACCGAACACGCCATAATGCGTCAGGAGCATGTGTTGGAGCAGAATCAACAACCGCCCGCCGCCACGATGAAGGATGTCGCGGAACATGCGGGTGTCTCAACCGCCACCGTATCGCGTGCGCTGATGAATCCGGAGAAAGTTTCTGCGGCCACCCGCCAGAAAGTCGAACAGGCCGTTGCCGCCGTCGGCTATGCAGCACATGGTCCCACGCGCCACGCGCGCCGCAATGAGACCCGAACCATCCTGGTCATTGTCCCTGATATCTGCGATCCCTTCTTCAGTGAAATCATCCGCGGCATTGAAGTCACGGCAGCCGAAGAGGGTTATCTGGTGCTGATTGGCGACTGCGCCCATCAGAATCAGCAGGAGCGAACCTTTCTCAACCTGATGGTGACACGCCAGATAGATGGCATGGTCCTGCTGGGCTCACAGCTGCCGTTTGATGCCGGCATTGATGAGCAGCGCAATCTGCCGCCGATGGTGATGGCGAATGAATTCGCGCCCGAAATGTCACTGCCCTCGGTGCACATCGACAACCTGACCGCCGCGTTTGAAGCGGTTAATCATCTGCTGCAGTTAGGTCACACACAGATTGCCTGCATCGCCGGGCCGGAAGAGATGCCGCTCTGTCAGTATCGGTTACAGGGCTATGTCCAGGCGATGCGGCGCAGTGGCCTGACGGTCGACCCCACCTATATTGTACGCGGCGACTTCACCTTTGAAGCGGGTGTTGCCGCGATGAATCAGCTGATGACCCTGCCGCAACCACCGCGCGCGCTGTTCTGCCACAGCGACATTATGGCGCTCGGGGCGATGAATCAGGCCAGACGCTGCGGGCTGCGGATACCCGACGATCTCTCTGTGGTGGGATTTGATGACATCGAGTTGTCGCGCTACTGCGAGCCGCCGCTGACTACCGTTACTCAGCCGCGCTATCAGATCGGCCGGGAAGCGATGCGGCTGCTGCTGGATGAGCTGAATGGCAAACGGGTCATCAGCGGTTCGCGGCTACTGGACGCGGGTCTGACGATCCGGGGCAGCACGGCGCGCGCAAAAAAGCGTGAAAAATAAGCGTATTCGCCGCGCTTTTTCAGTAAATTCTTAAAGCGAACACTGCTGGTCAAAGTTCCGACCCTTGAGTAACATGGCGGACTCCTTGCCGGGCGCGTAAAAATCATCATTTCGCCCATCTGGCACTATTTTTGAAGGGTATAAGAACGAGAGTGGCACAAAAAGATTATGTAGGCCGCGGGCGTTCAACAGGGACGCGTCGCAAAAAAAGCCCCAGCCGCGGCAAGAAGAGCAAAGGCGGTTCGGGAGCATCCAAGCTGATGATTGTACTGGCGGTCGCCGTGCTGGTGACCTTTGCCGGTGGTTTATGGTTCCTGGCGCATCACAAGAAAGAGGACGTGCCGGTCATTACGGATCATAAAGCCAACGGCAATGGCTTACCGCCGAAGCCCGAAGAGCGCTGGAAGTACATCAAAGAGCTGGAGAACCGTCAGGTCACTGTGCCGACCCCTATCGAACCTTCTTCGGGTGGCGAGGTGAAGTCGCAGACGCAGCTGACTGACGAGCAGCGTCAGCTGCTGGAGCAGATGCAGGCGGATATGCGCCAGCAGCCAACACAGCTGAATGAAGTGCCGTGGAACGAACAGACACCGGCGCAGCGTCAGCAGACGCTGCAGCATCAGCAGCAGTTACAGCAGCTGCAACGCCAGCAGCAGCAGGTTCAGCAACAACAGCTGCAGCAGCAACGTCAGCAGTTGCAGGCTCAACAGCAGCAACAGCGCCAGCAGCAGTTGCTGCAACAACAACAGCGTCAACAGCAGCAGTTACAGCAGCAACGTCAGCAGCAGCAGCAAAATGTTCAGCGCCAGACGCAGCCTGCACCAGTTACGCGGGAACCCGAGGTGCAGTCAAAACCGCAGGAGACCGCGAAAGCGAAACCGGCGGAGAAAGCCTCTTCGCAGCGCTGGATGGTGCAGTGCGGGTCATTCAAAGGCACCGACCAGGCGGAGTCAGTGCGTGCCGGTTTAGCCTTTGAAGGATTTGAAAGCCGCATTACGACCGGTGGCGGCTGGAATCGCGTGGTGATTGGTCCGTATAAAGATCGCGCCTCTGCGGACAGCACACTGAAGCGTCTGCGCAGTTCCGGCCACTCCGGCTGCATTCCCCTCTCAATCGGGGGTTGAAACCCGTCAAACCCGCCCCATATCTGTTGCATGATACTCCGCGCCCCGTGCGCGGAGTCCTTTTCCGACTGCAACAAGGGGTCTGCCCGTGACAACAATAGTAAGTGTACGACGCAACGGCCAGGTAGTGATTGGCGGTGATGGCCAGGCTACGCTCGGCAATACCGTGATGAAAGGCAACGTGAAAAAAGTGCGTCGTCTATACAACGATAAAGTGATTGCCGGATTTGCCGGCGGCACTGCAGACGCCTTCACCCTGTTTGAACTTTTCGAACGTAAACTGGAAATGCATCAGGGCCACCTGGTGAAAGCCGCGGTGGAGCTGGCTAAAGACTGGCGTACTGACCGTATGCTGCGTCGGCTTGAAGCCCTGCTGGCGGTCGCGGATGAGTCCGCCTCACTGATCATCAGCGGTAATGGTGATGTAATTCAGCCTGAAAACGATCTGATTGCCATCGGCTCCGGTGGGCCTTTCGCCCAGGCCGCGGCACGTGCGCTGCTGGAGAATACCGACATGGGCGCGCGCGACATCGTTGAGAAGTCGCTGAACATCGCAGGCGATATCTGCATCTACACTAACCATAACGTTAATTTCGAAGAATTAACCTCCAGGGCGTAAAGGTATAACTATGTCTGAGATGACTCCCCGCGAAATCGTCAGCGAACTGAACCGCTTTATTATCGGCCAGGACAGCGCCAAGCGCGCCGTGGCTATTGCACTGCGCAACCGCTGGCGTCGCATGCAGCTGGATGAAGAGCTGCGCCATGAAGTGACCCCGAAAAACATCCTGATGATCGGACCGACCGGTGTCGGTAAAACGGAGATCGCCCGTCGTCTGGCTAAACTGGCCAATGCGCCCTTTATCAAGGTCGAGGCGACTAAATTTACCGAAGTGGGTTATGTCGGTAAGGAAGTCGATTCGATCATTCGCGACCTGACCGACTCCGCCATTAAGATGGTGCGCAGCCAGGCGATTGAAAAGAACAAATACCGTGCAGAAGAGATGGCTGAAGAGCGCATCCTGGATGTTCTGATTCCGCCAGCCAAAAACAACTGGGGCCAGTCAGAGCAGAGCGCGGAACCTTCTGCGGCGCGCCAGTCGTTCCGTAAAAAACTGCGCGAAGGCCAGCTGGATGACAAAGAGATTGAGATCGATCTGGCCGCCAGCGGCCCGGGCGTCGAAATCATGGCGCCTCCGGGAATGGAAGAGATGACCAGCCAGCTGCAGTCGATGTTCCAGAACCTCGGCGGCCAGAAGCAGAAACCTCGCAAGCTGAAGATCAAAGAAGCGATGAAGCTGCTGATCGAAGAAGAAGCGGCAAAACTGGTGAATCCGGAAGAGCTTAAACAGGACGCCATCGATGCCGTCGAGCAGCACGGTATCGTGTTTATCGATGAGATCGACAAAATCTGTAAGCGCGGCGGCCAGAATGCTGGCGGTCCGGATGTGTCGCGTGAAGGGGTTCAGCGCGACCTGCTGCCGCTGGTGGAAGGCTGCACAGTCTCAACCAAGCACGGTATGGTGAAAACGGACCACATTCTGTTTATCGCTTCGGGTGCGTTCCAGGTTGCCAGCCCTTCCGATTTAATCCCGGAACTGCAGGGTCGTCTGCCTATCCGCGTTGAACTGCAGGCGCTAACGGTGAATGATTTCGAGCGCATTCTGACAGAGCCTAACGCGTCAGTAACCGTGCAGTACAAAGCGCTGATGAATACCGAAGGCGTGAATATTGAGTTCACCGAGGATGGTATCCGCCGGATCGCTGAGGCAGCATGGCAGGTTAACGAAACCACCGAAAACATCGGTGCGCGTCGTCTGCATACTGTACTGGAACGTCTGATGGAAGATATCTCCTATGACGCCAGCGATCGTCACGGTGAATCCGTCACCATCGATGCTGACTATGTGGGTAAACATCTGGATGAACTGGTGGCTGACGAAGACCTGAGCCGCTTCATTCTCTGATTCACGGATGTCACACTTTTCAGAAGCCCAGCCGAACCGGTTGGGCTTTTTTATGCATGTTCTTGATCGAACGATGCTTTTTTCAGGCTGATGATTTTGCCAACAATCTGCATATAGCGATATACTTAGCATTCCTGTGGCAAACAGACGAAACCCTTATGAAATACGATACATCTGAACTCTGCGATATCTACCATGAAGAAGTGAATGTTGTTGAACCGCTTTTTTCAAACTTTGGTGGGCGCACTTCATTCGGTGGTCAGATTACCACAGTGAAATGCTTTGAAGACAACGGCATACTCTACGACCTGCTGGAAGAAAATGGCCGCGGCCGGGTGCTGGTGATTGATGGCGGCGGCTCCGTGCGTCGGGCGCTGGTGGATGCGCAGCTGGCACGTCTGGCAGCCACTAACGAGTGGGAAGGCCTGGTCATCTACGGGTCAGTACGTCAGGTTGACGAGCTGGAAGAGCTGGAAATTGGCATTCAGGCGATTGCCGCCATTCCGGCCGGCGCGGCGGGTGAAGGGATTGGCGAAAGCGATGTGCGCGTCAATTTCGGCGGCGTGACCTTCTTTTCCGGTGACCATCTCTATGCCGACAATACCGGTATCATTCTGTCAGAAGATGCGCTGGACCTCGAATAAGGTCCGACAGCAGCGGAAAGCAGACATGAAAACGGGTGCCTGAGCACCCGTTTTTCACATCAGCTGAGGCTTCAAACCTCTTCCATTTTTCCCAGCAGTGCGCGCAGACGTTCCTGCCATACGTGCTGCTCTTCTTTCAGGTGCTGATTTTCACGCATCAGCGCATCGTGGTTGCCCGCGACTTGTTGCGCATCGTTACGCAGTGAGTTGTTCTGCTCTTTCAGCTCTTCGATTTCCATCTGCAACAGGGTGATGGTATCAATCGCCTGCTGTACTTTCGCTTCCAGTTTCTCAAACACTTCAAATGACATCTTTCTGACCTCTCCTAAATTCCTGCAAGGCGTTGATGATGCCAGCGCAAGCCAGCAACGTTGTCCCGATTGTATGTACCCTCACCCCGCAAGTCCAGCAACGCGGGCGCGGCGGGCGTAGTCTGTAACACTTTTCAGTCTATGCCTGAATTTATGCTGCGCTCAGAACAACGGCACACAGAGATCCCTCCGCCACGCCCGCTATCCAGCGCATTTAAGGGCGAAAGAAAGCCAGAATACGCGAAAACGCGCATTTTTATGACACAGTACACAAAAAATGATTTCGCTATTTCTCGTTTATGTTCGTTAACGATAAATTCACATCAACCCTACAATAAAGCTGGGCGACTCATGGAATGAGAACAAAAACTGATAAAATTTAACCTCGCTTCAGGAACCACTATTATGAGTCAGACAACTAACACGCTCAAAGGTCAGTGTATTGCCGAATTTCTGGGGACAGGCTTGATTATTTTCTTCGGCGCGGGTTGTGTGGCCGCACTGAAACTCGCCGGTGCCGCATTCGGTCAGTGGGAAATCTGCATCATCTGGGGGCTGGGCGTTTCCATGGCCGCCTACCTCACTGCAGGCATTTCGGGTGCGCACCTGAACCCGGCCATAACCGTGGCGCTCTGCCTGTTTGCTAATTTTGAAGGACGTAAAGTTCTGCCTTACATCATCTCACAGGTTGCCGGCGCCTTTTGTGCCGCAGCGCTGGTCTATGGCCTCTACTACAGCCTCTTTATTGACTATGAGCAGAGTCATCAGATGGTGCGCGGCACGGTTGAGAGTCTCGACCTGGCGGGCATCTTCTCAACCTATCCTAACCCGCACATCGGTGTCGGTCAGGCATTCCTGGTTGAGATGGTCATCACGGCGGTACTGATGGCGGTCATTATGGGTCTGACGGATGACGGTAACGGCATCCCACGCGGCCCACTGGCACCTCTGCTGATCGGCCTGCTGGTCGCGGTAATTGGTGGCGCAATGGGTCCGCTGACCGGCTTTGCCCTGAACCCGGCACGTGATTTCGGACCGAAGATTTTCGCATGGCTGGCAGGCTGGGGTAACGTTGCCTTCACCGGGGGTCGTGACATCCCTTACTTCCTCGTACCAATTTTTGGCCCGCTGGTCGGTGCCTGCCTGGGTGCCGTAGGTTATCGCGCACTGATTGGCCGCTATCTGCCAGGCACCGCGCAGGAACCTGCCAGTGTTCCTGCAGACAAACCGGTTGCACGCGCTCAGCAGCGTAAAGCGTAAGTTTCACCTTTTATCATCAGGACTGAATTTATGACTACCACAGATAAAAAATACATCGTCGCGCTCGATCAGGGCACAACCAGTTCACGCGCCGTGATCCTCGATCACGACGCCAACATCGTCGCCGTTTCGCAGCGGGAATTTACCCAGATCTACCCGAAAGCGGGCTGGGTTGAGCATGATCCGATGGATATCTGGGCCTCTCAAAGCTCCACGCTGGTTGAAGTGCTGGCACACGCCGATATTCGCTCGGATGAAATTGCCGCTATCGGTATCACCAATCAGCGCGAAACCGCTATCGTCTGGGACAAAGAGACCGGTAAGCCGGTCTATAACGCCATTGTCTGGCAGGATCCCCGCACCGCCGACTACTGTAACAAGCTGAAGAAAGAAGGACTGGAAGAGTATATCCAGCACACCACCGGTCTGGTGATTAACCCCTACTTCTCCGGCACCAAAGTGAAGTGGATCCTTGATAACGTTGAAGGCGCGCGTGAGCGGGCGAAACGTGGCGAGCTGCTGTTCGGCACCGTTGATACCTGGCTGGTCTGGAAAATGACCCAGGGCCGCGTACATATCACCGATTACACCAACGCCTCCCGTACCATGATGTTCAACATTCACAAGCTGGAGTGGGATCAGCGCCTGCTGGATATCCTGGATATCCCGCGTGAAATGCTGCCGGAAGTGAAATCGTCGTCTGAAGTCTATGGTCAGACCAACATCGGCGGTAAAGGCGGCACGCGTATTCCTATCGCCGGTATTGCCGGTGACCAGCAGGCAGCGCTCTATGGCCAGCTCTGCGTCCAGCCTGGCATGGCGAAAAATACCTACGGCACCGGCTGCTTTATGCTGATGAATACCGGTACTGAAGCGGTGACCTCAACGCATGGCCTGCTGACCACCATCGCCTGTGGCCCGCGTGGTGAAGTGAACTATGCGCTGGAAGGGGCGGTGTTCATCGGGGGTGCCTCGATTCAGTGGCTGCGCGATGAGATGAAGCTGATCAGTGATGCCGCTGACTCCGAATACTTCGCGATGAAAGTGAAAGATACCAACGGCGTCTACATGGTGCCTGCATTCACCGGTCTGGGCGCACCTTACTGGGACCCGTATGCCCGTGGGGCGATCTTCGGTCTGACGCGCGGTGCGAACGCTAACCACATCATCCGCGCCACGCTGGAGTCGATTGCTTATCAGACCCGTGACGTTCTGGAAGCGATGCAGAACGATGCGAACACCCGTCTGCAGGCGCTGCGTGTGGATGGGGGCGCGGTGGCCAACAACTTCCTGATGCAGTTCCAGTCTGACATCCTCGGCACCCGTGTTGAGCGTCCGGAAGTGCGTGAAGTTACGGCGCTGGGTTCAGCATATCTGGCGGGTCTGGCTGTCGGCTTCTGGCAGGACCTGGACGAAGTCCGTGCGAAATCGGTAATTGAGCGTGAGTTCCGCCCAAGCCTGGAGACCACCGAACGTAACTTCCGCTATGCCGGCTGGAAAAAAGCCGTCGCCCGCGCGCAGGCGTGGGAAGAAGAAGAGTAATACCGGGGCCCGCGACCGTCTGTGTCGCGGGCCTTTTCCCCGCCCCGCTCTCCCGCTGTGTTACACTGCCTGTCTGTTTTTTGTCAGGCAGAGACCATGAAACGAGAACTTGCCATTGAATTTTCCCGCGTAACCGAAGCTGCCGCACTGGCGGGCTATCACTGGTTAGGGCGCGGCGACAAAAATGCGGCCGATGGCGCGGCTGTCCATGCCATGCGTCACGTCCTCAACTCCATTGAGATCGACGGCCAGATTGTGATCGGCGAAGGCGAAATCGACGAAGCCCCGATGCTCTATATCGGTGAAAAAGTCGGCACCGGTCGCGGCGACGCGGTCGATATCGCGGTTGATCCGATTGAAGGCACCCGCATGACGGCGCTGGGTCAGGCTAACGCGCTGGCCGTCATGGCCGTGGGCGACAAGGGCAGTTTTCTCCACGCACCCGATATGTACATGGAGAAGCTGATTGTGGGACCGGCCGCGCATGGGGCAATCGATCTCGACCTGCCGCTGGAAACCAACCTGCGTAATATCGCTATCGCGATGAACAAGCCGCTGTCGCAGTTAACCGTGTCGATTCTGGCAAAACCCCGCCATGACGCGGTGATCGGTCAGCTGCAGCAGCTGGGTGTGCGGGTCTTCACCTTCCCGGATGGCGACGTGGCCGCCTCCATTCTGACCTGCATGCCGGATAGCGAAGTGGATGTGATGTATGGCATCGGCGGTGCACCAGAAGGCGTGGTCTCTGCGGCCGTCATCCGGGCGCTGGACGGAGATATGCAGGGCCGGCTGCTGGCGCGTCATCACGTTAAGGGCGACAGCGCGGAAAACCGTCTGCTTGGCGAGCAGGAGCTGCAGCGCTGTGCAGAGATGGGAATTGAAGCGGGGAAAAAGCTGACACTGAGTGAGATGGCGCGCAACGACAACGTGGTCTTTGCCGCCACCGGCATTACCAGTGGCGAGCTGCTGAAAGGCATTACACGTCAGGGCAATATCGCCACCAGCGAAACTCTGCTGATTCGCGGTAAATCACGCACCATCCGCCGTATCCAGTCGATTCACTATCTTGACCGCAAAGATCCGGCGCTTCATCCGTTTATCCTGTAACCGCCTGGTTGCCGCGCTCCGGCTGACGTGAGAGCGGCAACCAGCAGAGCAGCATCACCAGCGCCGTGAAGAACATCAGCATCCCCAGGCTGAACTGGTCGCGCTGCGGCATCATCGCTGACAGCCACGCGACCAGACCCGAGCCCAGGTTCATCAGCCCGCCAATCAGCGCGCCCGCGCTACCCGCCAGCCAGGCATAAGGCTCCATAGCGCCAGAGGTTGCCAGCGGAAAGAGCATACCGGCACCAAAAAAGAAGAGCGCGGCCGGCACCAGCAGGGTCCAGATGTTCATCACGCCGAACCACGCCGGGATCCACATCAGAATGCCCGCCAGCAGGCAGCTGTTCACGCCCCACCACATCAGGCTATGCCAGGAGCCCTGCTCGCGCCCGGCAAACCAGGCGCCAAAGAAGGCCGCCGGAATCGGCAGAATAAACAGGATACTGACGGTCAGGCTGTGCAGGCCCAGCACGCCGCCCAGCAATACACCGCAGCTCGACTCAAATACCGCAATTCCGGCGAGCGCGCCAATCAGCAGCACGATATAGCGGACGAAATTCGCGTCGCTGAGCAGACGGGCGTAGCGTTTAAAGAAGGGCGTCACTTCCGCACTCTGCGGCCGGGTTTCCGGCAGCCAGCGCGCCATCGCGCCGGTGACTGTCAGGCAGAGCAGCAGCAGGAAGGCAAAGCAGGCATGCCAGCCAAAGAGCTGGGTCAGCAGCGCGCCAATCACCGGCGCCAGCAGCGGGCTGACCAGAATGCCCATATTCAGCAGGCTGTTAGCACGGCGCAGCGCGTGACCCTCATAGAGATCGCGCGGCATGGTGCGGGCCATCACGCCAGCCACGCCGGTTCCCAGCCCCTGCACGGCGCTGCCGAGCACCAGCATATCCAGCGAGGTTGCCATCAGCGCGGTCACCGCCCCGATCATAAAGATCAGCATGCCTGCCAGGATCACCGGGCGCCGCCCCACACTGTCCGACAGCGGGCCGTAGATCAGTTGCGATCCGCCATAGGTCATCAGATAGGCCGCCATCACGCGTTGCAGCGCGCCATCCCGCACGTTCAGCGCATCGGCCATTACCGCCATAGCCGGAACATAAATGGTCTGCGCCATCTGACCCACGGCCACCAGCACAATGAGCATCACCAGCAGCGGGCGATTTTCCAGTTTCGTCATCATGGTTATACAAAATATCTTTCTGTGAAAGGAGATTAAAACAGCGGTTCGCCCGCCGGACGTCTTATTATGGCGGGCAAAATATCAGGATTAGGTGACAAAGCGAGAGGCAGAGGAAAAGGTCCTGACTTGCGGCTGTCAAGTTTATGCACCAGCCTGTAAAGGGAATGCAACAGTTTGCCGATTCGAGCCTTTGCGAGGGCGCAGGCTGGCAATCCCGCCGGGCAGCCGCGAAAATAGTGACCTGCCTGAATCATCAACAACCAGGGAGTGAGTATGGCTGAGTGGGTCAATGCTGAAGTAAAGGAAGTCAAAAACTGGACGGATGCGCTGTTCAGTCTGCGGGTGACGGCACCGGTCGATCCCTTTATCGCCGGGCAATTTGCCAAGCTGGCGCTGGAAATTGAGGGGGAACGCGTGCAGCGCGCTTACTCCTACGTCAACGCGCCGAAAGATGATCTGCTGGAGTTCTATCTGGTTACGGTGCCAGAGGGCAAGCTCAGTCCGCATCTGCAGGCCCTTCAGCCAGGCGATCAGGTGATGGTCACCAAAGAAGCCGCGGGCTTCTTTGTACTGGATGAGGTTCCGCCGTGCAGGACGCTGTGGATGCTGGCGACCGGCACCGCCATTGGTCCTTACCTGTCGATGCTGCAGCAGGGCGAAGGACTGGAACGCTTTGAAAATATCGTGCTGGTACATGCCGCACGTTATGCGGCCGACCTGAGTTTTTTACCGCTGATGCAGCAGCTGCAGCAGCGTTATCAGGGCCAGCTACAGATTCAGACGGTGGTAAGTCGCGAAGAGATTGCCGGGTCGCTGACTGGCCGGGTGCCTGCGCTGATTGAGAATGGCGAGCTGGAGCGGGCCACCGGTCTGACACTGGATGCAGAGAGCAGCCATGTGATGCTGTGCGGTAACCCGCAGATGGTGCGTGATACTCAGCAACTCCTGAAAGAGACGCGTGAGATGCGCAAACACCTTAAGCGTAAGCCGGGGCATATCACCAGCGAACATTACTGGTGAGCCGTTGAGCGGTATCGTACCGGCTGGGTCGCCGGGCCAAACCGGTTAGCGCCGGGGGAGCCGCGAAAAACGCCGAGGTCGAGCAGCAGGCCCGCGAGTAAGACAAAGGGAATGGCGCGTCCCAGCAGCCAGGGCAGGATGCCCGCCAGCATGCTCCAGTTCCCCACCAGCAGCAGCCAGGCCACGATCACCAGCAGCCCCCAGTAGCCCGGACGATCGCGATCGTGCAGCCGTTTGACGATCACCGCGCTGGCAGGCCACAGCAGGCAGACCACGCCAAAGGCCGCCATCTGGGTATCGAGCCAGTCGTTAGCCGCCAGTACGAAGAGCAGTGTCGTTGTCAGCAGCCAGACCGCCTGCCAGATCCAGAAATCACGTCGTCCCAGCCGGCCGCGCCAGGAAAAACACCATTGTTGTAACGTCATGCTTTATCATCCGGAAAAGAGAGCTGCCGCGCTTTTGACCTCGCGGATAAAAACCGTTTTAATTTGCGCCTGAGTTTACGGGACAGGATCGACAAAATGAAGAATTTGCCTGGCGCACTGCTGTTATCGTTTGCGCTGACGGTTCCGGTCTTTGCCGCCGATCCGCCACCGCAGGAGCGAACCGATGCGTTGCCTCCCGCCCCCTATCTGCTGGCGGGTGCGCCCACCTTTGATATGACTATCGGCCAGTTTCGCGAAAAGTATAATCTGGCCAATGCCGCGCTCATCCTGCCGGAGTATCGCGCTATCGATAATCGTGGTGACAAAAGCAACCTGACGCGGGCGGCCAGCAAAATCAACGAGACGCTCTACGCCTCTACGGCGCTGGAGCCCGGCACCGGCAAAATCAAAACGCTGCAGATTACCTGGCTGCCGTTACCTGGCCCGGATCAGAGCGCCTCGCAGCAAAAAGCGCTGGCCTACATGACCGCCCTGCTGCGCTTCTTTGTGCCGGGATTGAGTGCCGAAGAAGGGCGTAAAAAGCTGGAGGCGTTGCTGAATGCCGGCAAGGATTCGCCCTACTATGCACAGGTCGACGGCGCGCTGCGATTTGTCGTCTCTGACAGCGGCGACAAGGGGCTGACCTTTGCGATTGAGCCGGTCAAACTGGCGCTCGCCAGCCCCTGATGATGTGGCCGAAAATGACGAAAAGCAAAGCCATCGCAACATTTGATCTCTATACTGTCTGGCAGACAACGCTGCCGGCTGGCAGCGATTTTTCATGTATCGCGTTATGCGGAGGATAGAATGCGACATCCACTGGTTATGGGTAACTGGAAGTTGAATGGCAGCAAGCAGATCACAGCTGAACTGATCGCCGGTCTGCGTAAGGAACTGTCTGGCGTTGACGGTTGTGGCGTTGCCATTGCACCGCCGGCACTCTATCTCGAGCAGGCAAAGCATGCCCTCTCCGGTAGTCATATTGCACTGGGTGCACAGAACGCAGACGTTAACCTGTCTGGTGCGTACACCGGTGAAGTCTCAGCAGAGATGCTGAAAGATATCGGCGCGAAATATATCATTATCGGTCACTCAGAACGTCGTACTTACCACAAAGAGAGCGACGAGTTCATCGCGAAGAAATTCGCGGTGCTGAAGTCAGTGGGTCTGGTTCCCGTGCTCTGCATCGGTGAAACCGAAGCAGAAAACGAAGCGGGTAAAACCGAAGAAGTCTGCGCTCGTCAGCTGGATGCCGTGCTGGAAACCCAGGGCGCTGAAGCGTTCAACGGTGCGGTCATCGCCTATGAGCCCGTCTGGGCTATCGGTACCGGTAAATCGGCGACCCCTGCGCAGGCTCAGGCCGTGCACAAATTCATCCGTGACCACATCGCGAAGAAAGATGCGGCAGTCGCGGAGCAGGTCATCATTCAGTACGGCGGCTCCGTTAACGACAAAAATGCGGCAGAGCTGTTCACCCAGCCTGACATCGATGGTGCGCTGGTTGGCGGTGCGTCACTGAAAGCTGACGCATTTGCGGTCATCGTGAAAGCGGCGGCGGCGGCAAAAAGCGCCTAAGCGTTGATGCACAGATTAAAGGCGGCTTAAGCCGCCTTTTTTATGGGCGCAATCAGCTGGCAGGTATGATCCTGCACCTCCTCCGCCGACCCGCTATTCAGCAGCAGCCAGTTTCGCTCTATCGCCATCAGCACCAGTCGCCCGTCGCTTAACTGCGCCAGCGCCAGTCCATATTTACCCATCTCTGTGCGAGCCTGTGGCCGCTCCCTGGCCAGACGGATAAAGGCACTCTGCTGCGCCAGCTCGGCTGGCGTCAGGGCACGCAGCCAGTAGTGATGCTGACGCAGCGTGCTGCGCTGCCACTGCTCGTTAAGCTGCGGCGTCAGCGTATCAAGTTGCTGACGCACATCGGGGCGCAGGCAGGAGAGGTGAATATGGAGCTGGTTCTGGGTGCGGCCATACTCTGAATTAATAGCCAGCGACAGAACCCGGTCGTCAATTGGCGAGCCATGCCGCTGCGCGAGCAGATAGCGTTCATGCCAGGCAAAGGCAAAATAGTTGGGTGTGGCAGGCTGAAGTAAGCGCGGGCTTTCGATGCCCGTGATCCTGTCGAGCGGAATCAGCAGAAACTGCAGTGGCCCATGGATATCTTTCAGCATGGCATAACGATGCAGCTGATCGACACGCTGACAGGGCGCAGGGTTGCCACTGTTCTGCTGGTGGGGCACACATTTCTCGCTGACGATCTGCCACAGCGCATCACTGTTCTTTTTAAAATGCAGTGCGGCCGCCAGCATCCCCGCAATGACCAGCACCAGCAGAATCGCCATCCCGCGGGCTGCATGACGGTGTGTCGGCATAACAACGCTTCCTGAGTGGCTTTGCAGTCTGCATCCTCGCCTGGCGGGAAAAGAATGTCACGGGGAATTCTGGCTGATAGCGCAGTCGCGGGGGGTAGAGAAGAGAGAGGTGTCGGTGTCGCGTTAAGCGGTCAGCGCAGAGACGCGCTGACCGCCATGCCTTACGGTTTCATGACCTGGTCATAGCTGCCGCCATCGGCGAAGTGTGCTTTCTGTGCCTGTGTCCAGCCACCAAACTTGTCCTGAATGGTGAACAGTTTCACGGGCGCAAAGGTGCTGGCAAATTTCTTCGCAATCTCAGCATCACGCGGACGGTAGTAGTTCTGCGCGGCAATCGTCTGGCCTTCCGGCGAATAGAGGTATTTCAGATAGGCGTCCGCAACCTTACGCGTTCCCTTTTCGTCCACCACCTTATCGACGACCGACACGGTCGGCTCAGCCAGAATGGATTCACTCGGGGTAACAATCTCGAACTTATCTTTGCCCAGCTTGTTTACCGCCAGATAAGCTTCGTTTTCCCAGGCGATGAGCACATCACCAATGCCGCGCTCAACGAAGGTGTTGGTCGCGCCACGCGCACCGGAATCCTGCACCTCAACGTTTTTAAACAGCGCTCTGACGTAAGCCAGCGCTTTGGCCTGATCGCCATTGTTGTGATCCAGCGCCCAGCCCCAGGCCGCCAGATAGTTCCAGCGTGCCCCGCCGGAGGTTTTCGGGTTAGGGGTGATGACAGAGACGCCTGGTTTGATCAGGTCGCTCCAGTCATGAATGCCTTTGGGATTGCCTTTGCGTACCAGGAAGACAATGGTTGAGGTGTAAGGAGCGGAGTTGTCCGGCAGACGCTGAAGCCAGTTTTTATCAATACGCCCGCGTTCTGCAATGGCATCGACGTCGGATTGCAGCGCCAGCGTCACCACATCCGCCCGGATGCCGTTAATTACGGAGGTTGCCTGCTTGCCAGAGCCGCCATGCGACTGACGCACTACGACGTTATCGCCGGTTTCCTGTTTGTAGTGCGCACTGAACGCTTTGTTGTACTGTTCGTACAGTTCACGCGTTGGATCGTAAGACACGTTAAGCAGCTGAATGTCTTTTGCCAGAACGCTGGTTGAGGCCAGCAACAGGGTAACGCCTATACTCCACTTGTTCATTACGCACTCTCCCAATGTCGTTATGGGCGTAGCGTGACATAAACCAATACAGAGCTTAAAGAATTAAAAATAAGTGGTTATAACTGTGGGGAATATAGGCTGCCGATGCCGGGGCGTGCGGTAACGCACACCCCGCAGAGGGATTAGTAGAGTTTTTTCGCGGTGTCGAGCCAGTCACGCTTAAACGGACGCTTCATGTTTTCAATCGCGTCGATGATGTCGTGATGTACCATCTTCTCATTCTGAATACCAACACAACGGCCGCCGTAGCCCTGCATCAGCAGCTCAATGGAGTAAGCGCCCATGCGTGACGCCAGAATACGGTCATAGGCACAGGGCGCGCCACCACGCTGAATATGGCCCAGCACGGTGGAGCGGGTTTCGCGTTTGGTTTCCGTTTCGATAAAGCGCGCCAGATCGTCGATATCGCAGATATGTTCGGTAATCGCCACGATAGCGTGCTTTTTCCCTTTGGCGATGCCCGCTTTGATTTCCGCGACCAGCTCTTCACGGGTATAGGGGAATTCCGGCAGCACGATGAACTCACAACCACCCGCAATGGCTGCCGCCAGCGTCAGATCGCCGCAGTAGCGGCCCATCACTTCAACAATGGAGATACGCTGATGCGACGAAGAGGTATCACGCAGGCGGTCAATGGCCTCCACCACGGTTTCCAGCGCCGTAAAGTAACCGATGGTGTAATCCGTTCCGGCAACGTCGTTGTCGATGGTGCCCGGTAAGCCGATGCAGGGGAAGCCCATTTCGGTCAGACGTTTCGCCCCCATGTAGGAGCCATCGCCGCCGATCACCACCAGCGCGTCAATGCCGCGCTTTTTCATGTTCTCGATGGCCACCTGGCGAATATCTTCATTACGGAATTCAGGAAAGCGCGCAGAGCCCAGGAAGGTGCCGCCGCGGTTGATCATGTCTGAGACGCTGTAGCGATCAAGGTTGATCATGCGGTCTTCATACAATCCCAGATAGCCATCATAGATCCCAAAAACTTCCAGTCCTTCACTCAGCGCGGAACGCACGACTCCACGAATAGCTGCGTTCATGCCTGGGGCGTCACCGCCGCTGGTTAATACACCAATTTTTTTGATCATGACAACCTCTGGATTTTAATACGAAGGGTTAATCCTGCCTGTCGATCGCTGCTGAACATCATTAAAGGCCAGCGCGACATGTGATGGCAGATAGTATATCAAAGGCTTGCTGCTGAATTGATTCAGGTCAGACAACTTTTCACTATTTTTTGCAGCAATGTTAGCGTTACGTCATCCCTTACGTATCAAATTGATTCGTTTAGGTTAAAAACCTAAAGAATCCTCCTTCTCGAACGGTACCACAGAACAGGGGTCCTGATGGATAATTACGTCTGACCCGGGAAATGCGTCGCGTAACGCCTTCTCAACCTGATCGGCCACACGATGTGCCTGCACCAGGGGAAGCTGGTCTTCAAGCTCCAGATGCAGCTGAATAAATTTTGTCGGGCCGGACTGACGGGTACGCAGGTCGTGCACCCCCTGAACCTGCGGCCAGTTTGTCGCCAGCGTCAGAATCTGCTGACGCTCCTCTTCCGGCAATGCGCGATCCAGCAGGGACTGCACTGCGTCGTAACCCATACGTAAGGCGCTGTAGAGAATAAAAATGCCGATCCCCAGCGCGAACAGGGCATCTGCCCTTGCAAAACCGTAGCTGCTCAGCACCAGCGCGATCAGAATCGCGCCATTCATAATGACATCGGACTGATAGTGCAGCATGTCAGCCCGAATGGCCTGACTGCGGGTTTTACGTACCACCCAGCGCTGAAAGGTCACCAGTATCAGGGTTGAGCTCAGCGCGACAACCGTTACCACAACGCCAACGCCGGGAGCCCGCAGAACCTCCGGTGAGGCCAGGTGTTGCAGGCCGGTCAGAAACAGAAACAGCGCCGATCCCGAAATAAACATGCTCTGAGCCAGTGCCGCCAGCGATTCCGCTTTACCGTGCCCGAACGTATGGTCTTCATCGGCAGGCTGCAGTGCATAACGCACCACCAGCAGATTCGTGAGTGAGGCGGCAATATCGACCAGCGAGTCCACCAGCGAAGCGAGCAAACTCACCGAACCGGTGTACCACCAGGCAAAGACTTTCACGATCAACAGTACCGACGCGAGAAGGGTAGCGGCCAGTGCAGCACGCTTTACCAGTCGGCTATAAGAGGGTTGCATGCCGGATTCCCTGCACCCCATCATCAGATGAGGTCTATTCAGATGGAAGAATGGCTGAAGTTTAACACTCTGAGGCGGGCAGTGCTTAGCAGGAGGCGCAACGGAGACCGGTTCGACAGGGCGGGTAACAGATAAAAACAAGCCCCGGCCTTTAAAAAAGGACGGGGCAGCGTGTCATACACATCAGTGCCAGACCTTCAGGTTCGGGTCTGTTCAGGAAACGTTGCAGCCGTTACTTTTTGCCGCCTTTCTTACCGGCTTCTGATGCTTTTTCACGATCGTTTTTAAAGTTTCCGCCGCCGCTGTTCTGGCCGCCTTTTTTACCGGCTTCAGAGGCCTTTTGCGGATTATCTGCGAAATTACCTGAACCACCACGATGCTCTGCCATAATTAACTCCGTCAATTGATTCATTCGGGATTACATAATGTGGTTGTTGCTCCCTGAGACTTCGCGAAATCACTTCACTTCCCTGCAGTGACAGGATTAAGTGTAGATAAAGCTAAGGAGCCAGCAAGCGCAACGGTAAAATCCCTATCTTACTGAAAAATAGCATTTATTTCTCCACTGAGATGAATAAATATACTCTTTTCAACGGGTTAAAATATTTTTTTCCCTGTTTTGCCCTGCCGGTGCGCTTAAACGCAACCAGAACCCCGATCAGTTCATCTTTCAGCAGCTGAAAGCCGGTAAAGGGCCAACAGGCGCTAATAAAACCGGGGTTTTGTTGTGCGGTGATGATTCGGGTCAAAACAGAAAAAGTGAAAAATAGATAAAAAAACCCCCGCCATCATGGCGGGGGAAGACAGGGATGTGTCTATGGCAAGGAAAACAGGGATACTATGTTACTGGTTACTGCTGGTACTACTCACTGCCTGCAGCGATGAGGCCGACTGCAAATTCGAAAACTGGCGCAGCTCACTCAGCCGCCGCTGGTAGTTCTTCTGTAACGTAGCCTGCTGGGCCGGCGTTAACAGCTGAAACATCTGATTCTGTACGCGTGCCATCTCAACCTGCTGTTCAACCTGAACTCTGGCGATAATTTCCGCTCTGTTGCGGATGGCCGCTTCGTTAAACTGGTCTGCAGTCACTAACTCATGAAGTGCTGCGATATCGTCAATATGAACCACCGGGCGCTCATGTCGGGCCTGTTGCATCAGGTCACGCATCTGCTGACGTTGCTCTTCCGTCAGCTCAATGCCATCGAACATGTGGCTTTGCGGATTTTGCGTCATACTGCCTGTCGGAAATCCGCCATGATGCATCTCGTCAATCGTCGTCGCATCTTTAGCACCTGCACTGGCGATACTCAGGGTCATCGCTGAGGCAAGGACGACGGCGGTTAATTTGCGCATCGTGTACTCCAGTTCGTTCCGTTTTGCGATTCAACGAGAGCCAGTGTACGGCGACAGCTGCAAACATCCGTCAGGGGGTGTAAAACTACGTAAAGCGATGGATAGGTGCGCCAGGAACACGGTATTTTGCCTGCGGAGGGCTACAAAAATGAATAAAATCCTGTTGGTAGATGATGACCGCGAATTAACTTCGCTTTTGAAAGAACTGTTAGAAATGGAAGGGTTTGAAGTGGTAGTGGCCAGCGATGGTGAACAAGCGCTGAACCTGCTCGACAACTCTATAGATCTGCTTTTACTGGATGTCATGATGCCGAAGAAAAATGGTATCGACACCCTGAAAGAACTGCGACAGCAACATCAGACTCCCGTCATCATGCTTACCGCGCGCGGCAGCGAGCTGGATCGCGTGCTGGGCCTCGAACTGGGCGCAGATGACTATCTGCCCAAGCCGTTTAACGATCGTGAACTGGTGGCCCGTATCCGCGCGATTCTGCGGCGTTCGAACTGGAGTGAACAGCAGCAGCAACACGATAACAGCTCACCGACGCTGGAAGTGGACTGCCTGCGTCTCAATCCCGGTCGTCAGGAGGCCAGCTTTGATGATGTGACGCTGGATCTGACCGGCACGGAATTTACCCTGCTCTATCTGCTGGCGCAGCATCTGGGCCAGGTGGTCTCACGCGAACACCTGAGTCAGGAAGTGCTGGGCAAGCGTCTGACGCCGTTTGACCGCGCCATTGATATGCATATCTCCAATCTGCGTCGCAAGCTGCCTGAGCGCCGTGATGGTCATCCCTGGTTTAAAACGTTACGTGGCCGCGGCTATCTGATGGTTTCGGCATCATGATTGGCAGTCTGACCACCCGCATCTTCGCTATCTTCTGGTTAACCCTGGCGCTGGTGCTGATGCTGGTGCTCATGGTGCCCAAACTCGATTCACGTCAGATGACCTCGCTGCTGGAAAGCGAACAGCGGCAGGGCGTCATGATTGAGCAGCACGTCGAAGCCGAACTGTCACAGGATCCTCCTAACGATCTGATGTGGTGGCGTCGTCTGTTTCGTGCCGTAGAAAAATGGGCACCACCGGGCCAGCGACTGCTGTTAGTGACCAGCGAAGGTCGGGTGATCGGCGCGCAACACAACGAAATGCAGGTGATTCGCAACTTTATCGGCCAGTCTGACAATGCCGATCATCCGCAGAAAAAGAAATATGGTCGGGTGGAGCTGGTCGGGCCTTTTTCCGTGCAGGATGGCGAAGACAACTACCAGCTTTACATGATCCGTCCCGCCAACAGCTCCCAGCTCGATTTTGTTAATCTGCTGTTTGACCGCCCGTTACTGCTGCTTATCGTGACGATGCTGATCAGCTCCCCGCTGCTGCTGTGGCTCGCCTGGAGCCTGGCGCGGCCGGCGCGTAAGCTGAAATATGCCGCCGATGAGGTGGCGAGCGGAAACCTGCGCCAGCACCCGGAACTGGAGTCAGGCCCGCAGGAGTTTCTGGCCGCCGGGTCGAGCTTCAACCAGATGGTGAGTGCGCTGGAGCGGATGATGACCGGTCAGCAGCGCCTGCTATCTGACATCAGCCATGAACTTCGTACCCCGCTGACCCGCCTGCAACTGGCAACCGCGCTGCTGCGTCGTCGTCAGGGTGAAAGTAAAGAGCTGGGACGCATTGAGATGGAAGCGCAACGCCTTGATGGCATGATCAACGATCTGCTGGTGCTCTCGCGCACACAGCACAAGAATGCGCTGGTCAGCGAAGCGATGAAGGCGAATCAGTTGTGGAATGGGGTGCTGGAAGATGCCCGTTTCGAAGCTGAGCAGATGGGCAAGAAGATGGATATCCCCTATCCCCCAGGCCCGTGGCCGCTCTATGGCAATCCGCACGCTCTGGAAAGTGCGCTCGAAAATATCGTGCGCAATGCGCTGCGCTATTCACACACCCACATCAGTGTCAGCTTTTCCGTCGATATTTCCGGTATCACGGTTCACGTCGATGATGATGGTCCTGGCGTAAGCCCGGAAGATCGGGAACAGATTTTCCGTCCCTTCTACCGGACCGATGAAGCGCGCGATCGCGAATCGGGCGGCACCGGCCTGGGCCTCGCTATTGTCGACACGGCCGTGCAGCAGCATCGCGGCTGGGTGAAAGCCGATGACAGCCCACTGGGCGGTCTGAGACTGACCCTCTGGTTACCGCTCTACTCCTCCGGCCGTCAATAATTTGTTATGCTTCGGCCCCTGTCATCGGGGGCCTAAATGCTTAACATTGTCTTGTTTGAACCAGAAATCCCGCCGAATACCGGCAATATCATCCGCCTGTGCGCCAACAGTGGCTTTCAGCTTCACCTGATCCAGCCGCTTGGTTTCGCCTGGGATGACAAGCGCTTACGCCGCGCCGGGCTGGATTACCATGAATTTACGTCCATCAGATTCCATGCGGATTATGCAGCGTTTCTCGCCTCAGAGGCACCCGAGCGTCTGTTTGCGCTGACGACCAAAGGGACACCTGCACACAGTGCTGTAACGTATCAGGCGGGCGATTATCTGCTGTTTGGACCGGAGAGCCGTGGATTGCCGGCTGAGATCCTGGCGGCGTTACCGGCGCAGCAGAAAATCCGCATCCCGATGCGGGCAGAAAGCCGCAGCATGAACCTGTCGAACGCCGTTTCGGTAGTGGTGTATGAAGCGTGGCGCCAGCTGGATTATGCCGGCGCGCTGATTAAGGACTAGATGCCGTCGCCGAACTGAAAACCCGCCAGGCTGCCGTTAAAGTGCTGATCCATATCCATTGATGGCTTATCGCTGCCTGGCTTGCCGACGATACGGGCGGGTACGCCTGCTGCCGTGGTATGCGGCGGTACGGGCTGCAACACCACAGAACCGGCACCAATTTTTGCCCCCCGTCCCACTTCAATGTTGCCGAGCACTTTGGCACCGGCCCCAATCATCACCCCTTCACGAATTTTAGGATGACGGTCGCCGCTGGTCTTACCGGTGCCACCCAGCGTCACCGACTGCAGGATAGAGACATCATTCTCCACAACGGCGGTTTCACCAATCACAATACCTGTGGCGTGGTCGAGCATGATACCGTGACCGATGCTGGCAGCGGGGTGGATGTCGACTGCAAACGAGACGGAGATTTCATTCTGCAGATAAACCGCCAGCGCACGACGGCCCTCATTCCACAGCCAGTGGCCGATGCGGTACGCCTGCAGAGCATGAAACCCTTTGAGGTAGAGCAGCGGGGTGGAGTATTTATCGACTGCCGGGTCGCGCTGACGCACCGCCTGAATATCATAAGCCGCTGACAGTATCATCGACGGATCTTCACGGTAGGCTTCTTCAACGATTTCACGGATGGCGATGGCGGGCATAATCGGATTTGCCAGCTTGTTCGCCAGCATATAACTCAGTGCGCTACCAAGATTTTCATGCTTGAGCAATGTCGCGTGAAAGAAGCTGGCCAGCATCGGCTCACAATCAGCCAGGGCTCGCGCTTCTGCTTTAATATTATTCCAGACCAGTTCTAACTCATCAGACGACATTGCTGCTTTCTCCCGATAAAAAAAGCGCCTGAATGGGCGCTGCAGGTGATGATGCTACGCGTCCTGCGTTAGCCAGTGCTGTTTTCGTCCTTCCTTGTTCGTCCCAGCAGGCTCAATGCTGCATCTCTCGCCGGTTTTTCGCAATACAGCACCTGATAAATCTGCTCGGTAATCGGCATTTCCACACCCAACCTCGAAGCCAACGCTTTGACTTCTTTAGTGTTTCTGTAGCCCTCTACAACTTGTCCGATAATGCGTTGCGCGCTATCTACATCTTCGCCCTGGCCCAGCATCATGCCAAACCGACGGTTGCGCGACTGATTGTCCGTACAGGTCAGGACCAGATCGCCCAGGCCCGCCATCCCCATGAAGGTGGTGGGATCGGCACCCAGTGCAGCACCGAGACGGCTCATCTCAGCCAGCCCACGGGTGATCAGCGCGGTTCGCGCGTTGGCGCCAAATCCGATACCGTCAGAGATCCCGGCTCCGATAGCAATCACGTTTTTCACCGCGCCGCCCAGCTGGACACCGACAAAATCGGGGTTGTTATAAACGCGGAAACTTTTACCGCAGTGCAGCTTCAGCTGCAGATCGTCAGCAAACTGCGCATCCGTGGCGGCCAGGGCGATGGCCGTCGGTAAGCCTGCGGCCAGCTCTTTAGCGAAGGTCGGCCCGGAGATCACGGCCAGCGGGATGGACTCGCCCAGAATGTCACGCGCCACATCCTGCAGCAGGCGTCCGGTCTCTTTTTCCAGCCCTTTAGTCGCCCAGACAATCCGCGAGTCAGACCGCAGATGAGGCTTAATCTGTTGCAGTACGTCGCCAAAGACATGACTCGGCACCACGATCAATATGTCGCGGCTGGCTGCAATGGCTTTTTGCAGGTCGGGTTCAGGAGAGAGGTTGTCGGGAAACGGAACGTCAGGGAGGAAAGCCGTGTTGCAGCGGTCGGTCTGAAGTTGCGCCAGATGCGCCGGGTTGTGTCCCCACAACAGTACCGGATGGCCATTACGGGCCAGCGTAATCGCCAGAGCGGTGCCGTAGGAGCCGGCACCGATGACGCTAATCGAAGCGTGTGTGGTCATCAGGCATCCTGATGTTGTTGAGCACCTTCTTCACCCTGCTGCTGCTGCAGATAGTTCATAAACAGTGCATCAAAGTTGACCGGTGCCAGGTTCAGCTGCGGGAAGGTGCCACGTGATACCAGGCTGGTAATGCATTCACGGGCATACGGGAACAGAATGTTCGGGCAGTAAGCCCCCAGGCAATGTGCCATCTGCGTTCCTTCGATACCGCTGATGGTGAAGATACCGGCCTGCTGAACTTCACACAGGAAAGCGGTCTCTTCACCCACGTTGGCGGTTACAGTCACACGAAGTACCACTTCGTAAACATCGTCAGCCAGCTGAGAAGATGCAGTATCCAGATCCAGTTTGACGTCCGGTTCCCACTCTTTCTGGAAAACCTGCGGGGCATTAGGCGCTTCAAAAGAGATATCTTTCGTGAAGACGCGCTGAATCTGGAATTGCATTTCGTTCGTGTTATGTTCTGACATGTGACCAAATCCTATGTATGAGATTGTCCGGCGTAAACTTACGCCTGCAGTAAGGGATCTAAACCTTCGCGATTATCGAGTGCGAATAAGTCATCGCAGCCGCCGATGTGCTGCGCATCAATAAAAATCTGAGGCACGGTGGTGCGGCCGCTACGCTTGATCATCTCTTCGCGTTTCGCCATGTCTCCATCAATGGGGATCTCCTGGAACGATACGCCTTTTTGCGTTAACAGCGCCTTCGCCCGGTGGCAGTAAGGACAGGTGGCCTTGGTGTACATTTCAACATTTGCCATGCTACGCACCTCTGTCAGGTTACAGGTTATTTACCGCGAACTAACGGCAGATTTTCGCCGCTCCAGCCGCTGATGCCCTCTTTCAGAACAAAGACCTGCGGGAAGCCAGCAGCACTCAGATGTGCAGCGGAATCAGCCGCGCTTTGTCCGGATGCACATACCACAATTATGGGCTGCGCTTTGTGCTTTTCCAGTTCGTCTGCGTTGCCTTTTTTAATCTCAGCGGCTGCCACATTCAGCGCACCTGAAATATGCCCTCTGCGAAAATCGTCGCGCGAACGCACGTCGACAACCACCGCGTCCTCTTTGTTAATCAGGCGGGTCGCTTCACCGCGGCTGATCGTTTTTACCTTAGAGAACATTCCTTTAACGGTAGTCACAATCACCAGAATGAGTAAAACGACCCATGCGAGACTCAGGATGGGGTGATTGCTTGCAAACTGCATAATTTCTTGCATGAGGGGTAACGACTCCAGACCGGGCTAATAAGCTAAAACAAGGGTTCTGAGTATACCTGCGCCACTTCGCATGTACAGATGCTATGCGGCGAGAGTATCGATTTGTGCGCCATTTTCCAAAAAAAGTGGCTGAATAGCAAAAATGGCGTAAGGCTTAATCCATCGCATTGTGAAAGCGGACATAACTGGTAAAGCAAATGCCGGTGGGGAGCACTGGTAAGCGGCGATTCATCGTGGAATAATCATTGGCCTATGAAGGGAAAAACTACCGTTTTGCACACAAGGACCCGTTCCAGCGGCGAAAATCGGCCGTTGTTCACACCGTTGTCCACCCTCTCCCTCAGCCTGCTTTGCGCGGGAGCACTGTTGTTGCCGGCCGTGGCGCAGAGTGCGGAAGACAGTAAGTCTCAGCTGCAATCTATTCAGCAGAACATTGCTGAAAAAGAGAAAAGCGTTAAGGCGCAGAAAGTGCAGCGCAGCAAATTACTGGATCAGTTGCAGAGTCAGGAAAAAATCATCGCCCAGGCGAGCCGTCAGTTGCGCGAAACCCGCAACAGCCTCACCGCCCTGAATAACGAGATTAAACAGCTTACCGCCTCCATCGCCCGGCTTGAGAAGCAGCAAAGCCAGCAGGAAAGCCTGCTGTCGAAACAACTCGATGCAGCATTTCGTCAGGGTCAGCACAACGGCATACAGCTGTTGATGGGCGGAGAAGAGAGCCAGCGCAGTGAGCGTATTCTGGCCTATTTTGGCTATCTGAACGCGGCGCGCCAGAAAAGTATCGCCTCACTGCAACAGACGCGTCAGGACCTGGATCAGCAACGCGCCACGCTGGAGCAGAAGCAACAGCAGCAGAAAGCGCTGTTAGCACAGCAGCAGGGCCAGCAGCAGAAGCTGCAACAGGCGAGCGACGCGCGCAGGAAAACCCTTACGTCGCTGGAAAGCGCGCTGGAAAAAGATCAGGCCGATCTGGTCGAAATGCGTCAGAACGAAAGCCGTCTCCAGGATAAGATCGCCCGGGCAGAACGTGAAGCGCGTGAGCGCGCGGCCCGCGAAGCCCGTGAGGCAGAAAAAGTGCGTCAGCGCCAGGCGCAGGCGAAAGCCAAAGGCTCCAGCTATCAGCCGACCCAGAGTGAACGTGAACTGGTTGCCCGTACCGGAGGACTCGGTCGCGCGGGCGGACAGGCGTTATGGCCGGTGCGTGGACGCATCGAACATCGCTTTGGTGAGCAGCTGCAGGGTGAACTGCGCTGGAAAGGCCTGGTGATTGATGCGCGGGAAGGCACTGAGGTGAAAGCGATTGCCGACGGGCGGGTTCTGATGGCTGACTGGTTGCAGGGCTACGGTCTGGTCGTGGTGCTGGAGCACGGTAAAGGCGACATGAGCCTCTATGGCTACAACCAGAGTGCACTGGTGAGCGTGGGTACACAGGTGAAGGCAGGACAGCCTATCGCCCTGGTGGGCACCAGCGGGGGGCGCGGTACCCCGTCGCTCTATTTTGAAATCCGACGTCAGGGACAGGCTGTCAATCCACTCCCGTGGTTAGGAAAATAAGTTTTGCTGCAACGTCGAAAAATCCCCGTTTTATTCAGCGCGCTGCTGTTCAGCTTCGCGGCGCAGGCAGGCAAACTGGCTATTGTTATCGATGATGTGGGCTACCGGCCTGCCGAAGAGAACAAAGTTCTGCAGATGCCACAGGCCATTTCAGTAGCCGTCCTGCCCAACGCGCCCCATGCACGGGAGATGGCCACCAGAGCCCATCAGGGTGGACACGAAGTATTGATCCATCTGCCGATGGCGCCACTCAGCAAACAGCCACTGGAAAAAGATACGCTGACCCCGGAGATGAACAGCGAAGAGATCACCCGCATTATGCGCAATGCGGTCAGCAACGTGCCTTACGCCGTGGGCCTGAACAACCACATGGGCAGCAGGATGACCTCGAGCCTTTCCGGTATGCAGAAGGTAATGCAGGCGCTGAATCACTATAACCTCTACTTCCTGGATAGCATGACCATCGCCAACAGCCAGGCGATTCCTGCCGCGCAGGGTACCCAGGTCAGGGTACTTAAACGCCGGGTGTTCCTGGATGACAGCCAGGATATTAACGCTATCCGCCAGCAGTTCAGTCGGGCGGTGAAGCTGGCACAGCGCGACGGGTATGCCATTGCTATCGGTCATCCCCACCCTAACACCGTTCGGGTGCTGCAGCAGATGCTCCCCTCGCTGCCCGCAGACATTACGCTGGTTCGCCCCAGTCAGTTACTGAATGAAACACGTCACAGCAACTCACGGACGCCAGCGGTTCCGGCGAAACCGGTGAAACCGCGCTTCCAGCCGGCAGAGCTGTGTAAAGTGAAACAGCCGCTGGCGGCGGTTCCGGCGACCCGGGCATTAACGGTAGTAGGCGAAAGCGTAAGTCACAGCCCGCTGTTTAACACGCTAAAAAATCTGTTCTGAATTTGCCATGAATGCTAAGTACTAAGCTTAAAGTTCAATTGCAGGTAAAAATTACTATAATCCCGGTCGGGCGATAACATGCTGTGCGGGAATAGTAAGACGGATGACGATTAAGAAACAAAAAATCCTGCTGCTGGATAACGGCAGAGAGTGGGGAGGCGGCACCAACAGTATGCTGGAGCTGCTGAAACGTATCGATCGTCAGAAATTTGATATTACCTGCTGCTTCTATCACAACTACAGCCGTGGCAACGATGAAACGATTGAGGCCACGCTCAACGCGCTGGCCATTCCGGTCTTTTTCATCCCGCAGATCAGGCAGCCGCGCTGGGCAAAATTTGTTAAAGAGGCCGTGCGGGCGCTTCTGTTTTTTAATAGAAAACTGAAGAAGCGGGCTATTGATGAGATCGATACACGCTGGCGCATCATGCCCAACGCCAGCAAAATTAACTCCCTGCTTCAGCTGGGAAAATTTGACACGCTCTACATGAATAACCAGCCCAGCACCAATGTGGAGGGCTATCTGGCCGCACGCAGCCTGGATGTGGCGGTGGTACAGCATTGCCGTATCGACCCGGTGCTGGAACCACGACTGGTCAGCATGGTGAACCAGGACTGCCAGGCGATTATTGCCGTGTCGCAGGGGGTAAATAAGACGCTGATCAGCCATGGTGTTGATGCGGAACGCTGTTTTACCGTCAATAATGCGATCGACATCCACCAGCCTTTACCTGACCGCCTCGACGTTCGCCAGCGTTTTAAACTCTCCCCGACCACCTTTGTGTTTGGCTCCATCGGCTCACTGATATTACGTAAATCCAATCATCACATTCTGCAGGCGCTGGGCCGTTTCAAACGGGCTCATCCCGACGCGGACTGGCGAATGGTAATTGTCGGTGCCGGCCCGGAACTCCAGCACCTGCTGCAACTCGCAACGGCGGAGAATATCCAGCAGCATGTGGTCTTTACGGGCTTTCAGAACAATGCGCTGGATTACCTCACCGCCTTTGATGCGTTTATTCTTGCCTCACGCAGTGAGGGCTTACCTCGGGTGGTGCTGGAAGCGATGCTGGTGAATACCGCCGTTATCGGTTCCCGTGTGGTTGGCACTGCCGAATTGATCAGTCATGATGAAACCGGGTTGCTGTTTGATTATGGCAACGTGGTGCAGCTGACCCAGCACTTAACCGCGCTGTGGCAGGATGCCGGCTTACGTCAGCGCCTGATCAATGCGGCAGCGAAACGCGTTCGTGAACAGTACGCCATTGAAACCTACATCAGCGGCGTTGAAAATATTCTGCAAAGTGTCGCTAATAAGAAACCTCATGCTTAATTTTTTAAATCCCCGTTATCGCCATATCCGGGCGAGCCATAACCTGCCCTATGCGCGTAACGATGTGCAGGGCACGGTGCCAGTTACCTCTGTCGTGATCCCCTGCACGGGCAGGGACTATATCGAAGAGGCGCTCCTGAGCGCCGATTTTGCGGCGCGCTTTGCCACTGAGGCAGAGGAGATTGTGATTGTCAGCGATCAGCCTGCCGACGCCTTTGGCAGCCTGCCCGCTAAAACCCGGGTGACCACGCTGGATGTACCGCAGCGCGAAGAGCATTATCGCTACAAGCAGATCTATCGCAGTCGTTTAATCAAACTGCAGGCCCCTTTGCAGGCAAAAGGCGACGGCATTCTGATGATCGATTCCGACCTCAATCTGCTTAAGATGCCGGAGATCATGATGAAACCCGGCCACCTCTACTCCAGCTTTCGTCAGGGGAAAATGATTGCCAAGCTGGCTGATGCGCCGCAGGAGGCGATTCCAGCCTACTACCCGCACAGTATCCGGCCTTATCTGGTGGATCACGTTAACGGCGCCTATCTGGCGGCGACCCGTGAGGTCTGGCAGCGTATTTCACCGCTGTGGCTGACGCTGTTTAATGACACCTGGCATCTGATGAACGACAGTCAGCCGCCGACCGATCAGCTGCCGCTCGCGGTGCTGCTGGATATGCTGGACATTAAAACTGTCAATCTGGGCGAATGGGCTAACTGGCCGGTCTCCAAGAAAATCGGCGGTCAGTCTGCGGTGATCCCGGCGGAGGTGGTCGGTGCACACGGCGGCTTTCCGCTGTCGGAATGGCAAAAATATCTGGCCGACCCGCAGCAGCCGCTCCACTTTAAAGGTCAGGATTACACGCGCAAGGTGCGCTATCTGACCGACGAAGAGAAGAAGCAACACTAATTATCCGGCCGCCGCGGCGGCCGGTGTCTTAATCCCAGTTCAGTATCACCTTTCCCGCGCGTCCTGAACGCATCTCATCAAAGCCCTGCTGAAAGTCGTCAATGCCATAGCGATGCGTAATGATCGGCGTTAAGTCGAGACCGGACTGGATCAGCGCCGCCATTTTGTACCAGGTTTCAAACATCTCCCGGCCATAAATGCCCTTGATAAAGAGCCCCTTAAAGATCACCTGATTCCAGTCGATCGCCATCTCACCCGGCGGAATACCCAGCAGGGCAATCCGCCCGCCGTGATTCATTACCTCCAGCAGTGAACGGAAAGCAGGAGGCGCGCCCGACATCTCCAGTCCGACATCAAATCCTTCCGTCATCCCCAGCGACTGCATCACGTTGCGCAGATCTTCATTCGCCACATTGACCGCGCGGGTGACGCCCATTTTTCGCGCCAGCGCCAGGCGATACTCATTGATGTCCGTGATCACGACGTTACGTGCGCCGACGTGGCGGCAGACCGCCGCAGCCATGATCCCGATAGGCCCCGCGCCGGAGATCAGCACATCCTCACCAACCAGATCGAACGACAGCGCGGTATGCACGGCATTACCAAACGGGTCAAAGATCGCCGCCAGCTCATCGGAAATGTTGTCGGGAATTTTAAATGCATTAAAGGCCGGGATGACCAGATACTCCGCAAAGCAACCCTGACGGTCAACGCCCACGCCCATCGTGTTACGGCATAAATGAGTGCGTCCGGCGCGGCAGTTGCGACAGTGTCCACAGGTAATGTGCCCCTCGCCCGAAACCCGGTCTCCAATCGTAAAGCCTTTCACTTCCTGTCCAATCGCGACCACTTCACCCACATATTCATGACCGACAATCATCGGCACCGGAATGGTTTTGCGCGACCAGTCATCCCAGTTGTAGATATGGACATCGGTGCCGCAGATAGCAGTTTTACGGATTTTAATCAGCAGGTCATTGTGGCCCGGCTCAGGAACTGGCGCATCAGTCACCATCCAGATGCCCGCTTCCCTCTTCAGTTTGGCGAGTGCTTTCATAACGGACTCCTCAGGCGATGACGCCCAGCTGTTTGCCGATACGGGTAAAAGCGGCCACCGCACGTTCCAGCTGCTGCTGGGTATGTGCCGCAGAGATTTGCGTGCGAATGCGTGCCTGCCCTTTTGGCACGACCGGATAGAAGAAGCCGGTAACGTAGATGCCTTCCTGTTGCAGCAGGTGGGCAAACTGCTGAGCGACGCTGGCCTCACCCAGCATCACCGGAATAATGGCGTGATCGGCCCCAGCCAGCCTAAAGCCCGCGGCGGTCATCTGCTGCCGGAAGAAACGTGCGTTATCCCAGAGACGCTGACGCAGCCCATCGCCTTCGCTGAGCAGATCCAGCACCCGCAGCGAGGCGGCCACAATCGCCGGGGCCAGCGAATTGGAGAAGAGATAGGGACGGGAACGCTGGCGCAGCCACTCCACCACTTCGGCTTTTGCTGCGGTGTAGCCGCCGGACGCGCCGCCCAGCGCTTTACCCAGCGTGCCGGTAAGGATGTCAACCCGGCCCATCACATCACAATATTCGTGGGTGCCGCGTCCGCCATTCCCGACAACACCCACCGCGTGGGAATCATCCACCATCACCAGCGCGGAGAACTCATCGGCCAGATCGCAGATCGCTGACAGATTCGCAATCACTCCATCCATTGAGAAGACGCCGTCGGTGGCGATCAGGATATGGCGTGCACCTTTATCGCGCGCCTGTTGCAGGCAATCCCGCAGCGCCGTCATGTCGTTGTTCGCGTAGCGGTAGCGCTGTGCTTTGCAGAGCCGGATGCCGTCGATGATGGAGGCGTGATTCAGCGCATCGGAAATAATGGCATCCTCTGCCTCCAGCAGCGTTTCAAACAGGCCGCCGTTGGCGTCAAAGCAGGAGGAGTAGAGAATGGCATCTTCCATACCGAGAAACGCGGCCAGCCGCTTTTCCAGCTGCTTATGGCTGTCCTGCGTGCCACAGATAAAGCGCACCGACGCCATGCCAAAGCCATGCGAATCCATCCCCGCCTTCGCGGCCTGAATCAGCGCCGGATGATTGGCCAGGCCCAGATAGTTATTCGCGCAAAAGTTAATCACTGCCGGACCCTGATCTACCGCTATCTCTGTCTGCTGGGCAGAGGTGAGGATCCGCTCCTGTTTAAACAGCCCTTCCTGACGTGCATCATCCAGTTGCTGACGAAGTTGTTGATAAAATTGCGCAGGCATCATTGCTCTCCTCAGATGGCAAAAACCTGGCATATCTTACTGAACAGGGCGCTTCTTAACGATAAAACGCCCAACAGAATGTCATTTTTGCAGCATAGTTCACGCCACGAGGTGACAGCCCTGTGGCGTTACAGAGTCATCTGGCTGTCTGCACCCTGATGAAATGTTATGATGTGAGGTATTCGTGTGTGAAACCTCCTGTTTCACCCCACAACATTGAAGGTAACAACATGATTATCGTAACTGGCGGCGCAGGAATGATTGGCAGCAACATCGTCAAAGCGCTGAACGATCGCGGTCACACCGACATTCTGGTGGTGGATAATCTGAAGGATGGCACTAAGTTTGCCAATTTAGTCGACCTGGATATCGTCGATTACATGGACAAAGAAGAGTTTCTGATGAGCGTGATCGCGGGCGACGATTTAGGCCCGATTGAAGCGGTATTCCATCAGGGCGCCTGCTCCTCCACGACCGAGTGGGATGGCAAGTACATGATGGAGAACAACTATCAGTACTCCAAAGAGCTGCTGCACTACTGCCTGGAGCGCGAGATCCCGTTCCTTTACGCCTCTTCTGCTGCGACCTACGGCGGCCGCAATGAAAACTTCATCGAAGAGCGTCAGTATGAGCAGCCGCTGAATGTGTATGGCTACTCCAAAATGCTGTTCGACCACTACGTTCGTCAGATGCTGCCGGAAGCGAACTCGCCGGTGTGCGGCTTCCGCTACTTCAACGTCTATGGCCCGCGTGAAGGCCACAAAGGCAGCATGGCAAGCGTGGCGTTTCATCTGAACACCCAGATCAGCAACGATGAAAATCCAAAACTGTTTGAAGGCAGCGATGGCTTTAAACGCGATTTCATCCACGTTGATGATGTGGCAGCAGTGAATCTGTGGTGCTGGGAAAACGGCGTCTCCGGGATCTACAACTGCGGCACAGGCCGCGCCGAATCGTTCCAGGAAGTGGCCGACGCCGTGCTGAAGTTTCATCAGAAAGGGCAGATTGAGTACATCCCGTTCCCGGAAAAACTCAAAGGCCGTTATCAGGCTTACACTCAGGCCGATCTCACGAAGCTGCGTGCCGCGGGCTATGACAAGCCGTTTAAAACGGTGGCGCAGGGCGTCGCTGACTATATGGTCTGGCTGAATCGCAACGCATAAAGGAAGCTGCTCCGGCGATGAAAATTCTGGTAATCGGCCCGTCGTGGGTCGGCGATATGATGATGTCGCAAAGTCTCTATCGCACCCTCAAGGCCGAACATCCCGATGCGGTGATAGATGTGATGGCTCCGGCATGGTGCCGTCCCCTGCTGTCACGCATGCCGGAGGTCAGTCAGGCGCTGGCCATGCCCCTGGGCCATGGCGCGCTGGAACTCGGCGAGCGTCGCCGGCTGGGCAAGGCACTGCGCGACAGCCAGTATGACCGGGCCTACGTGCTGCCTAACTCCTTTAAGTCGGCGCTGGTTCCTTTCTTTGCCGGCATCCCACGCCGCGTCGGCTGGCGGGGGGAGATGCGCTATGGCCTGCTGAACGATCTGCGGGTGCTGGAAAAAGCCGCGTTCCCGCTGATGGTTGAGCGCTACGTGGCGCTGGGCTACGACACCCCTGTCGCCTCGGCAGCACAGCTGCCGCAACCGCTCCTGTGGCCAACGTTGCAGGTTGAAGAGCAGGAAAAGATTGAAACCGCCGCACAGTTTCAGCTCACCGCAACGCGTCCTGTCATCGGTTTTTGTCCGGGCGCGGAATTTGGCCCGGCCAAACGCTGGCCGCACTACCATTACGCCGCCCTGGCCCGTCAGCTGATCGCCGAAGGCTTTCAGATACTGCTGTTTGGCTCCGCCAAAGATCGCCCGACCGGCGACGAGATCATCGCGGCACTGCCGGAAGAGTGTCGCAGTCACTGCCGCAACCTGGCGGGTGAAACCCAGCTGGAGCAGGCGGTCATCCTGCTGGCGCAATGCCGCGCCGTGGTCAGTAACGACTCCGGCCTGATGCACATCGCCGCCGCGCTGGATCGTCCGCTGGTGGCACTCTATGGACCCAGCAGCCCCGACTTTACGCCACCGCTGGCCCGCCAGGCGCGCATTATTCGCCTGATTACCGGCTATCACAAAGTGCGTAAGGGCGATGCCGAACAGGGGTATCACCAGAGCCTGATTGATATTCAGCCTGAGCGCGTTCTTCAGACGCTGAATGAGCTCCTTGCGCCGCAGGAGGTGCCATGCACGTCCTGATTGTTAAAACGTCCTCAATGGGGGATGTGCTGCATTCGCTGCCGGCTCTGACCGATGCGATGCAGGCCATTCCCGGCATCCGTTTTGACTGGGTAGTGGAAGAGAATTTCGCCCAGATCCCTGGCTGGCACCCTGCCGTGGACCAGGTGTTGCCGGTCGCGATTCGCCGCTGGCGCAAACACTGGTTTGGCAGTCAGCAGCGTGAAGAGCGCGTGCAGTTTAAGCGCGCGTTACAGTCGCGCGAGTACGATATCGTGATTGATGCTCAGGGGCTGATCAAAAGCGCCGCGCTGGTGACCCGCTTATCCAAAGGGGTAAAGCACGGGCAGGATAGCCGCAGCGCGCGTGAACCTTTTGCCAGCTGGTGGTATGACGTCCGCCATGAGATCAGTAAACGCCAGCACGCCGTTGAGCGGACGCGCGAGCTGTTCGCCAAAAGCCTGGGCTATGAAAAGCCGCAAACTCAGGGTGACTACGCGATTGCCGGGCATTTCCTGCATCATCTGCCCGCGGATGCGCATCACTATCTGGTCTTTCTGCATGCCACAACGCGTGACAACAAGCACTGGCCGGAATCCCACTGGCGACAGCTGATTGAGCAGATGCAGCCCAGCGGCTTACGGGTGAAGCTGCCCTGGGGTGCCGAGCATGAGCATCAGCGTGCGCTGCGCCTGGCTGAAGGTTTTGAGCATGTTGAGGTGCTGCCTAAGCTGACGCTGGAAGCGATCGCCCGACAGCTCGCAGGCGCGCGGGCAGTGGTCTCTGTGGATACCGGTTTAAGTCACCTGACCGCCGCACTGGATCGTCCTAATCTCACGCTGTATGGCCCGACCGATCCAGGCCTGATTGGCGGCTACGGGCAGAACCAACAGGCGCTGAGCGCCCCGAATCACAACCTGGCGGAGCTGACGGCTGACGCCGTGGCAGAAAAACTGCAGGCTGTTATCAGGAAAAATGCGCCATGAACTATGTGCTGATCTATCTGCTGCTGCTGCCTTTCCGCACCCTGATGCGGCTCTTTTACCGGCCCACCGGCCGCAGTCTGGTGATTCAGACGGCGAAGATCGGGGATTTTATTAACATCACCCCGATGCTGCGCGCTCTGGGTCAGTCTGAACTGCTGATCAGCAAATCGGTAGAGCCGCTGGCGCGTCACGATGACACGGTCAGCCGCTATTTTCTGATTGAAGAGGCGAAGCGCAGCTTTTTTGCCAAACTCAGACTCGCCTTCACACTGATGAACCGTTATGACAATGTTTATCTGGTTCAGCCCAACAGCGTTAATCTCTTTTTTGCGGCGCTGTGCAATGCACCGAACAAACAGTTTCTGCGCACCTATGTGCGTAAATCCTATCATGCGATCTTCTATCGCAGCGCCAGCGGCATCGTCGACCATGCGAAAACGGATTTGACGCTCGACAGTTATCTGAAGCTGATTAATCGGGACTACCGTTACACCGATTTTCCCAAGCACGCCACATCACCGCTCTGGCAGCCGCCTGCGCCTCCCGCCGCGCTGCTGCATCCGCGCAGCGGGATTAAGATCGGCATCAGCATTTCTGCCGGGAATCGGGCCAAAACCATCCCTGCCACCGTCTGGCAGCAGCTGATGGCATCGCTGGCTGACCTGCCCTGCACCTTTTATGTCTTTGGTCCGCCAGCCGAGCAGCCGTGGCTGGATGAATTACTGAGCCTGACCGGCCCGCAGGAGAATATTGTCAGCCTGATTGGCGCGCTGAAGCTGGAAGAGGTGCCATGGGCCATCTCGCAGATGGATTTTTATATTTCATCGGATTCAGGTAATGCTTATATTGCTGACGCCCGACAGATACCGGTCATTATGCTCTATGGCCCCTGTGAGATCAGGGAACAGCGCCCGGTTAATCATGTCCTGTTTATCGGACCGGACAATATCGCCGCATCGACTTTTGTTTTTGCTACGCGATTTAAGTTTGATCAGCCCGCTGAAAAATTATTCGGGCTGGATGCCGACAAACTGACTAGAATACAAACGTTTATTACTCATAACCTGGAATAGTGAAGCGTAATGGCAATTACCCCTCTTGCTGATGCCGTTCAGCAAAGTCAGCTGCTGGTCAACACGCTGACGGATGCGGATGATAATCCGGTTCACGTTGCGTTTGGCATCAACCACGCTTACGCGCGTGGTCTGGGTATCACGTTGTTTTCACTTCTCAGCCACCATCCCGACACCGCTTTCCACGCCCATATTTTCTCTGACTCGCTGCAGGAAGAGGATGTGGAGAAGCTGCGCTCAATGGCGACCGGCTATCGTCTGGCCATCACCCTGCATATTTTTAACAGTGCCTGGGTCGATCAGTTGCCGGCGGTCGGGCGCTATCCCAAAAGTATCCATTACCGCTTTCTGATTCCTGAAACGGTGGCGCGCTACAGCGACCGGGTAATCTACATTGATGCGGATACGCTGGTCGTCGGCGATTACTCGCCCCTGTTCATGCTGGATATCACGGACTACACGCTGGCAGCCTGCAACGACACCCCGCGTGCGCGTCATAACCAGTGTGCGCGACTCGGGCTGCAGCGTCATGACTATTTCAATTCCGGCTTTATGCTGATCAATATTCCACGCTGGCTCGCCAGAGAGACTACCGCTCGGATTACTGAGGTTCTGGTGACCCGGGGCGCAGCCTTCGGTTTTCCCGACCAGGATGCGCTGAATATTGTGCTGGAGGATGAGGTGCTGATCCTGCCGGATCGCTATAACCACATCTACGACATCATCGCGAACAAGGTCTGGGACCACTCCCGCGTGCCCGCTGACACCGTGATGATTCACTACACCGGTAAGTGTAAGCCCTGGCATGCCTGGGCCGGCAGCGACCTTTCCCAGCTCTACTACAGCTATTACCAGCGCTCGCCATGGGCTTCTCAGCCGCTTGATTTACCCGGACATTATAAAGAGATGAAGCGGTTTGCCCGTATCAAGTGGCATCAGAAGCAGTATGCAGAAAGCGTGAGCTGGATGATGCATTACGTCAGGCTCAAATTTTTTTAGTCAGCGCTATTCATCTGTCAAACCGATGCGGGCGCGGTGACTGCCGCGCTGCCCTTCCCGGTGATGCCCCCGCCGTTGTCTGCCTGACCCTTTTTGAAATGCTGCGGATAAACCGCAGGCACACTATGCTGTCTGCCGGCGCGACCACATTGCGTAAAAAAGAGGCAGATAGTGCATTATTACGCGTGCGCGTGGTTTTTCGTGAAGCAGGGAGGCGACACCGTTTTATAATCGTGGATTAATGTATGCCATTCTGCTGATTTGGAAATGATTTATGACGAGGCAACGCCCTTTTACAGTGAACAAAACGCTGGTGCAGATATTGTCATGAGTACTTCTCCTCTGCTGAGTATCATTACCCCGATGTACAATGCGGGCAGCATGTTTGATGAGTTCATGCAGGCACTGCTGGCGCAGACGCTGACCTCGCTGGAGATCATCATCGTCGATGATGGTTCTACTGACGGCTCAGGCGAGCGCGCTGACCACTATGCAGAACATCACTCCCACATTCGCGTGATTCATCAGGAAAATGGCGGCGTGTCGCGCGCCCGTAACGCCGGGCTGGCGATAGCGCGCGGCAAATATGTCACCTTTCCGGATGCGGATGACACCATGCAGCCCGGAATGTACCAGACGCTGGTGACGCTGGCAGAAGCGGATAATCTGGATGCGGCCCAGTGCAACGCCGAATGGTTTTTCAAACACAGCCAGCGGGTAAAACCCCTGATACCGCTGGACCGCCTGCGCAGCACGCCGGTGCTGAGCGGCGCTGACTGGCTCAATACCGCGCTGAAAACCCGCCGCTATATGCATGTGGTCTGGCTGGGCATCTATCGCCGGTCGCTAATTGAGCAGCATCAGTTACAGTTTGAGCCGGGCCTTCATCATCAGGATATTCCCTGGACCACCGAGTTTATGCTGCTGGCAAAACGCGTGCGTTATACCGATGCGGTGCTCTACCGCTACTATATGCATGACGCGTCAATCAGTAACCGCAAACGCACCGGCGAGCGCAACGTCGAATATCAGCGCCACTACCTGAAGATTGCGCGGCTGCTGGAAGAGATTAACATCCGCTATCGTGACCGCGTGCGGATCTACCCGTCGTTTCACGCTCAGGTGACCCACGAAGCGCTCAGTGTCTGCCATAGCGTGAGGCGTGAGCCTGATGCCCGCGCACGCCAGGCGATCATCGCCGATCTGTTCGCGACCCGGACACACCGGCGCATGTTACGCAACGCCCGCGGCATTAAGCAGTGGTATCAGTTGCTCCTGTGGCTGGGACGGCTCTATCGCTGGCGCGATAAATAACCCCGGAGGCTGGCTTTATCCTAAAAAGCGTTTGCCCTACAATCGGTTCACTGAAATCTGAGAACCTTTGTTTATGGCCAGCCTGACTCCAGCAAACATCTCTCCAAAACGCATTTTACTGATTAAGCTGCGCCATCATGGCGACATGCTGCTCACCACGCCCGCCATCAATGCGCTGCATGCGCGTTATCCGCAGGCCAGTATCGACGTGTTGCTCTATCAGGAGACACGCCCGATGCTGGAAGCGCATCCGGCTATCCGCCATCTGCACGTCATTGACCGGAAATGGAAGCAGGAGGGCACCTGGCGCAAGCTGGGCCATGAACGGGCATTAATTCGTGCCGTACGTGACGCCCATTATGACCTGGTGATTAATCTGGCAGATCAGTGGCGTGCGGCGCTGATCACCCGGCTCTCCGCTGCGCCGGTGCGCATTGGTTTCGCCTTTAAAAAGCGCGATAACGTCCTGTGGCGCTGGTGTCACAACCGGCTGGTCCCGACGCATAACCACAGCAGACTGCATACCGTTGAGCAGAACATGTCGGCGCTGGCCCCGCTCGGTATCAGCAGCGACAACGCGCGCGTTTCGATGCACTACAGTGACGCTGACCAGCAGATCGTGCTGACCCGCCTGTCAGAACATCAGGTGTCCCCCCCCTATATCGTGGTACAGCCCACCTCTCGCTGGGGCTTTAAATGCTGGGAAGAGGAGAGCGTGGCCGCCACGGTCGATGAGCTGGCACGGGCTGGACGGAAGGTGGTGCTGACCGCCGGGCCGGACAAACAGGAGCTGGCGATGATCAACCGCATCCGGGCGCTGTGTGCCTCGCCGGATGTCGTGTCGCTGGCGGGTCAGTTTACGCTGCCGCAGCTGGCGGCGCTTATCGATCACGCCACGCTGTTTATCGGGGTCGACTCTGCGCCGATGCACATGGCGGCGGCGCTGGAAACGCCCTGTATCGCCCTGTTTGGCCCGACCAAGCTGCAGCACTGGCGGCCCTGGGGGAACAACAACCATGTCATCTGGGCGGGGGATTATGGCCCGCTGCCCTCACCCGATTCTATCGACACCCGAACGGACCAGCGTTATCTGTCAGCCATTCCGGTGAAGGATGTAGTCGCGGCGGCGAGGAGCTTCCTGAATGAGTAAGTTAAGGCTGGCGATTGTCCGGCAGAAATACCGGCCGGATGGCGGTGCTGAGCGTTTTATCTCCCGTGCGCTGGAAGCACTGGGCAGCGAACAGCTCGATCTCAACATCATTACCCGCAGCTGGCAGGGCACGCCCAATCCGGACTGGCATCTCCATATCTGTAATCCTGCAAAGCTGGGCAGGGTTTCCCGCGAGCGCGGCTTTGCCCGTGCCGCACGCGCCTGCTGGGAGCGTGAAAAGTTCGATATTGTGCAGAGTCATGAACGCATCGCTGGCTGTGACATCTTTCGCGCGGGTGATGGCGTGCATCGCGTCTGGCTGGAGCAGCGCGCCCGCATCGTCTCACCCTGGCAACGACTGAGCGCAACCCTCAGTCCCTATCATCGCTACGTTCTGCAGGCGGAAGCGGAGATGTTTAACTCGCCGACGCTGAAAGCGGTGATCTGCAATTCAGAGATGGTTAAGCGCGATATCCTGCGCTGTTTCTCACTCGACGCCGGAAAAATCCACGTCATCCATAACGCTATCGATGCCCGTCGTTTTCAGCCCGCCACGGCAGCGACCCGCCATGCGACCCGCCAGCAGCTGGGGCTGCCGGATGCGGCCACCGTACTGATTTACGTTGGCTCCGGCTTTGAGCGCAAAGGGTTGAAAGCGGCGATTCAGGCGCTGGCAGCCAGTGACCGTTACCTGATTGTGGTGGGTCAGGATAAACAGCTGCAGCGTTATCAGCAGCTGGCTAACCAGCTGAACTGCCTGGATCGCCTGCGCTTTGTTGGCGTACAGCAGGATGTGCAGCCGTTTTATCACGCAGCGGACGGCCTGCTGCTGCCCACGCTCTACGATCCTTTTCCTAACGTGGTGCTGGAGGCGATGGCCTGCGGCCTGCCGGTTATTACCAGCACCGGCTGCGGGGGGGCTGAGTTTATTACCGCCGGTCAGGAGGGCTTCGTCTGCGATGCGCTGGATATCAACGGGTTAAATCAGGCTGTGTGCGCCACTCCGTCGCTGGCAGAAGATTCACGCATGGGTGATGCGGCCCGGCGTAAAATTGAACCCTATGGCCCGCAACGGCTGGCACAGGCGCTGACGTCGCTTTATCAACAGGTATTGAGTACCAACTGACAATCCGGGATGAGTGCATGCGGGGTTTCTGATAACATGCCGCCATCTGATTTTAACCTGTTTTTAGACGCGAACCTGCTGTAACGGTAACTATGACGACCATTTACACCGCATTGCTCTACTTTATTCAGCCACTGATCTGGCTGCGCCTGTGGCTGCGCGGTCGTAAAGCACCGGCGTATCGCAAACGCTGGGCGGAGCGCTATGGCTATTGCGTCGGCAAAGTGAAGCCCGACGGCATTGTGCTGCATTCGGTCTCGGTGGGGGAAACCCTGGCCGCGGTGCCGCTGGTGCGCGCGCTGCGTCATCGTTATCCGACCCTGCCGATTACCGTCACGACCATGACGCCGACCGGCTCTGAGCGTGCGCAGTCAGCCTTTGGCAAAGATGTGCACCACGTCTATCTGCCTTACGACCTGCCCGGATCGATTAATCGTTTTCTGGACACGGTCAACCCCCGGCTGGTGATCATCATGGAAACCGAGCTGTGGCCGAACATCATCCGCATTCTGCATCAGCGAGACATCCCGCTGGTGATCGCCAACGCCCGTCTCTCAGCCCGATCCGCCAAAGGTTACCGCAAGCTGGGTAAATTCATGCGCAGGCTGTTGCAGAGCATCACGCTGATAGCGGCACAGAACAGCGAAGATGGCGACCGCTTCCTGGAACTGGGCCTGAAACGCTCTCAGCTGGCGATCACTGGCAGCCTGAAGTTTGATATTTCGGTCACGCCAGAGCTGGCCGCCAGAGCCGTCACGCTGCGTCGCCAGTGGGCGCCACGCCGTCCGGTCTGGATTGCCACCAGTACCCACGAAGGCGAAGAGGCCATTGTGCTGGATGCCCACCGCCGCCTGTTGCAGACGTTCCCTGATCTGCTGCTGATTCTGGTTCCGCGTCATCCTGAGCGCTTTAACGATGCGCGTGAACTGACCCAGTCGCGCGGTTTCAGCTTTATTCTGCGCAGCAGCGGCGAGATCCCCTCGGGCTCCACCCAGGTGGTCATCGGCGACTCGATGGGCGAACTGATGCTGCTTTACGGCATTGCCGATCTGGCGTTTGTCGGCGGCAGCCTGGTGGAGCGCGGCGGGCACAATCCGCTGGAGCCTGCAGCGCACGCGATTCCGGTTCTGATGGGGCCACATATCTGGAACTTCAAAGATATCTGCAGCAAATTGCAGGAAGGCCAGGGACTGATTACCGTCACCGACGTGTTCTCGCTGGAAAAAGAGGTCACCAACCTGTTGCAGGATGATGATTATCGCCGTTATTACGGCCGTCATGCCGTGGACGTGCTGCACCAGAATCAGGGGGCGCTGCAGCGTCTGCTCCAGTTACTCGAACCACATTTACCCCCACGGGCTCACTGATGTCACCACGCCAGCGTCTTTCAGTCGTTATGATCGCCAAAAATGAAGCGGAACTGCTGCCAGACTGTCTGGCTTCAGTCAGCTGGGCGGATGAGATTATCGTGCTGGATTCAGGCAGTCACGATAACAGTGTCGATATAGCCACGCAGGCTGGCGCGAAGGTCTACCACAACGATGACTGGCAGGGGTATGGCATCCAGCGCCAGCGCGCGCAACACTATGCCACCGGCGATATGATTCTGATGATCGATGCCGATGAGCGCGTCACACCGGAACTGCGTGCGGCGATTGAGCAGGTGCTTATCGCGCCGCCGGGCCGCACGATTTACAGCCTGGGCCGCAGCAATCTGTTTCTGGGGCGCTTTATGCGCCACAGCGGCTGGTACCCAGACCGTGTGATGCGGCTCTATCCGCGCACCTTCCGCTACAATGATAATCTGGTGCATGAATCGCTGCAGCGTGACGGCGCACCGGTGGTGGCGTTACCCGGCGATTTACAGCATCTGACCTGCCGCGATCTGATCGCTTTTCAGCGTAAGCAACTGGCCTATGCTGAAGCCTGGGCCACGGAACGCCACCAGCGTGGTAAGCGCTGCGGTCTGTTCTCGCTGTTCGGTCATACGCTGGGCGCATTTGTGAAAACGCTGCTGCTGCGCGCCGGTTTTCTCGACGGAAAGCAGGGCTGGATACTGGCGGTGGTCAACGCACAATATACCTTTAACAAATATGCCGCCCTCTGGGCGCTGAATCAGGCTGCGAAGAAAGGGCAGGTATGAGCACGAAAGCCATCTATCCCGGAACATTTGATCCTGTCACCCTTGGCCATCTCGACATCGTGACGCGGGCCGCGCAGATGTTTGATCAGGTTATTCTGGCCGTTGCCGCCAGCCCCAGCAAAAAGCCGCTGTTCAGCCTGGAGGAGCGCGTGGCGCTGGCGAGTGAGATGGTGGCCCATCTGCCCAACGTTAAGGTGGTGGGATTCAGCGACCTGATGGCCAATTTTGCGCGAGACCAGCAGGCGAATGTGCTGGTGCGCGGATTGCGTGCGGTGTCAGACTTTGAGTATGAAATGCAGCTGGCGCAGATGAATCGTCACCTGCTGCCGACGCTGGAGAGCGTTTTCCTGATGCCGTCTGAGGGCTTCTCGTTTATCTCCTCTTCGCTGGTCAAAGAGGTGGCGCGTCACGGCGGTGATGTCTCCGCCTTCCTGTCCGCGCCCGTTCATCAGGCATTGCTGGCTAAGCTGGCTTAGTGCTGGCAGCGGGGGCACCAGTAGGTGCTGCGTTGTCCATGCCTGCCGCTGATAATGGGTGTCCCACAGGCCCGGCAGGGCTCACCTGCCCGGCCATAGACCTGCAGCTGCTGCGCAAAATAGCCCGGTTTACCGTCGCTCTGTAAGAAGTCCCGCAGCGTGGTTCCGCCCTGCTCAATGGAACGTAACAGCACCGCCTTGATGGTGTTGACCAGCAGCTCTGCTTCCGCCTGCGACAGACTGCCGGCGGCACGATCGGGCAGGATCCCGGCGGTAAACAGAGACTCGCTGGCGTAGATGTTGCCTACCCCCACCACGACTTTGTTATCCATCAGCCACTGCTTAATCACCGTTCGTTTGCCGCGTGACTTCTCAAACAGGTAAGCCGCGTCAAACTGGTCGCTCAGTGGCTCCGGTCCCAGATGCGCCAGCACGCTGCTGCCTGCCAGTTCGCTGCTCCAGAGCCAGGCACCAAAACGCCGCGGATCGGTGTAGCGCAGCACTTTACCGTTGCTCATCACCAAATCAACATGGTCATGCTTCTCCGCTGTCCGCTCTTCCGGCAGTACGCGCAGGCTGCCGGACATGCCCAGGTGGATAATGATCCAGCCATGCGGCAGCTCCAGCAGCAGATATTTCGCCCGGCGCTGCACGCTGAGCACCGGCTGATCGCTCAGCGCATGGATCTCCTGTGAAACAGGCCAGCGCAGACGGGAATTACGCACCACGGCGTGAAGGATGGTTTCACCCACCAAATGCGGTTCAATACCGCGGCGGCTGGTTTCAACCTCTGGCAACTCTGGCATACCCTCTCCTCAGCGTTTTACACAAACAAAAAACCCGGCCGGAGCCGGGTTTTTAGCAGAACACTAAAATTACTTAATTTTAGCTTCTTTGTAGATCACATGCTGACGTACAACCGGATCGAACTTTTTCAGTTCCAGCTTCTCTGGTTTAGTACGTTTGTTCTTCGTGGTGGTATAGAAGTGACCTGTACCAGCAGAGGAAACCAGCTTGATCTTCTCACGAATACCTTTAGCCATGATTCAGTTCCTTAGTACTCTTAGTACTT
>Ga0308172_1000308_pt1 | contig 74972 bp, 64 predicted proteins | sample PhyGR2_FD_202134 | JGI IMG/M metagenome (GOLD analysis project Ga0308172, IMG submission 202134) | Phyllosphere microbial communities from UC Gill Tract Community Farm, Albany, California, United States - DLSLSG.R2 | ecosystem: Host-associated > Plants > Phyllosphere > Unclassified | place: USA... | reverse complement strand
CGGTAGCTAAGTGCGGAAAAGATAAGTGCTGAAAGCATCTAAGCACGAAACTTGCCCCGAGATGAGTTCTCCCTGACTCCTTGAGAGTCCTGAAGGGACGTTGAAGACTACGACGTTGATAGGCCGGATGTGTAAGCGCAGCGATGCGTTGAGCTAACCGGTACTAATGACCCGTGAGGCTTAACCTTACAACGCCAGAGGCGTTTTGGTCTGAGAGACCGGATTTTCAGCTTGTTTTACCGGATAAAGAATTAGCGGAAGCGAAGATTTTACGCTGAGGCGAGGCGCCGACCGAGACGGAGCGAGGGAGCATACTGAAGTATGTGACTGAGTTACGCGAGGGAGAGCAACGCGGCATCAGTGAAAAATATTCGTTTCGTGCAGCAAGAATTTGCCTGGCGGCTTTAGCGCGGTGGTCCCACCTGACCCCATGCCGAACTCAGAAGTGAAACGCCGTAGCGCCGATGGTAGTGTGGGGCCTCCCCATGCGAGAGTAGGGAACTGCCAGGCATCAATTTAAGACCCGTTACCGGGTCGTGACCTTCCCTGTGACGCGGGAAGGGCGAAACACCTGAAATCAGAACGATTGTCTGATATCAGTACAGAATCGGTGGAGCGGTAGTTCAGTTGGTTAGAATACCTGCCTGTCACGCAGGGGGTCGCGGGTTCGAGCCCCGTCCGTTCCGCCACCCTAATTAGGGGCGTAGTTCAATTGGTAGAGCACCGGTCTCCAAAACCGGGTGTTGGGGGTTCGAGTCCCTCCGCCCCTGCCAGAAAATAATCCTTTGCTTCGGCAAAGGATTTTTTTTGTCCAAAATTCGGCAGTGAAATGAGTTTGAGTTTCACTGTGATCCACTCAAACTCCCTCATTTATTATCTTATTGTGTCAAAACCGGATATTTAAGCAGCTGACGAATGTGACTTTGCTGATCGCTATTCTGCAGCCACACCGCATATAACGGTCGCACGGCGACGGGTGTATCTGGAATAACCATCAAATCACTATAAATGCCGTGCCAAAAATCAGGTAAAAAGGCACAAGCACCGGTGGTATGCAGTAATTCGCGTGTTAAATGTGCGGATGTGGTGGTTAATACGGGAACATCATCACTAGACAGATAACTTTCATGCTGATGAAAATCTGCGCCCCATTCCAGCTTGATATAGTCATATTTTTCACGCTTCTCGGTTTTACGCGCCCGGAATAATGCGAGCGAAATATGCCCTATTTGCTGGCTGGTTAACTCATCCATTTTTGGCGCTTCAGTTGTGATCAACAGGTCCAACTGACGTTCATGCAATTGCTTAACCAGTAAATGTCGCTGGGCGATACGTGCCTCAAGATGAAGGCTTTCTCGATTCTCATAAAGTGTTTGCAACCAGGGAGTTAAGTACGCTTCCCAAAGGGATGCGCTACCTCCTATTGAAAGCTCATGATGCTGTTGTGTATGCGAAACTTCCTTTTTGGCCATCAGCCAGGTGCTCATCAGGCTTTCGGCATAGGGTAATAAACGCTCGCCTGCTGAAGTCAGCCGGATGTTATTACGGTGACGAGTAAAAAGGTTTACGCCCAGCTGATTTTCCAGCTGACGAATGCGAAAACTAACGGCAGATTGCGTGAGGTAAAGCGCTTCAGCAGCACGCCCGAAATGGCGTGTTCTGCTCACTTCGAGGAAAGTTTTCAGTAATTCCGTATCCACTGCATTCTCCCAAAAATTGTTTGTCGTACTGATTTAAATGTTTTGTTTTACACTCTGTCAAGCCTATCTAATACTCCGCGCCATAAATAGCACGGCCATATGAGAGTCAGGAGCGTGTAAAATGGCGGATAGCTTCGCAACAACGAATCGTTTCTTTGATAACAAACATTACCCACGTGGTTTTTCGCGTCATGGTGATTTCACCATTAAAGAAGCTCAGCTTCTGGAGCGCCACGGTTACGCCTTTAATGAACTGGATCTCGCTAAGCGTGAACCCATTACAGAAGAAGAGCGTTCATTTTTAGAAGTATGTCGTGGTCTTCGTGAGCCACAAACGGAAGCTGAACGTGTATGGTCGAAATATACCGCACGTATCAAGCGACCTAAGCGTTTCCATACGCTATCTGGCGGCAAGCCGCAGATGGATACGGTGGAAGATTTTAGCGATAGCGATGATTAAGAATAGCGGGGCTTATATAAGCCCCGTTTTTTATTCCAGAGTCTTGTGCAGATAGATCATTAAGCGGTCGATGCTGCGATATCCCACCGCTTCCTGCAAATGACTACGAGTAATCTGCTCTTCACCTGCTAAATCAGCTATTGTCCTGGCCACCTTTAAAATCCGCTGCCAGGCGCGTACTGAAAGCCCCAACGAATTCAACACTTCTTCCAGCCATTCAGCATCCTGCTGCTTCAATGGACACCAGCGCAAAATCTCTGGGTTAGAGAGATGAGCATTCACCTTTCCGCTGCGTGCTGTTTGAATCTTTCGTGCGGCGAGGACGCGAGTTAAAACTTCAGCGCTGCTTTCGCTGACTTGTTGTTTCTTACTCAGAGACCCACTGGGAAGAAGTGGGACCTCTAACGATAAATCAAAGCGATCGAGAAAAGGTCCTGATAACCGATTGAGATAGCGCAACACCTGCTGAGGTGATGAGCGATTATGGTTGCCCTGATAATGCCCGGTCGGGCTGGGATTCATCGCGCCGATCAATTGAAAGCGCGCGGGATACGTCACTTTAGCGCGCGTGCGTGAAATGGCGATTTCTCCGGATTCAATCGGTTCGCGCAAAGCATCAAGCGTTCTGCGCTCGAATTCTGGCAGCTCATCGAGGAATAACACGCCATTGTGTGCCAGGGAGATTTCTCCCGGCCGCGGCAAGGAGCCGCCCCCAACCAGCGCATAGAGTGATGAACTGTGATGAGGCGCTCTGAACGGCCGTTTGCGCCACTGATGATGGAGATTGCCACTGCTTACCAGACTGGCGATAGCGGCGCACTCCAGCGCTTCCTGGTCGTCTAACGGTGGCATGATACCGGGCAGACGCGTCGCTAACATGGTCTTGCCGGTGCCAGGCGGCCCAATCAGTAATAGGTTATGCCCGCCAGCTGCGGTGATCTCCAGTGCACGTCGGCCCTGATCCTGGCCAATGATATCGCTGAGGTCCTGCTTTTCCTGTTCAAGCGTTTCGGGCTGATAATGCGCGACAGTGAGAGTGGTTTTGTTATGGAGAAACGCACAGATTTCTACCAGATGTTTGCCAACCAGCGTCTCGCCTTGTTGAATCAACCCTACATCCTGTTGATTCTGTTCAGCTAACACCATTTGTCTGCCTGCTTGCAGTGCCGCCATCGCAGCTGGAATAGCGGCCTGAACGCCACAGAGCGCGCCGTTAAGTGCTAACTCCCCCAGGAATTCAAATTGCCCCAGTTTTGCGTCTGGCAGCTGCTCAGAGGCCGCCAGAATGGCGATAGCGATGGGGAGGTCATAGCGTCCGCCCTCTTTTGGCAGATCGGCAGGCGCCAGATTGATGGTGACGCGTTTCGCCGGGAAGGTGAACCCGCTATTAATAATCGCGCTTCGCACCCGTTCCCGCGCTTCTTTTACCGTGGTTTCAGGCAGTCCAACCAGCGTCAGGGCCGGCAAGCCGTTGCTGATGTGCACTTCCACCGTCACCAGCGGAGCCTGAACACCCAGCGCAGCTCGTGTTAATACCTTCGATAAAGACATAACCGCTCCTTGTTGTCCTTATCATCAAAGCAGCCAGACAGATGAACAATGGCTTACTGCTCAACTTCAGAGCCAGATTCCTTACATTCCCTGATAATTGCCGCTCTTTCACTGAAAATCAAAGCTTGATCGTAAACTCCAAATGAAGATTACGACGCGGGCGTTATGAATTTTTATCACAAATGTAAATAACCTTTTATTTACAATGTGATAACGGCGGGCCGCCAGCGGCATCATAAAATTTTCCAATGAAAATTATTGTCAACGACACGCTAACTATGGTAACTCTGTAGGTATTACTTCGAACAATCGAAAAAACAAACAACACATGAAAGCCCTTCTACAAGTGATTAGCCTAGTCGTGATTAGCGTGGTGGTGATTATTATCCCACCGTGCGGGGCATCGCTTGGAGAAAGAAAGGCTTAAAAATCAAGTCTGGAATTCCAAAAACCCCCGCACCGAAAGGTCCGGGGGTTTTTTTTTAACCAGGCTAAATATCAGCAAATTAGCGAGGAACAGATTATGAGCAGTAGCATAAAATTCTGTTGTTCCCCTAGGAATACAGGAGAATAACCATGACAGGTGCACAGTGGGTAGTTCAGGCTTTACGCGCGCAGGGTGTCGATACAGTGTTTGGCTATCCTGGCGGCGCAATCATGCCAGTGTACGATGCGCTCTACGATGGCGGCGTGGAACACCTACTGTGTCGTCATGAGCAAGGTGCGGTGATGGCTGCTATTGGTTATGCCCGCGCAACCGGCAAGACGGGCGTATGTATCGCCACGTCGGGTCCCGGCGCCACCAACCTGATCACCGGTTTGGCGGATGCGATGATGGATTCGATCCCGGTAGTGGCGATCACCGGCCAGGTATCATCGGCCTTCATCGGCACCGACGCCTTCCAGGAAATAGACGTTCTTGGTTTATCGTTAGCCTGCACCAAACACAGTTTCCTCGTTGAATCGCTTGATGATTTACCCTCAGTGATGGCAGAAGCTTTTGCCATCGCGCAATCGGGTCGTCCCGGCCCGGTACTGGTCGATATCCCGAAAGACATTCAGATCGCCAATGGCGAACTGACGCCTCATCTGCTGCCAGTTGAGGAAGAAATCAGCCACTCCGCTCAGCACATTGCAGAGGCGCGCGCATTGATGGCGCAATCGCATAAGCCGATGCTGTATATCGGTGGCGGCGTGGGTATGGCGCAGGCGGTTCCAGCCTTACGTGCCATGGCGCAGGAAACCGGTATCCCGATGGTTTCTACGCTGAAAGGTCTTGGTAGCGCGGATGCCAGCAGCGATCTTTATCTCGGAATGCTGGGCATGCACGGCACCAAAGCCGCTAACCTCGCGGTACAATCCTGTGATTTGCTGATTGCGGTTGGCGCGCGTTTTGACGACCGCGTTACTGGCAAGCTGGACACCTTCGCACCGCACGCCAGCGTCATCCATATCGATATCGATCCTGCCGAGCTGAACAAACTGCGCCGTGCTCACGTTTCACTGCAGGGCGATATGAATCAGGTGCTGCCGGCACTGAGCATGCCAATGCACATTGATGGCTGGCGCAAAGAAGTCAGCGCGATGAAAAGCGAGTTCGACTGGCGCTACGATCATCCCGGCGAAGCGATTTACGCGCCGTTGCTGCTGAAGCAGTTGTCTGACCGCAAAGCGGACAGCGCCGTGGTCACCACCGATGTAGGTCAACACCAGATGTGGGCCGCTCAGCACATGAGTTTCACCGCGCCAGAAAACTTCATCACCTCGAGCGGTCTCGGCACTATGGGCTTTGGCCTGCCGGCGGCGATTGGTGCGCAGGTGGCACGTCCAGAGGACACAGTGATCTGCGTGTCTGGCGATGGTTCTATCATGATGAACATTCAGGAGCTGGGCACCATCAAGCGCGGCAAGCTGCCGGTGAAAATTCTGCTGCTGGATAACCAGCGTCTCGGCATGGTGCGCCAGTGGCAGCAACTGTTCTTTGATGGTCGCTACAGCGAAACCATTCTGACCGACAACCCCGATTTCCTTACGCTGGCCAGCGCGTTTGATATCCCAGGCCAGCGCATTAGCCGTAAAGATCAGGTCGACGCCGCCCTCGATGCTCTGCTGAACAGTGAAGGTCCTTACTTCCTGCATGTTTCGATAGATGAGCATGAAAACGTCTGGCCATTGGTACCGCCAGGTGCCAGCAACGCAAACATGATGGAGAAAACCGCATGAATCAGCATCAATTGTCTATCGAAGCCCGCTTTCGTCCTGAAATATTGGAGCGCATTTTGCGTGTCGTGCGTCACCGTGGTTTCCAGGTGTGTGCAATGAATATGGCCACCGCGGTCAATGCGGAGAACATTAATATCGAAATGACCGTTGCCAGCCAACGCTCAGTCGATTTACTGTCTTCGCAGTTAAGCAAACTTATGGATGTCGCTTGCGTCGAGATCCAACAACAGACAACACAACAAATCCGCGCATAGTCGCCAAAGGAAAAAGCAATGAGTACGAAGAAAGCAGACTTTATTTGGTTCAATGGTGAGATGGTTAAGTGGGAAGACGCCAAGGTCAGCGTTATGTCTCACGCCCTGCACTACGGTACTTCTGTGTTTGAAGGCGTGCGTTGCTACGACTCACACAAAGGTCCAGTGGTGTTCCGCCACCGTGAGCATATGAAGCGTCTGCATGAATCCGCCAAAATTTACCGTTTCCCGATTAAAGCCAGCGTTGATGAGTTGATGGAAGCGTGCCGCGAAGTGATCCGCGTGAACAAACTGAAAAGCGCTTATATCCGTCCGCTGGCCTTCGTGGGTGACGTGGGTCTGGGTGTGAACCCGCCAGATGGCTACACCACCGATGTAATCATCGCTGCCTTCCCTTGGGGTGCTTACCTGGGCGCTGAAGCGCTGGAAAACGGTATCGACGCCATGGTTTCTTCGTGGAACCGCGTTGCACCAAACACCTTGCCAACCGCCGCGAAAGCGGGTGGTAACTATCTCTCCTCTCTGCTGGTAGGCAGCGAAGCGCGCCGCCACGGCTATCAGGAAGGTATCGCGCTCGACACCAACGGCTATATTTCAGAAGGTGCTGGCGAAAACTTGTTCGAAGTGAAAGATGGCATTCTGTTCACGCCGCCGTTCACCTCTTCAGCGCTGCCGGGCATCACCCGTGACGCCATCATCAAGCTGGCGCAAGACATGGGTATTGAAGTGCGTGAGCAGGTTCTGTCGCGCGAATCCCTGTATCTGGCCGACGAAGTCTTCATGTCAGGTACTGCAGCGGAGATCACTCCGGTGCGCAGCGTCGACGGCATTCAGGTCGGCGAAGGTAAACGTGGTCCGGTCACCGGTCGTATTCAGAAGGCATTCTTTGGCCTGTTCACTGGCGAGACGGAAGACAAGTGGGGCTGGTTGGATCCGGTTAACGCATAACGAGATTTTTTGCGGGCGTCAGATGGCGCCCGCAACCTTATTATTACTGGAGTAAATAGAGCATGCCTAAGTACCGTTCCGCCACCACCACCCATGGACGTAACATGGCCGGTGCCCGTGCCTTGTGGCGCGCGACAGGAATGACCGACGACGATTTCGGTAAGCCGATTATCGCCGTGGTCAACTCATTCACCCAATTCGTACCGGGCCACGTGCACCTGCGCGATCTTGGCAAACTGGTTGCTGAGGAAATCGAAGCAGCTGGCGGCGTGGCCAAAGAGTTCAACACCATTGCGGTGGATGACGGTATCGCCATGGGTCATGGCGGCATGCTGTATTCACTGCCTTCACGTGAGCTGATTGCCGATTCAGTGGAGTACATGGTCAACGCGCACTGCGCCGATGCCATGGTATGTATCTCCAACTGTGACAAAATCACTCCTGGCATGCTGATGGCGTCACTGCGCCTCAACATTCCGGTGATCTTTGTGTCTGGCGGCCCGATGGAAGCCGGTAAAACCAAACTGTCTGATCAAATCATCAAGCTGGATCTGGTTGATGCGATGATTCAGGGCGCCAACCCGAACGTCAGCGATGCCGACAGCGATCAGATCGAACGTTCTGCTTGTCCAACCTGCGGTTCCTGTTCCGGTATGTTCACCGCCAACTCGATGAACTGTCTGACCGAAGCGCTGGGCTTGTCGCAGCCGGGTAACGGTTCACTGCTGGCCACACACGCCGATCGTAAAGAGCTGTTCATTAATGCCGGTAAGCGCATCGTTAGCCTGACCAAACGCTACTACGAGCAGGATGACGTCAACATGCTGCCGCGTAACATCGCCACCAAAGCGGCGTTCGAGAATGCGATGACGCTGGATATCGCTATGGGCGGTTCCACCAACACCGTTCTGCACCTGCTGGCAGCGGCGCTGGAAGGCGAAATCGACTTCAACATCTCCGATATCGATCGCTTGTCTCGTAAAGTGCCGCAGCTGTGTAAAGTGGCGCCAAGTACGCCGAAATATCACATGGAAGATGTGCACCGTGCGGGTGGCGTTATCGCCATTCTCGGTGAGTTAGATCGCGCCGGTTTAATCGACACCAGCGTGCGCAACATCTTGCAGCAGAGCATGCGTGAAACCCTGGATCAGTACGACATCATGCTGACCAAAGATCAGGCGGTGAAGGATATGTTCCGCGCTGGTCCTGCTGGTATTCGTACCACTAAGGCGTTCTCGCAGAACTGCCGTTGGGACACGCTGGATGATGACCGTACCGAGGGTTGTATTCGTACGCGCGAACACGCTTATTCGCAGGATGGCGGCTTAGCCGTGCTTTACGGCAACATTGCCGAAGATGGCTGCATCGTTAAAACTGCGGGCGTAGACAAAGAGATCCTCACCTTCAAAGGCCCGGCGAAAGTGTACGAAAGCCAGGATGATGCAGTTGAAGCGATCCTTGGCGGCAAAGTGGTAGCCGGCGACGTCGTGGTGATCCGCTACGAAGGACCGAAAGGCGGACCGGGCATGCAGGAAATGCTCTATCCGACCACTTATCTGAAATCCATGGGCCTTGGCAAAAGCTGCGCACTGATCACCGATGGTCGCTTCTCTGGCGGCACGTCAGGCTTATCGATTGGTCACGCCTCTCCGGAAGCGGCGAGCGGTGGCACCATCGCGCTGGTGAAAGATGGCGACATGATTGAGATCGATATCCCCAACCGTGGCATCAAGCTGGCGGTGCCGGATAACGAACTGCATGCCCGTCGTGAAGAAGAGCAAGCGCGCGGCGATGCGGCTTATACCCCGCACGGCCGCGTACGTGAAGTCTCCTTTGCCCTGCGTGCCTATGCATCACTGGCGACCAGCGCAGACAAAGGCGCGGTACGCGATAAGTCCAAGCTGGGAGGCTAACCGATGGCTGAGTCTCAACCGCTCTCCGCGACGCCAAACGGCGCGGAGTATTTGCGCGCAGTGCTGCGTTCACCGGTGTATGAAATTGCCCAGGTGACGCCGCTGCAAAAAATGGAAAAAATTTCATCGCGTCTTGGCAACACCATTCTGGTGAAGCGTGAAGATCGTCAGCCGGTGCATAGCTTCAAGCTGCGCGGGGCTTACGCGATGATTGCCGGGCTGAACGAAGAGCAAAAAGCGCGCGGCGTGGTCACGGCTTCGGCCGGTAACCATGCGCAGGGCGTGGCGCTTTCGGCCAGCACGTTGGGCATCAAATCACTGATTGTGATGCCGCTGGCCACGGCAGACATCAAGGTTGATGCAGTACGCGCATTTGGCGGTGAGGCTTATCTGTTTGGTGCCAACTTCGACGAGGCGAAAGCCAAAGCGATTGAGCTGGCAGAGCAGCAGGGTTACACCTTCGTTCCTCCGTTTGACCATCCGGCGGTGATCGCCGGGCAGGGCACGCTGGCGATGGAGTTGCTGCAGCAGGATGCGCATCTCGATCGCGTCTTCGTGCCGGTCGGCGGCGGTGGTCTGGCGGCGGGTGTCGCGGTGCTGATCAAGCAGCTGATGCCGCAGATCAAAGTGATTGCCGTGGAATCGGAAGATTCAGCCTGCCTGAAGGCCGCGCTGGAAGCGGGTGAACCGGTAGATTTGGCGCGCGTGGGCTTGTTTGCGGAAGGCGTAGCGGTCAAACGCATCGGCAGCGAAACCTTCCGTCTGTGTCAGGAGTATCTCGATGACATCATCACGGTGGATAGCGATGCAATTTGCGCAGCGGTGAAAGATCTGTTCGAAGATGTGCGCGCCGTGGCGGAACCTTCCGGCGCGCTGGCGCTGGCGGGTATGAAGAAGTACATCCAGCTGCACGACATCAAAGGTGAGCGCCTGGCGCACGTGTTGTCGGGTGCCAACGTCAACTTCCACGGCTTGCGCTATGTCTCCGAGCGTTGCGAACTGGGCGAACAGCGTGAAGCGCTGCTGGCGGTCACCATTCCAGAACAGCAGGGCAGTTTCCTCAAGTTCTGTCAGACCATCGGCGGGCGCTCCATCACCGAGTTCAACTATCGTTACGCCGATGCGGATAACGCCTGCATTTTCGTCGGCGTGCGCTTAACGCGCGGGCTGGAGGAGCGCGGTGAGATCATCAGCCAACTGAGCGAAGCCGGTTATCACGTGGTGGATCTGTCGGATGACGAAATGGCCAAGCTGCACGTGCGCTACATGGTCGGCGGACGTCCATCGAAGCCGCTGCGCGAACGCCTGTTTAGCTTTGAATTCCCGGAAGCACCGGGCGCGCTGCTGAAGTTCCTGCAGACGTTGGGTGCGCACTGGAATATCTCGCTGTTCCATTATCGCAGCCACGGCACCGATTATGGCCGCGTGCTGGCGGCATTTGAAGCCAACGATCAGGAACCGGATTTCGAAACCCATCTCACCGCGTTGGGTTACGAATGGCATGACGAAGCGAGCAACCCGGCGTTCCGTTTCTTCCTCGCCGGGCAGTGATTACAGCTGGTGCCAGAACGCATTGATAAGCGGCTCTCCGAGCCGCTTTTTTTGTACGCAAACGCCGAGTTCCAGCGGTGCGACAGACTCCACATTCTCCAGCGTTAACACGCGATTGCGCACCGGTTCCGGGCTGTTCTCCAGCACCACATCCGGCAGCAGCGCAATACCACATCCCAGCGCCACCATTGACACAATCGCCTCATGACCGGAAACCGTGGCATAAATCTGCGGATTGGGAATGCGCTGGCGGCGGAACCATAAATCGATGCCGCGGCGTGCAGGTCCTTGTTCCGGGAGGATAAACGGAATTTGCGCCCAATCGGGTTGCTCCTGCGTCGCCTGATTGCGCACCGGGCAAGGCAGCGCCGGAGCGATCAGCACCAGCGGAATCAGGCCCAGTGGCGTAAAATCTATGCTGGCCGGCAGCGATTCTGGGCGACCGGCAATGGCGAGATCGGCGTCGCCGGACTGCACCATCTCAATCGCATCGGCGGCATCACCGGTAGTAAGTTTGATCTCTACCTGCGGATGTTCAGCACGAAAGCGGTCAAGAATCGGCGGCAGATGGCTGTAAGCGGCGGTCACCGAGCAGAACAGGCGCAGTTCACCGCTCAGTGACGGGCCGTTAAGATCCATCACATGGCGTAACTGCTGATACTGCAGCAACGTCTGCTGCGCAAACTGGCGCAGGCGCTCACCGGCTTCGGTTAGCGTGACGGTGCGGTTATCACGCAGGAACAGCGCGTGACCGACATCCTCTTCCAGGCGCTGAATCTGGCGCGAAAGAGTTGAAGGGCTGACGTGCATGGCACGCGCGGTGCGGCCAAAGTGGCAGCTTTCAGCCAGATGAAGGAAGAGTTTCAGGTCTCGTAAATCCATGCGCGTATCGCCTCAAGGTTATGTTGCAAATTATGCAATGTGACCTTGCTAATATATCAATTTAAGCAACGGATTTCCTGTCATATGATGGGGTCATTCGCGGCGTAAGAGATAACGTCGTTACTGAACAAAAACAAACACAACATCTAACCGGAGTACCCATGGCTAATTACTTCAACACATTGAATCTGCGCAACCAATTAGCGCAGCTGGGCAAATGTCGTTTCATGTCACGCGACGAATTCGCAGATGGCGCTAGCTTCCTGAAAGGCAAGAAAGTGGTCATCGTTGGCTGTGGCGCTCAGGGTCTGAACCAGGGTCTGAACATGCGTGATTCTGGTCTGGACGTGGCCTATGCCCTGCGTGCTGAAGCGATTGCTGAGAAGCGTGCCTCTTTCCGCAAAGCGACCGACAACGGCTTCAAAGTCGGTACTTACGAAGAGCTGATCCCACAGGCCGATCTGGTGGTTAACCTGACGCCAGACAAACAGCACTCTGCGGTCGTTCAGGCTGTTCAGCCGCTGATGAAAGATGGCGCTGCGCTGGGTTACTCACACGGTTTCAACATCGTTGAAGTGGGTGAAACCATCCGTAAAGATATCACCGTCGTGATGGTGGCACCGAAGTGCCCAGGCACCGAAGTGCGCGAAGAGTACAAGCGTGGTTTCGGTGTACCTACGCTGATCGCCGTTCACCCGGAAAACGATCCGAAAGGCGAAGGCATGGCGATTGCTAAAGCCTGGGCAGCAGCGACCGGCGGCGACCGTGCAGGCGTGCTGGAATCTTCCTTCGTTGCGGAAGTGAAATCTGACCTGATGGGCGAGCAGACCATCCTGTGCGGTATGCTGCAGGCCGGTTCTCTGCTGTGCTTCGACAAGCTGGTGGCTGAAGGTCACGACGCGGCTTACACCGAAAAACTGATTCAGTTCGGCTGGGAAACCATCACCGAATCACTGAAGTTTGGCGGCATCACGCTGATGATGGATCGCCTGTCTAATCCGGCAAAAATCCGTGCTTATGCGTTGTCTGAGCAGCTGAAAACCATCATGGCTCCGCTGTTCCAGAAGCACATGGATGACATCATCTCTGGCGAATTCTCTTCAGGCATGATGGCTGACTGGGCTAACGACGACAAAAACCTGCTGACCTGGCGTGAAGAGACCGGCACAACGGCATTCGAAAACGCACCGCAGTTTGATGGCAAAATCGAAGAGCAGGAATATTACGACAAAGGCGTCGTGATGGTTGCGATGGTCAAAGCAGGCGTTGAGTTGGCATTCGAAACCATGGTTGATGCGGGTATCATCGAAGAGTCGGCTTACTACGAATCACTGCACGAGCTGCCGCTGATTGCTAACACCATCGCACGTAAGCGTCTGTATGAAATGAACGTGGTTATCTCGGATACCGCAGAATACGGTAACTACCTGTTCTCTTTCGCGGCGGTTCCACTGCTGAAAGAGTTCATGACCACGCTGCAGCCGGGCGATTTGGGCAAAGCAGTTGAAGGTACGCAGGTGGATAACGCGCAGCTGCGTGACGTCAACGAAGCCGTTCGTCAGCACCCAATCGAATCTGTAGGCCGCAAACTGCGTGGCTACATGACCGATATGAAACGTATCGCTGTCGCTGGCTAAGCCACGCGCGACACAGTTTTCAGCACAATAAAAAACCCCGGCTTGCCGGGGTTTTTTGTTATTGGTGCTCGCTGTTGCTCTAGGTATGTGCTCGGTGTCCCCCTCCTCGGTCCTCCCCCATGAATGGGGGAGGAAGATGCTGCCATATGTTAGTTCTGAAGCTGCATGTGGCAGCGTCTCCTTCCCCCGCTAGCGGGGGAAGGCCGGGATGGGGGACAGCAAGCACGTACAAAGTACAGCCAGCTCAATCACACCGCTTCATACAGCGTCTGATTACGCGTCTCTTTACAGGCAATCAGCGCGATCAACGTCAGCACCGCCATCGAAGCCAAATAGAAGCCCACCGCCTGTAAACCGTAATTGGCGTTCAGCCAGGTGGCGATATAAGGCGCTACCGAGGCACCAAGAATCGACGACAGGTTGTAGGAGAACGATGCGCCGGTATAACGCACTTCCGTTGGGAACAGTTCTGGCAGCAGCGCGCCCATCGGACCGAACGTCAGGCCCATAATGCTCAGACCGAGGATCAGGAAGCCCATCACTAGCACCTGAGAACCGGAACCCAGCAGCATTGGGAACATCAATGCAAAGGCGATAATCATCAGCGTAATGGTGATCATGGTTTTACGACGACCAAAGCGATCGGCCAGCAGACCGGCAATCGGCACCATCACACCAAAACCAATCACCGCCACCATCAGCATCCACAGGAAGCTGTTACGCGAATAGCCAAGGCCAGCCGGTGCGGGTGCGGTGCCGTAACTCATCGAATACACGGTCATGATGTAGAACAGCGTGTAAGTGGCGAGCATGATGAAGGTGCCGAGAATGGTGGCGGTCAGATGCTTACTCAGCAGCGTGCCGATCGGCATTTTCACCTGTTTGTTCTCTTTCTGCACTTTGGCGAATACCGGGCTTTCATGCAGCGAAACGCGCACATACAGGCCAATTAACACCAGCACCGCTGAGAGAATAAACGGCACGCGCCAGCCCCAGTTCATGAACTGCTCGTCGGTCAGCAACCATGAAAGCAGCAGGAACGTGCCGTTAGCGAAGAAGAAGCCAATCGGCGCGCCGAGCTGTGGGAACGAACCATAAAGCGCACGTTTCTTCGCCGGAGCATTTTCGGTCGCCAGCAGTGCTGCGCCGCCCCATTCGCCACCAAGGCCAAGACCCTGACCAAAACGCGCCAGCGCCAGCAGCAGCGGCGCTGCCACGCCAATGGTTTCATAACCTGGCAGTAAACCAATCAGCACCGTCGAGACGCCCATGGTCAGCAGCGATGCCACCAAGGTGGCTTTACGGCCAACGCGGTCGCCAAAGTGTCCAAACACGGCAGAACCGATAGGACGCGCCACGAAGGCGATCGCGAAAGTCGCCAGCGACTGCAACGTGGCCACGGTCGGATCGCCCTGCGGGAAGAAGATGTGCGGGAAAATGATCACTGCGGCGGTGGCATAGATATAGAAATCGAAGAACTCAATGGCGGTGCCGACAAGCGATGCCACAACCACTTTGCCACGTGAATTGACCGGTGTGTCGTCGTGTTTTTTGTCGAGTGTTTCTGTGATGGAGGCTTGCATAAGTGTTTCTTAATTGTAAATGTAGACAGAGAATCTTACGCACCTGGTTTGCGGCATTCAATGGCGAAAAACCGCGTCAGACCGGGCTTTTTCGGCGAATAAGTGGATAATTTCTGAGTTGCTGCGATCAGTGGCGGATGGGAACGGGAAGTGTCACTTTTTTGGCGGGAATCTCTGCAAAAGGGCCAAATTAAAGTGACCCTTTAGCGTTTCCTGCTGGTTTTTGCTGAAAAAGCAGCCAGCAGGAGACATTTTTAGCTAGTACGGCAATTGTAACAACCTCGTTGGCTTATTTAGCCTGATGCGGCTGCGGCATCTCTTTATCATCTTTGTATTTGGCGGTGGCGATCCACGCGGCGCAGAACAGCGTCAAACGCGCAAAGAAGTAGAAGAACGCCATTAAGCCGAGTACTGAACCAAAGGCCGCGCCCGACGGCGAGCTTGCCAGCTTCGGCAGCGTCAGCGTCATTACAAACTTGATCACCTCAAAGCCAATCGCCGCCAGCAGGGTGCCGCGGAACAGCGCTTTTTTACGCGGCTTGTGGCGCGGTAAAATCCAGAAGATCCACAGGAACAGCAGATAGTTAGCCAGGATAGAGATGGATAACGCAATCACCGTCATCGCTGGACGCAGCCACTCAATGTCTTCCAGCCCCAGCGCGTTAACGATCGCTGCCTGCGCCGCGCCGGCAATCGAGGTCAGCGACAGCGTAATCACCAGCGCAAACATCAAACCCAACAGCGAAATCAGATCGCGCGCGTACTTCTTCCAGAATTTCTCCTGATCGTCCGGCGTGCGTTCCCACACGTCGCGTGACTGCGCGCGCACCGCTTCACGCAGGTTGCCCATCCAGTTAATGCCGGAGTAGAGCGCCAGCAGCAAACCGGTTAATCCCACCGTAGCGCGCTGCTGAATCGCGGTATTCACCGTATTTTTCAGCGTGGTGGCCAACGTCGGGTCGCTGATGCTGTTAACGATTTTGTTGATCAACTCGGTGAGCAAATCCTGATTCGACGCCAGCACAAAACCGACCGCCGCAAAGGAGACCATCAAAATCGGTATCAGAGAGAGAAAGGAAAAGTAAGTGATCGCCGCGCCAAACTGGCTACCGAGACGATCGTTGAAGCGTTCCAGCGCGCGCATAAAGTGCGCCACCGCCGGAATCGCCTGGAACCAGGCAGCGAAGCGCGACACATTTTGAATCGAGCCATCCACGGTTTTATTGCCGGTTTTAATGTCAATCAGCGGCTTGGCTTCTGCCTCGGCCGCGGTCTGTTTAGGGGTTTTGTCCGTCATAGACGATAGTCATCCTGTTCACTGCGAAAATACAATTATAGTCTGCTAAGTTACATATTCCTGCAGGACTTGGCTGAGCCATTCCATAAACACTCGCACGCGGCGCGCCACGTTGCGGCGATGCGGATAAAGCAGCGAGATCGGCATCGGTTTCGCCGGGAAGTGATGCAGCACTTCCACCAGTTGCCCTGATTCCAGCAGCGGTTGCACGCCAATCGCCGGCACCTGAATAATGCCGAGCCCTGCCATACAGGCGGCGCGATAGGTTTCGGTGCTGTTTACCGTCACTACGCCGCCGGTTTGAACGTAATGACACTGTTTGCCATCAAAATATTCAAAGCCCAATGAAGGTTGTCCCAGCTGCTGGGTGTAATGCACCATCGCGTGTTGCGACAGATCTTCCAGCCGCACCGGCATGCCGAAGCGGGAAAGGTAGCCGGGGCTGGCGCAGTTGATCAACGCGTGCGAGCCGATTTTCCGCGCAATCAGCCCGGAATCTTTCAGTTCGCCAACGCGCACCACACAGTCAAATCCTTCGCGAATCACATCAACCTGACGATCGCTGCTGCTCAACTCAATTTCCAGACCGGGATAGTGCTGCAAAAACTCCGGCAATCGTGGCAGCACAAAGCCGGTCGCCATCGCCACCGACATGTCCACGCGCAATTTGCCGCTTAAGGTGCCGGGATCGTGCTGGAACAGGCTGTCCATGTCGTCGAGCATCGACAGTAAATCGAGGCAGCGATCGTAATAAACCAGGCCGTCTTGCGTCAGGTGCACACGTCGCGTGGTGCGATGCAGCAGGCGCGTCCCCATTTGATTCTCCAGCGCCTGCAGCTGGCGGGATACGCTGCCTTTCGGTAAACCTAAGCTTTCTGCCGCACGGGTAAAACTGCCCATTTCTGCCACCCGCACAAAAACCTGCATAGCGTGAATTTTATCCATGTTGTTCACCGATTGTTGTTGTTAGTGAAACAGTGCTGCGTATTCCTCTGCGTTTATAGATCAATTATTCACGAATATCCTTAACACGTGTTCAATTTTCCAACTGGAGCGAAACATGAGTCATAAAATTGCATTGATTACCGGCGGAAATCGCGGTTTAGGCAAGAATGGGGCGCTGAAACTGGCTGCCAAAGGCACCGATATCCTGTTTACCTATCGCGGTCACGCGGAAGAAGCGCAGGCGGTTGTGCAGGAGATTGAAGCGCTGGGCGCGCGTGCGGTGGCGTTGCAGCTGGATGTAGGCGACACCGGCACGTTTGACGGCTTCGTGGCGCAGGTGAAAGAAGCGCTACAGAAAACCTGGCAGCGTGACAGGTTTGATTATTTAGTGAACAACGCCGGTCACGGTCACTACAAGCTGTTTGCAGAGACCAGCGAAGATGAGTTTGATGCGCTGGTGAATGTGCACTTCAAAGGGCCGTTCTTCCTGACGCAAAAACTGCTGCCGCTGATCGTTGATGGTGGACGCATCCTGAATATCTCCAGCGGTTTAACCCGTTTAACGCTGCCAGGTTCAGGCACGTATGCCTCAATTAAAGGCGCGATGGAAGTGTTAACGCGCTATCAGGCCAAAGAGTTAGGCGAGCGTCATATCCGCGTCAACATTCTGGCGCCAGGCGCGATTGAAACCGACTTCGGCGGCGGTCGCGTGCGTGATACCAAAGATCTCAACGATCATATCGCTTCAGTCACCGCGCTGGGCCGCGTCGGCTTGCCGGGTGATATCGGCGATGCCATCAGCGCGATTCTCAGCGATGAAACCGGCTGGATCACCGCACAGCGCATTGAAGCCTCAGGCGGCCAAGGTCTGTAAAAATATAAACTGATGCACATATTCGTAGCGGCGCAATTTATTGCGCAATAAATTGCGCCGCTACGGATGGTGCAGATTACAATTACAGCTCAATCGTCCCGTCAATCACCGTCACGGTTTGGCCACCAATCCAGATCGCTTTATCGCTAAAACTCACCTGAATGCGACCTTCCCGCTGAATCGCGCTGCCCTGACGTGCCCGATAATCCCGCGTTTGCTTGTTAGCCTCGAAATAGCGCGCCAGACAGGCGTTGGCGCTGCCGGTCACCGGATCCTCAGTCAAGCTGCCGTTCTCAACCAGCAATGCGCGCACTTCATACTGCTCGTTTTCGCCCGACGGTAACGCACCAAAAATTGCCGTACCGTTAACCTCAGCATGCTGATGTAAACGGTGTAAATCGGCTGCGGACGGCACCACATCCAGCACCGCTTGCGCGCTACTCATAGGAATCAGCAGCCAGCGAATACCCATATCAACGATGGTCGGCATTTGGCTGAGATCGAATGATTCACTGTTCAGCGCGCTGCTCATCAGCGCATCACTGAACGGCGTTAATGTGGCGGCAGGCGCGGCAAACGCCAGCGCTCCGTCATCGCTGATTTTCACCTCAACCAGACCAACGCCGCACTCCTGCACGATTTTGCCCGGCGTTTTCAGCGGCCAACCGGCTTCCAGCAGCGCATGCGCGGTACCTAACGTCGGATGCCCGGCAAAAGGCAGTTCACCTTCGACGGTAAAAATGCGCACGCGGTAATCCGCCGACGCATCCTGTGGCGGCAGCACAAAGGTGGTTTCCGACAGATTGGTCCAGCGCGCAATCGCCGTCAGCTGCGCGTCACTCAATCCCTGTGCATCCATGATCACCGCCAGCGGATTACCTTTAAACGCCGATGAGGTAAACACGTCCACCTGTTTAAATGCGACCTTCATTGTCACTCCTTCCTCGTTGAGGTTGTCTGAAATCGGGATTTACATCCTGCTGATTGCGAAAGGCCAGCAACAGGGCTATGAATAGATTAAGAATTCTGGAATCGGAGTCCGCAATGTTAAAAGTTCTTGGCCGTACTTCATCAATAAACGTGCGAAAAGTTCTGTGGCTGTGCGCAGAACTCGATATTGCGTACGAATTAGAACCCTGGGGCGATGATCCACAATCGCTGCACTCGAAAGAGTTTATGGCACTCAATCCCAACGCCATGGTCCCGGTAATAATCGAGGACGACTTCGTGCTGTGGGAATCCAACGCTATTCTGCGCTATCTCGCCAACAGCAATGGCGGCGAATGGCTCTATCCCGACAATCCCCGCGCGCGCGCGCCAGTTGATCAGTGGATGGATTGGCAAGCCACCGAACTTAACACGTCCTGGCGTTACGCATTTATGTCGCTGGTGCGCAACTCGCCGGCGCATCAGGATCCCCGCTTGCTGGCGGCGGCGGTGAAAGGCTGGACGCACACCATGAACATACTCAACCAGCATCTGGAGAAAACCGGGCGCTATGTCGCAGGCCGCAATTTCTCGCTGGCCGATATTCCGGTTGGGCTGGCGGTGAACCGCTGGTTTGAAACCCCGCTGGAACACCCTGACTTCCCGGCGGTGCAGACTTATTACGAACGCCTGACCGAGCGTGAGCCTTACACCACCTGGGGCCGCAACGGCAAACCCTGATCCTGTCCCGGCGCGAGGCCTGTCATTTCACAGGCCAGCGCGCCGGTGCGCTGCAGCGCCCACGTATAACGTTCATCAAACGGGTAGCAGCAGGAGAGGCGCAACGCATGTTTGTAACGATCGCTCAGGGAGTAGAGCGCGCCCGGCGTCACACAGATTTGCTCCTGCAGCAGACGATGAAACATCTCTACGGTATCAATGTTCCCCGGCAGTTCGACCCAAAAAACAAACCCGCCGCGCGGCAGGGTCGCGCGCGTGCCCTGCGGAAAGTGGCGTGCCAGAATCCCGCGCGCCGCATCCAGATTGGCGGCATAGCGCCGACGCAGCGTGCGCAGATGATGATCGTAGCCGCCGCTGGCAAGAAATTCGGCCAGGGTTTCACTTAACAAGCGTGATTCCGCCATCGACGACACCGCTTTCAGGTGAGCGATAGCGTCATGAAAACGCCCGGCAGCAGTCCAGCCGACGCGGAAATCAGGCGCCACGGTTTTGGTAAAGCTGGTGCAGTAAATTACCCAACCCTCGCTATCAAACGCCTTTACTGGCGGCGACAGCGGCCACTCAAACTGCAATTCGTCGTACAAACCATCTTCCAGCAGCGGAACGTGGTAAGTGTTCACTAACTTCGCCAGCCGCTTTTTATTCTCCAGCGGCATCACATATCCCAGCGGGTTCTGCGCGCCGGGCATGGCGATCACCGCCTGAACCCGCTTCTCCTGCAGCAGCATCTCCAGCGCATCCAGCGACAAACCCTTCTGCGGATCGGTAGGAATTTCCAGCGCTTTCAGCCCCAGCGACGCCAGCAGCGGGAACAGGAAGAAATAGGTCGGCGACTCCAAACCAATGCAATCGCCGGGTTTAGTCACCGCGCGCAGCGCCAGCTGGAGTGCTTCCATGCAGCCGTGCGTCAGTGTGATCGCCTGCGGCGGCAAGTTGATGCCGTTGTGCAGGGCACGACGCGCAATCTCCTCCCGTAAGCGCTCACTACCGGGTGGAAGCGCATAGCGTCCGATAATGTCGGGATTCTGGCGCAAAATCGATGCAGTAATTCGCCCGATTCGCGCCGCCGGATAGAAGGTGCCATCCTGCGGACAGGCTAATGAGATATTGGTGTAATCGGGATTATTTTGCGCCGCGAACACTTGCTCAATCAGCTCCAGCTTCTGCGCGCTGGGATCGTTGATTTTTGCCGGCAGCGGTTTTACTGAACGCGTCACGGCGGGCAGCACGCCACGCACGTAATAACCCGACTGCGGCCGCGATTCAATCAGGCCGCGATCTTCGAGGATTTGCCACGCATTGAGCACGGTATTGATACTCACCTGATGCGATTGTGCCACGCGGCGTATCGCCGGCAGCCGTTTACCCGGCTTCAGCGTGCCCTGATGTATCGACTCGGCAAAGCTATCGACCAACTGCTGATACAGCGTTTGACCGGATGAGAGTGGAAGGGACACAAAAGCCTCCGCGCGCGATGGGTACAATTCATTTTTGAGACAACTGTACCCATTACAATAGTGGTTTTGTGTCTCTGTTTCCATTGCAACATACGCATTAGCATGAAGGCATCATTGATTCTTCAGGAAGCGCATCATGCTCGATCCCTCATTCTTCAGCTACGTCACCGTGATGTCGATCACGCCGGGTCCAAATAACCTGCTGCTGGCAACGTCGGGTGTTAACTTTGGCTTTAAACGCACGCTGCCGATGCTGTTTGGCATCCTGCTAGGCTGCGCAATACAGATGCTGCTGGCGAGCGTGGCGCTGGATGCGCTGCTGCACTGGATGGGCGCGATTCGCCTGCCGCTGACGGTAGTCGGCTGTAGCTATCTGCTGTGGCTTTCGTGGAAGATTTTCCGCGCTGGCGCGCCGCAACTGCGTGAACGCCCGCGTCCCATGACGCTAATTGGCGGCATCTGTTTCCAGGCGGTTAATCCCAAGGCCTGGTTGATGGTCACCAACGTGGCGCTGATGTACGCCAACAGTAACGGCGTGCTGACGGTGCTGTTGGGATTCGCCGCACTGAATCTGCCGTGCATTTTGATTTGGGCAGCGCTGGGCGATCGCCTTCGCAGCCATCTGCAGGTCGCGTGGAAACGTCAGGCGTTTAACAGTTTGATGGCGCTTTCGCTGGTGGCGACAACAGTGTGGATGTTGTACGACGCGGTGCTTCTGAGCTAGATACTTCGGTGCGCAAAAATGCGCACTTTGCACTTTCCGGGTTGCCATTAATGGCAACCCGTTCGCCTTACAATCCGACCAGGCTCTCTAATGGAATTCCAAACTGCTTATGCAGATTACGGATCATTTCCAGTGACAATGAACGTTTGCCATTGAGCACTTCATAAACGCGATTGCGGCGGCCAATTGCGGGCTCCAAATCCTTGGCAGTAAGCCCTTGTTGTTCCATCCGGAACTTGATGGCTTCAATCGGATCGGCAGCCTCAATGGGATAATGCTTTTTTTCCCATGCCTCAATTAGCATGCTCATCACAATCATATAATCGCTCTCTGGTGTGCCGAGCTCGGGCACATGTTCAAAGAGCGGCGAAATAGCTTCAAGAGCCGCTTCGTAATCCTGTTCGGAATGAATAGGTTTAATGGTTAATGTCATTAGCGTTGCTCCACCGTATTAGCGTCAATCGCGTCATATTCCCGATGTGTGCCGATAAACTTTATAAATATCAGCTTCTGTGGATACGCAATGGCCGCTATCAGTCGATAATCGTTTCCTTTGATATTGAATACCACTCGGCTGCCTTTAAGGATGCTGGCGTGGCGGTATTGTTCCTTAATATCTGCCGGGCTTGACCAGTCGGCCTTCTGTGCTTCATCAATCCAGGCTCTCAACGGCTGCGAAGAGTCGGGGTTCGCCGTCATAAACTCCCTTAATGACCTTACCGATATGATTCTCATGCAGCGCATCTTAATCCCGTTTTGGGACTATAACAAACCTGAATCCCAATTTGGGACATTTCTTGCCTTAGGCATAAAAAAAGAGGCCGCTTTCGCGGCCTCTCATCTTGCCAACATCCAATACTACCTTGTTACTTACCCACCACGTGCGCGGTTTCGCGCGCTTCATCGTTGGCGGCATCAGGTGTAATCACCGGTTCATAGTCGAGTTGCAGCACGCGGCTGGTATCGGCCAGCACTTTCTCGGTCAGTGCGACGTCGCCGTTCAGCTTGCGGCCCCACGATGGGATCACCATGCGGATTTTGGTCTGCCACTCCGGTGAACGCATCTGTTCCGGGAAGGCTTTCGCCATCAGCTCGAGCATAATCGGTGCGGCGGTGGAGGCGCCCGGTGAGGCACCCAGCAGGGCGGAAATGGTGCCATCTTCCGAAGTCACCACTTCAGTGCCAAGACGCAGCACGCCACCTTCAGCGTCATCGTTCTTGATGATTTGCACGCGCTGGCCGGCAGTGACTAAACGCCAATCTTCCTGCTTCGCCTGCGGCACGTAAGCGCGCAACGCTTCCATACGATCGCTGTCGCTTTGCAACACCTGATCAACCAGATATTTCACCAGGTCGAAGCTCTTCAGGCCAACCTGCACCATCGGCTTGAGGTTGCTGGTGTTCATCGCGCCGAACATATCCAGCAGCGAACCCTCTTTGAGGAATTTGGTTGAGAAGGTAGCAAACGGCCCAAACAGCAGCACCTGCTTGCCATCCAGCACGCGGGTATCGACGTGCGGCACCGACATCGGCGGTGCGCCGACGCTGGCTTTGCCATACACCTTCGCCATATGCTGTTTCACCACGTCAGGATTTTCCGTCACCAGGAATGAACCGCCCACCGGGAAACCGGCGTAGCCTTTCACTTCCGGAATGCCGGATTTCTGCAGCAGCGGCAACGCCGCACCGCCGGCACCGATAAACAGCTGGCGCGTGGTCAGCACACGATTTTCACCGCTGGCCAGATTATGCAGCGTGACCTGCCAGCGACCGTCGCTCAGGCGTTTGATATCACGCACTTCCTGGCGCAGACGCAGGCGGAAATTGGCTTTCTTCTCTAAAGAGGCAATCAGCTGGCGCGTTACTTCACCGAAGTTCACGTCGGTACCCATTTCGGTCCAGGTCGCCGCCACTTTCTGTTTGCTGTCGCGGCCGTTCATCACCAGCGGAATCCACTCGGTGATTTGATCGCGGTCTTCAGAGTAATTCATGCCACGGAAAAGGGTGCTTTTCTGCAGCGCATTGAAACGCTTGCGCAGGAATTCAACGTTATCGTCGCCCCAGACGAAACTCATGTGCGGCGTACTGTGGATAAAGCTTTTGGGATTGCGCAGGTTGCCTTTCTGCACGTGATACGCCCAGAATTGACGCGAAATCTGGAACGATTCGTTAATCGCGACCGCTTTGGCGATGTCGATGCTGCCATCCGCCTTCTGCGGCGTATAGTTGAGCTCCGCCAGCGCGGCGTGACCGGTTCCGGCGTTATTCCAGCCATTAGAGGATTCAACGGCCACATCATCAAGACGTTCAACCATCTCAATCGACCAGTCAGGCTCGAGATCTTGCAGCCATGCGCCCAAAGTCGCACTCATCACGCCTGCGCCAATCAGCAGTACGTCGACGTCTTTTCGTTCCTGAAGGTTTGCACTTTCCATTGAAGCGGCGGCGAGCGCCAGATTTACCGCAGTAGTACTCATGAGGCGACATCTCCTCTCTCTGTTGACCTGAAGCTCAACAGGTTCGCAGGCGAAATAGCCGCGCTTCTTTCGAGCGCGTGGCGCTATCTCTCAAAGGTTAAGACTCAGGTATAAGTCACGGGGACGATAACGGTTAACTGCACGTTATGCATATGCATTCGAATATAACATTCTCGTATCGGAATTAAACGTTTGTTTATTTTTTAAAGGCGGAAATGATTCAGCATAAGAATTAATCAGCTCAACCTCGCGGTCATAAGGGATTTTTATCTCTTAATCAGATGGTTAGAGTAATGCAGTTGTTACGCTATTGTGATGGGTTTTGACGGGGGTGAAAACGGCGGGTGATATGCATCACATTTTAATATGTTGAAAAATATATGTTTTAACTAAATTGATTATTTATGCGGATTTTATGTTGCGCGATATTTCGCCATGTCGTGTAAAAGTAATGTTACATTTTTGTGGTGATGAATTGAGGTATGGCCGCGTAAAGCTGCCAGAAGAAAAATGCATCACCTTGCCGGAAAAACGATCAGCGCGATCGCCGGCGCCACAGGAAGCGAATCACGAAAAACTCGATCGCGCCCAGCAGCAAAAACCACAAACTAAAGACGATGGTATACAGCTGATTAACATCCATCAGATGCAGGCTTTCCTGCAATTGTTTTGCCAGCTCAATACCAAATGAAGGCGCGGGCAGCAGCAGGGCGGAAAGAAAGCCTAGCAGCAGAATGCCGCCTGGGATGATCAGCGTTTCGAATGGGTTATTCATGGTCATTGTCCAAATCAGTTAGCGCGGGCATTAGCGCATAAAACCGCGCTACGGTGCAATCCCCGCGCCGGCTCGCGCTCAGAAATTTCTTCTATTCCATTCACTTAGCGTCAAAAATAGCGGAAGTTAAGAGTTATAGCCTTTGCTATACTTAAATCCCTGATTTTACTGTCTTTTTTTTGCCGTTTTTGCGTGTTAGACTGCGCGCACTTTTTCATTACTGAACAATAAATGCGGAGAAGTAGCGGCTTTAGCGCCGGTTCCGCGGCATTGATTGAAAACCCATGACATTTATCGCAACCCTGATTTTGGCCTTTGGCATGTCGATGGACGCTTTCGCCGCAGCACTGGGCAAAGGCGCGTCGCTGCATCGCCCAGGTTTCAAAGAGGCACTGCGAACCGGCCTGATTTTCGGCGTTATCGAAATGTTGACGCCGCTGATTGGCTGGGCAATTGGCCTCGCGGCCAGCCGCTACATCATGGCGTGGGATCATTGGGTGGCATTCGTGCTGTTAACCGTGCTGGGCGGCCGTATGATGATGGAAGGTTTTCGTCAAACCGCTGACGAGCCGTGCGAAGCGCCGCAGCGTCATGGTTTTATGGTGCTGGCGTTAACCGCCGTCGCCACCAGTCTTGATGCGCTGGCCGTCGGTGTTGGCTTGGCGTTCCTGCAGGTGAATATCATCATGACCGCCGTCACCATCGGCGCGGCGACCACTATCATGGCAACCACCGGCGTATTGGTTGGACGCTTTATCGGCCCGGTGATGGGCAAATGGGCGGAAGTGTTGGGCGGAGTAGTGCTGATCAGCATTGGCTGCACCATTTTAAGCGAGCATTTAGGCTGGTTTAACTAACCACGTTGTCGTTGTGCCATTCATGGCGACCTCTTCTTAACACCCGCACCAACCCCCAATTCTGTGATCTACTTCAAAAATAATTGCGGTAAAAACGCTCAGCGGCTATACTTTTTGCGTATTTCTTCAACAATTTTTGAACCGGGTGCTTTATGAAACGCTTTTTCCGCTACGTGTTCCGTTCTTATGTCGAGACTTTCAAACACGTACCGCCGGGTGCTTTAAACTAAGCATTCCGTCAAATACCCTCGATAATCGCGGTCAGGGATCGACCTGTGGTTATCAACGATTTTCTTATCTATCCAGCCGCTAATCTCCCCATTTTTCCCCTAACTCGCTGATAAAACTCCTCAGCCATTAGATTTCGATCTGGCTATAGCCGCACGTTATACCCCGCTACTAAACAAGCATTCGTCACCCCATCTTCTGCATGAAATAGTCAATTCAGGCCCTATAAACCGTCTGAAACGAGAAACATCATGCTGATCCCACAACCTTATTTACTCTTCCTCGGCGATGTAACCGATCCACTGGCCGCTAAAACCGCACGCGGCATTCACGTCTGGCGTCCAGAGCAGTGCGTTGGCGAAATCAAACTGCCGGGCTGCACCGTCACGCTTGGCCTCGACGTCCTCGACATCGCCGCTGCCAAAGCGCGCGGTGCCAAAACCCTGGTGCTCGGCACCGCCAATGCCGGCGGTTACTTGCCCACGCATTGGCTCGACACGGTAAAAAGCGCCCTCTCTGCCGGGATGAACGTGGCCAGCGGTTTGCACCATCGTCTGGTGGATGAGCCGGAGCTGGTGGCGTTGGCCAAAGAGTTCGGCGTTGAGCTGTTCGACCTGCGCCACATGCGTCCAAAACTGGACGTCGGCAGCGGTAAAAAGCGCACAGGTAAGCGTGTACTTACTGTCGGCACCGATTGCTCGGTAGGCAAGATGTACACCTCGCTGGCGCTGGAAGCCGCGATGCGTGAACGCGGCATGCAAGCTGATTTCCGCGCCACCGGCCAGACCGGTATTTTGGTCGCGGGCGAAGGTATCGCGATTGATGCAGTGATTGCCGACTTCATCGCCGGCGCAGTCGAAGCGCTGTCGCCAGCCAATGACGCCGATCACTGGGATATCGTTGAAGGTCAGGGTTCGCTGTTCCATCCTTCCTATGCTGGCGTCAGCATGGGCCTGATCCACGGTGCGCAGCCGCACTGGCTGGTGATGTGCCATGAAATGGGGCGTCCGCATATGCGTCATCTGCCGCATCAGCCAATGGTCAGCCTGAAAGATTGCGTTGAAGCCAACCTGCGCGCAGCGCACGTTACCAGCGACGCGGTTCAGCTGGCCGGTTTCGCCATTAACACCTCGAACTACAGCGAAGACGAAGCGCGCGCCTATTGTGCAGAGATCAGCGCCGAATTCGGCGTGCCTGCCACCGATCCGGTGCGTTTTGGCATTGCGGATATCGCCGCGCTGCTGCAGGAGCGTGGCTAACATGCGGCGCATGCAGATTGAAGTGCTGGAGCTGCCGCTGGCGCGTCCGTTCGCCATCTCACGCGGTACGCGCACCGCAGTCACGGTGATTCGCGTGACGCTGGAGCAGAACGGCTTTATTGGCCGCGGCGAATGTACGCCAACGCCGCGCTACGATGAAACGCCAGAAAGTGTCAACGCCGAACTGGAAGCGCTGCGCGCCGACATGGAAGCGGGCCTGAGCCGCCTCGATCTGCAAAGCCGTTTATCAGCGGGTTCAGCGCGAAATGCGCTGGACTGCGCACTGTGGCGTCTCGATGCCGCGCTGGCGAAGCACACGCTGTGGCAACAGTGCGAGCGTCGTCAGCCGCCATCGGTGATCACCGCCGAAACTCTCAGCCTCGACTCCATCGAAAACATGGCCGCCGCCGCTGCCGATGCGGTATCACGCGGCGCCATCCTGCTGAAAATCAAACTTAATCGCGACGACATTCTGGAGAAAGTCGCCGCGATTCGTCAGGCCGCGCCGCGCGCCACCTTAATCATTGATGCCAACGAAGCCTGGTCGGGCGTGGATTTGCCCAGCCTGTTCAACGCGCTGGCGAGTTTTAACATCGCGATGGTCGAGCAGCCGCTGCCGGCGGGTCAGGATCAGGCGTTGCAGCGCTTCACGCACCCGATTCCGGTGTGTGCCGACGAGAGCTGCCACACCCGCGAGGACATCGCGCCGCTGCGCAATCGCTACGAGATGATCAACATCAAGCTGGATAAGTGCGGCGGTTTGACCGAAGCGCTGGCGATGGTGGAAGAGGCGCAGAAGCACGATATGCGGTTGATGGTCGGCTGCATGCTCGGTTCTTCACTGGCGATGGAAGCGGCGCTGCCGGTGGCGATTGCCGCTGAACATGTCGATCTCGATGGCCCCATTTGGCTGGCCGCCGATAGCTCGCCCTTCCTTTCTTACGCTCAAGGCCAAATCTGGCTGTAACCCGCATGCGGAGCAACGATGACGGACACTTTACTTACACCCAACGCCGCCAGCGTTGCCGGTTCAGAACCGGTGCTCGCGATTCAGGATCTCAGCGTCAGTTTTCGCGGCCGCAGCGGCGAAAATCAGGCGCTGAAGGGCATCAGTTTTAACATTCATCAGGGCGAAATTGTTGCCGTGGTGGGCGAAAGTGGCTCGGGTAAATCGGTCACCTCGCTGGCGGTGATGGGCTTGCTAGCCGCATCCGGGCGTATCGATCGCGGCAGCATGCAGTTCCGCGATCGTCAGGGCCACGTGCATCAGCTTGCCACGCTGAATGAAACCCAGCGCCGTGCTTTGCGTGGTCGCGAAATGGCGATGATATTTCAGGAGCCGATGACCTCGCTCAATCCGGTGCTGCGCGTCGGCGATCAGCTGACTGAAGCGCTGCGTGACCATCAGATTTGCGACAAAAGTCAGGCCGACTCGCGCGCACGTGAATTACTGCGCCAGGTGCGCATCGCCGATGTGGACCGCGTAATGAAAAGCTATCCGCATTCGCTGTCGGGCGGCATGCGCCAGCGCGTGATGATTGCGCAGGCGCTGGCCTGCGATCCGCAACTTTTAATCGCCGATGAGCCGACCACCGCGCTGGATGTCACGGTGCAGGCGCGTATTCTGCATATCCTGCGCGACCTGCAACGCGAGAAGCAGATGGCGGTGCTGTTCATTACTCACGACATGGGCGTGGTGGCAGAAATCGCCGATCGCGTGGTGGTGATGCTGCGCGGCGAAGTGGTTGAACAGGGCACGGTAACTGAAATCTTCAACGCGCCGCAGCATCCTTACACTAAAGCGTTACTGGCGGCGGTGCCGAAACTTGGCGATATGCGTGAGCACGCATGGCCGCAGCGTTTTCCGCTGTTGGGCAGCAATGCTAGCGATAACAGCGAGCAGCGCACCGCGCGCTATGACGAAACGCCGCTGCTGGATGTGCGTGGCCTGAAAGTGTACTACCCGATTCGCAGCGGGATTTTCTCGGCGCTCACCCATCAGGTGCACGCGGTGGAGCAGATCGACTTCAGCCTGTGGCCGGGCGAAACCCTGGCGATTGTCGGCGAAAGCGGCTGCGGTAAATCCACCACCGGCCGCGCGCTGATGCGGCTGATTAACAGCGACGCCGACAGCATCCATTTCCAGGGCAATGAAATCGCCAACCTGAAAGAGGCGCAGTTCCAGCCGCTGCGCCGTGAAATTCAGATGGTGTTTCAGGATCCCTACGCCTCGCTCAATCCACGTCTCACCGTCGGCTTCACCATTGCCGAACCGCTGCTGCTGCACGGCAGGGTGAAATCGCTGGAAGAAGCGTCGCCGCAGGTTGATGCGTTGCTGAAAAGCGTGGGCTTATTGCCGGAACATGCGCGGCGCTATCCGCACGAATTTTCCGGCGGCCAGCGCCAGCGTATTGCGATTGCGCGCGCCATGGCGTTGAAACCCAAAGTGATCATCGCCGACGAAGCCGTCTCGGCGCTGGACGTCTCAATTCAGGCGCAGGTGGTGAACCTGATGATGGATCTGCAACAGCAAACCGGCGTGGCGTGGATTTTTATCTCGCACGACATGGCGGTGGTGGAACGTATCGCTAACCGCGTGGCGGTGATGTATCTCGGCCAGATTGTTGAGCTGGGCCCGCGCCAATCGGTGTTCAACCAGCCACAACATCCTTATACCCAACGTCTGCTGGCCTCGGTGCCGGTGGCCGATCCCCAGAACCGGCAACCCCGCACTTTCGAAGAGGGCGAAATTCCTTCGCCGCTGCGCAAGGTGGGAGAAACGGTCATTAAACCGCGTTATCGCCAGGTTGCTCCGCAACACTGGGTCGCTGACTTTGTTTCGCGCTAACCCTCAATACCAGGAGATTTCATGAATCCGATTTTTCGCCGTACTGCGCTTGCGCTGGGATTGACCCTCTCGCTGGCCGCCGCCGCTCAGGCGCAGGATCTGCGCATTTCGATGTATGCCGATATCACCGGCCTCGATCCGCACGATACCTCCGATAACGTCAGCTACTCGGTGCAGAGCGGCATCTTCGAGCGTCTGTTCCAGTTCGATGCAAAGATGAAGCTGCAGCCGTGGCTCGCCACCAGCTACACCAGCAACGATAGCGCCACCGAATTTACCCTGACGCTGCGTAAAGACGTGACCTTCCAGGACGGCACGCCGTTCGATGCTGAAGCGGTGAAAGCCAACCTCGATCGCCTTGCCGACCAGAGCAAAGGCCTCAAGCGCAACAGCCTTTACAAGATGATTGCTAAGGTAACGGTGCTGGCGCCGGATCAGGTGAAAATCGATCTGAACCAATCGTTTGGTGCCTTCATTAACACGCTGGCGCATCCGTCGGCGGTGATGTGGAGCCCGACGATTCTCAAGCAGTATCCGGAAGAAGCGCAGCTGCGCCTGCATCCGGTCGGCACCGGCCCGTTCAAGTTTGTAACGTGGCAGCCGGGTAAAGCGGTGACGCTGGCGAAATACGACGGCTACTGGCAAAAAGGCTGGCCGAAAGTGGATAACGTGATCTTCTCGCCAAGCCCGGAAGATGCCACGCGCGTTGCGGCGCTGAAGTCGGGCCAGGTGGATGCGATCTGGCCGCTGCCATCCGATCTAATCGCCACCGTGCAGAGCGACAGCAAACTGGCGGTACAGCGCGATCCAAGCATTTATCTCTATTACATGGCGATCAACACTCAGCACAAACCGCTGAATGATGTGCGCGTGCGGCAGGCGATCAACTACGCCATCGACCGCGATCTGTGGCTGAAAGTGGCGTTTGCCGGTATGGGTAAACCGGCCAGTTCAGCGATTCCGGAAGGCGTGCAGTTCTACCAGAAACAAGCTACGCCGAACTACCGCTATGCGCCAGATGAAGCCAAAGCGCTGCTGAAGGCCGCCGGTTATCCGAATGGCCTCGATCTTAAACTGTGGGTCACCAACGCCACCGCCAGCGTGCGTGCCGCGCAGGTGTTGAAAGCGCAGCTGGCAACGGTGGGCATTCGTGCCACGGTCACGCCGATGGATTCCGGCACGCGCAACGCCAAACTGTGGGGCGTGAAGGACCCGAAACAGGCGGAATTTGATCTCTATTACGGCGGCTGGTCGACCTCAACCGGTGATGCCGATTGGGCCTTGCGTCCACTCTACGCCACTGAATCCTGGGTGCCGACCTCGTATAACGTTTCGTACTTCAGCAACGCCGAAGCCGACAAAGCGATTGCCGGTGGCTTAGCCACCGCCGATCCGGCCAAGCGTGGCGAAGCCTACGCCGAAGCGCAGAAAGTGTTGTGGAAAGAGGCACCGGTAGCGTTCCTCGGCACGCCAGACAATCTGGTCGGCAAACGCAGCACGCTGAGCGGTGTGTCGATGCTGCCGGATGGTAACTTCCTGTTTAATCAGGCGACGTTTAAGTAAAGGTTGGGTGGGGTTGGGGGCTCGCTGTCCCCCTCCTCGGTCCTCCCCCATAAATGGGGGAGGAAGATGCTGCCACATGCAGCTTCATCACTGGCATGTGGCAGCATCTCCTTCCCCCGCAAGCGGGGGAAGGCCGGGATGGGGGGCAGCCAGCACGGTCTGGGGACAGCCAGCACGATCTGGAGACAGCCAGCACCATCTGGGAGCTACCAGCACCATCCCAAAAAATAAAGGAACCGCATGTTCGCATACATCATTCGCCGACTGCTGGAGATGATCCCCGTATTGCTGGTGGTCTCGCTGCTGGTCTTCGGCTTCATCAAACTGCTGCCTGGCGATCCGGCGCGTATCTACGCCGGGCCGGATGCGCCTTTGGCCGCGGTGGAAGCAGCGCGTCAGCATCTCGGACTTAACGATCCGCTGCCGCAGCAATATATCAACTGGATCGGCGGCCTGCTGCGTGGCGATCTGGGCGTCACTTATCGCACCCAACAGCCGGTGCTGGACGTGATCAAACAGGGCTTTATGCCAACGCTGTGGCTGGCGCTGGCCGGGTTTGCCTGGTCGGTGATTCTGGGCTTATTCCTCGGCGTATTTGCCGCACTGAAACGCGGTAAATGGCAGGACTGGACCTTAATGAGCGTCGCCGTCGGCGGCATCTCCATGCCCACTTTCTGGCTCGGTCTGCTGCTGATCCAGTTCGTCGCCATGCCGTTTGGCCTGTTCTCCGTCAGCGGCTTCAACCAGCCCAGCGACATCGTATTACCCGCGATCACGCTCGGTTCCTCGGTGGCAGCGGTAATGGCGCGCTTCACCCGTTCGGCGTTTCTTGAAGTGGCGCAGGAAGATTACGTGCGTACCGCCAAAGCCAAAGGGCTGCGCAATCGGCTGGTAACGTGGAAACACGTGATGCGCAATGCGTTGATCCCGGTGATCACCATGCTCGGTTTGCAGTTCGGTTTCTTACTCGGCGGATCGATTGTGGTCGAAAGCGTGTTCAACTGGCCGGGACTGGGCTGGCTGTTGATCGAGTCGATCAAGGCGCAGGATCAACCGGTGATCCAGGCATTAGTCATGCTGTTCGTGTTTGAATTTATCGTCATTAACCTGCTGGTCGATCTGCTGTATGCCGTGGTCAACCCAGCAATTCGCCTGCGACAGGAGCCCTGATGAGTCTGCAATCTCTGCCTGCCCAAGCGCAGGAGGCGATCCGTTCGCCGTGGCGTGATTTCCTGCACGCGCTGGTGCGTAATCCGCTGGCGCTGGTCTCCGGTGGCTTTGTGCTGCTGCTGGTGCTGGTGGCTATTTTCGCACCCTGGCTGGCGCCATGGGATCCGATGGCGCCGGACTGGATGGCGCTGTCATCGCCGCCGTCCAGCACGCACTGGATGGGCACCGACGAACTCGGCCGCGATCTGTTCAGCCGCATCATTTTCGGCGCGCGTATCTCACTGTACGTTGGCGTGCTGTCGGTGACGCTCGGCATGGTGGTCGGCGTGCTGCTGGGCCTGCTGGCGGGCTATTACGGACGCTGGATCGATATGCTGATTATGCGTGGCTCCGACGTGCTGTTCGCCTTTCCCGGTATGCTGCTGGCGATTGCGGTGGTAGCGATTCTCGGTCCGGGACTCAACAACGTCATCATCGCGGTGGCGATCTTCAGCGTGCCGGTATTTGCCCGTATCGTGCGTGCTTCTACGCTGTCGCTGAAACAGGCGGCGTACGTTGAAGCGGTGCGCTGCGCCGGTGCGCCGGATCGCGTGATTCTGCTGCGCCATATTCTGCCGGGCACGCTGTCAAACGTGATTGTCTATTTCACGATGCGTATCGGCACCAGTATTCTGACCGCCGCCGGGCTGAGTTTTATCGGTCTCGGCCCGGAACCCGATGTGCCGGAGTGGGGCAATATTCTGGCGATGAGCCGCAGCATGATGATGGCGGGCTTGTGGCACGTTAGCGTGTTTCCGGGTCTGGCGATATTTATTACCGTGCTGGCGTTTAACCTGCTGGGTGATGCGCTGCGCGACACGCTCGATCCTAAACTGAAGAGCTAAGCATGGACTTTCAACAACTGCAGCGCGACCTGCTGCTGCAACGCTGGCGCAACGAGCGTCAGCTGGGACAACCGCGCAGCGCCAGCGGGCCAACCAATCGCATCAGCGATGTGCCGGGCGTGCGCGTCGGTCACTACACGCTAGCTGACGGCGAGCGACAAACCGGCGTTACCGCGATTGTGCCGCCGGGCGACAATCTGTTTACCCAGCCGCTACCTTGTGCGGCGGCGGTGTTTAACGGTTTCGCCAAGCCGGTTGGCCTGGTGCAGGTTGAAGAGTTAGGCGTGCTGCAAACGCCGATTCTACTGAGCAACACGCTGGCGGTTGGCACGCTGTTTACTACGCTGGTGCGCGATGCCATCAGCCGCAACCGCGAGTTGGGCCGCAGCTTGCCCACGGTCAATCCGCTGGCGCTGGAGTGCAATGACGGCTGGCTTAACGATATTCAGGCGCTGGCGATCACCGAAGCGATGGCGCAGCAGGCACTCTATGACGCCACGGCAGATTTCGAGCGCGGCAGCGTCGGTGCCGGGCGCGGCATGAGCTGTTTCAGTTTGAAAGGCGGCATTGGCACGGCATCGCGCAGTATTCCGTCGCTTAACGCCACGCTGGGCGTGCTGGTGCTGGCGAACTTTGGCGCGTTAACCGCGCTGACGCTGGATGGCGTACGCCTGGGTGAAATGATCGCGCCGCTGCTGCCGGAACTGACGCCGCAGCGCGATGCCGGTTCCATCATCATTATTATGGCGACCGATGCGCCGCTCGATGCACGTCAGCTGAAGCGCGTCGCCAAACGCGCCGGTGCCGGTTTGGGACGACTAGGCAGCTATTGGGGCCACGGTTCGGGCGATATCGCGCTGGCGTTTTCCACCCAGCCGCAGCCGCAACCGCCAGAAGAGTCCACGCTGGAACCGCTGCTCGCCGCCGCCGCCGATGCCACCGAACACGCGGTGCTGGATGCCTTACTCAGCGCCGAATCTGTCACCGGTTTTCGTGGCCATCATCGGCCGTCGTTAACGGAAGTATTGGATAAATTAATTTGATGAAAATCTTTATCTCAGCCGATATCGAAGGCATCGCCGGCGTGATGCGGCCGGAACAGTGTTCACCCGGCCACGCCGAATACCAGCTGGCGCGTGGACTGATGGAACAGGAAGTTAACGCCGCAATCGATGGCGCCTTTGCTGGCGGCGCAACGGAAGTGGTGGTGGCCGACAGCCACGCGCAGATGACCAACCTGCGTGCGGAAAATATCGATCCTCGCGCGCGCATGGTGCAGGGCAAACCGCGCGGCTTATCGATGGTAGAAGGCATTGAGCAGCAGCCGTTTGATGGCCTGTTCTTTATCGGCTATCACAGCGCGGCGGGTGAACCGGGCGTGCTGGCGCACACCATTAACGGCCGTGCGTTCTGGCGCATTCACATCAACGGCAAGGTGATGGGCGAAAGCGACATCTACGCTGCAGCCGCGGCTGAACAGGGCACGCCGCTGTGGTTGGTGAGCGGAGACGATCAGCTTAAAGGCTGGATTGCCGAGCATTATCCCTCGGTGGATTACGTCTGCGTGAAACGCGCCATCTCGCACACCTGCGCCGAATCCATTAGCCCGCAGGCAGCGCAAAATGCCATTCGCGCTGCCGCGACGGCCGCCGTGCAACGCAAACGCCAGGTCAGCACCACGCGCCTGAGCGCGCCCTATGAGATGCAGCTGCAAGCCAGCAAACCGGTGCTGGCGGATCTGTTCAGCCTGATCCCCGGCGTGACGCGCATTGACGCGATCACCGTTGGCTATCGCGCGGACGACATGAACACGTTGATTAGCCTGCTGAGCGCCTTCTCTTATCTGGCGAGCACGCAGTCGTGATTTTCATCAGGTCGGTCCGCATTTCCTGCTGAATTTTGCTAACCTGCGCGCAATTTATAGATCACAACGAGGCAGTCATGCAGCTCTGCAGTTTTTATCTTATTGAACAGCAAAGAAAAAGTTACGGTATTGTGCAGCAAGAGGGCGTGATTGATATCGGCTTGCGTCTCGGCGCTGACTGCCCGGACCTGAAAACCTTGCTGCAACGCGGCGCGTTAAGCGATCTCGACGCCTATGTGTCCCAGCCGATTGATCACCCGTTTAGCGCCATTCGCTTCCTGCCGGTGGTGGAAAATCCTGGCAAAGTGTTCTGCGTTGGCATGAACTACGCCGACAAACGCAAAGAGTTTGCCGAGACGATTGAAGCGCCGACGCTGTTTGTGCGTTTCGCGGATTCGCTGGCGGCGCACCAGCAGCCGCTGCTGAAACCCATCACCACGCAGGAATTTGATTACGAAGGTGAACTGGCGGTGATCATCGGCCAAGCGGCCTATCAGGTGAAAGCCGCCGATGCGCTGCAGCACGTTGCGGGCTACAGCTGCTTTATGGATGCCACGGTGCGCGACATGCAGTTTACCTGGTTCACCGCCGGGAAAAACTGGCAGCAGACCGGCGGTTTCGGACCGTGGATGACCACCGCTGACGAGATCCCCGATCCGCAGCAGCTGGCGATCAAAACCTGGCTCAATCAGCGCGAAGTGCAGAACGACACCACCGCCAGCATGGTGCATCCGGTGGCGAAGATCATTGAGTACATCTCCGCGTTCAGCCCGCTGTTGCCAGGCGATGTGATCATCACCGGTTCACCGGGCGGCGTCGGTAAAAAACGCACGCCACCGCTGTTTATGTTCCCCGGCGATGAGATTGAAGTCGAAATCGAGAAAATCGGCCGTTTACATCATTACGTGGCTTAGCGCCCGTCATACTTCGAGCCGCCGCTGCGTTGGCTACGTGTGCTCACCCCAGTCACTTACTGATGTAAGCTCCTGGGGATTCACCCACTTGCCGCCTTGCTGCAACTCGAATTATTTAGGGCGTGCTGTCTGTAAAAAGCGCACCACGCGGCTACGATTCAACAGCAGCCGCAGCGTGTCGCCTTCGCGCGCAATCGCGAAGCGCTTCTCCCACGGTCCATCCTGCGCGGTGGCTAATAGGCGATCGTTGCCCAGCGACTGCAAACGCGCACGAATCGCCGCCGGGCCGATGCCCATGATTAAGCTGTCGCCCTCAATCACCAACTCGCTGCGCCACTGCGGCGCGAACCAGCGGCCCTGCAGATGATCGAGGCTGGCCTGATCGGCCTGCACCGGCACAAAACGTCGGGCGGCATGACCAATCTCTCCCACAATCGCCGCGCCAGCATGGCGTAGTTGCATCGGGAAAGTGCTGGAGAGCGACACCGCCGTGCCGTGCACATCGTCACGCCACAAGGTATCGCCTGCGCCGAGCCAGGTGGCGGTCACGCCTTTGATTTCCAGCCAGTCGGCGGCGTCTTCCGCCACGTAAAGTCCGGGCGTTAAATCGTGTCCTTTCTCCGGTAACGCACGATTGAGCAGCGCCGCCATCACGCGCAGCACGCTTTCTGAGGTGGTGACATCTTCGCGGTTGGCGACCAGCGCCACGCCGATTTTCAGCTCCGGATGCAGCAGGAAATAGCTCTTATAACCGGCATGCGAACCGCCGTGACCGAACAGCGTCTGGCTGCCAAGCGTCGAGCTGGTGATGCCCAAACCGTATCCGCTGGTGCGGCCATCGTTGAGATGACGCGGCGCGCTCAGGCGCTGCAGCACGCCCGCACCCGGCCCGCTATCGGCCAGCAGGCTTTGCAGCCAGCGCGTCAGATGATTCAGGCTGCCGGTGACGCTGCCCGATGCCGAGAGATGCAAACCGGCGCTGGAGAGCTGCCACTGCGCGCCGTTTTGCCAGTAGCCGGGCACTAAACCGGGCACAATATCGAACCAGCTTTCCGGCGCAATCAGGTTGATATCCAGCGGATCGCAGATGTACTGCTGCAGCAGGTCATTGAATAACACGCCTTTGGCTTTCAGCGCCTCTTCAACCAGCCGATAACCGGTATTGGTGTAGGAGATTTCGCTGCCGGGCGCGTAGTTGAGATCGCCTTCGCGCGCGACAAAATCCAGCAGGTCGTCGGCGCGGGTGGCGTTGTACACCGACAATCCCAGCAGCGATAAGGTTTCGCGCACGTCCGGCAAACCGCTGCTCATATCCAGCGCCTGGCCGACGGTGATCTGGCCGTTGGCGCCGCGCAGCTGCGGCAGATGCTGCACCAGCGGATCGTCGAGCTTGAGATAGCGGCGGCCCGGCCCGGTCACCAGCGCAGCAAACAGATGTTTGGTGATGGAGGCGAAACGTACCACGCTGTCGGCGCTGAACGGCGTTTGCTGCGCCAAATCAGCCAATCCGGCGCAGTGCGTTGAGTGAATCTGGTGCGCATCAAACAGGATCATCGCACCGCCCGGCGCGCCTGGCTGTTGCCAGCTTTCAGTGATCTGTTGTGCGACATCCGCGGCGCGTTGCCAGTAAGCGGTCATGCCGGTTCCTCCAGCGTCATGCTGAGATCGAAAAGTTGGGCGGTATGTGGATGCTGGATGCGCCGCGCGCGCAGATCGTTGGCGCTCAGCTGTTCCACCATCTCGCCATTCTGCATCACGCCAATGCGCTGACACAGATGCGTTACCACCGCGAGGTTATGCGTCACCATAATGTAGGTGAGTTTGCGCTCGCTGCGGAGATCGCTGAGTAAATTGAGGATTTCGGCCTGCACCGACACATCCAGCGCCGAGGTCGGCTCATCCAGCAGCAGCACTTCCGGTTCGGCGATCAGCGCGCGCGCAATCGCCACGCGCTGACGCTGGCCGCCCGACAGCTGATGCGGATAGCGGAAACGCACCGACGCGGGCAACCCCACTTCGCTTAACGTCTGGCTAATGCGCTGTTCGGCGCGATCAAGCTGATGCACCAGCAGCGGTTCGTGCAGGATGCGATCGATGGTCTGGCGCGGGTGCAGCGAACCAAACGGATCCTGAAATACCATCTGCACCTGACGATAGAAGGCGCGGCTGCGTTTGGCGCTGAGCTGCATGCCACCAAACAGCATGCTGCCTTGCCAGTCGGCATTCAGTCCGGCGAGCGCGCGCAGGATGGTGGATTTGCCCGAGCCGCTTTCACCGACCAGGCCAAAGCTTTCGCCGTTACCGACCGAGAAACTGACGTCTTTTACCGCCGTGTGCGCACCGAAGTTGATGCGCAGGTTATCGATTTGAATCATGGGAAGCCTGTTTTCATTTTTCACGCACCATTCCGTAGCGGCGCAATTTATTGCGCAATGCCCGGATGAGCACGGTGCCAACATCAAAATGCGCGATGAATCGCGCCGCTACGCATACGGAGCGGCTTGAAACTGCGTTAGTTGCGCCACGCGGCATCGCGCTGCAATACGGGTAAACGCTCGCGCGGATGGCGCAACGACGGCAAACACGCCAGCAAACCGCGCGTATAGGGATGCTGCGCCTGCTGCAGCTGCCCGGCATCGAGCAGCTCAACGATGCGGCCGGCGTACATCACCGCCACGCGATCGCAGAAGTGCGACACCAGCGGCAAATCGTGGCTAATCAGAATCAGCCCCATGCCGCGCGCCGATACCAGCTCGTCAATCAGCTTGAGGATCTCCGCCTGCACCGTGGCATCCAGCGCGCTGGTGGGTTCATCGGCGATTAACAGCTCCGGATCGGGCGCCAGCATCATGGCAATCATCACGCGCTGGCCCATGCCGCCCGAGACTTCATGCGGATAGCGTTTCGCCACGGCTGCGGGATCGCGAATCTTCACCTGCTCCAGCAGATCAATCGCCGCCTGCATCGCTGCTTTATGGCTGCCGCCTTTGTGCTCGCGCCAGGCTTCGGCAATCTGCTGGCCGATGGTCATCACCGGATTGAGTGAATATTTCGGGTCCTGCAGGATAAAACCGACGCGCTTGCCGCGAATTTTACGCAGCACTTTCTCGCTGGCACCGCGCAGATCGATACCGTCGAAGCGCAGCACGTCGGCGCTGACTTCCGCATTGCCCGGCAATAACTGCATCAGGCTGCGCGCGGTCAGCGACTTGCCGGAACCGCTTTCGCCGACAATGGCAAACTTCTCGCGGCCCACGCTAAAACTGACGCCGCGCACGGCTTCAACGGTTTCGCTGCGCGAGCGGAAGGCAACGCGCAGGTTCTCGATTTCCACCAACATTTAGCGCTCCTTGGGATCCAGCACGTCACGCAGACCGTCGCCGAGAAAGTTAAACGCCAATGACGTCAGGAAAATCGCGATACACGGCATCAATGGCACCCACCATTCGCTGAACAGGAAACGACGCGCGGTGGCGATCATCGTGCCCCATTCCGGTGACGGCGGCTGCGCGCCCATGCCGAGAAAACCGAGGCTGGCGGCGGTAATGATGATGGAGCTCATGTCTAGCGTGACGCGCACAATCAGGCTCGGCACGCACAGCGGCATAATGTGGCGCAAAATAATGCGCAGCGGCGAAGCGCCGGTCAGACGGCTGGCGGCGATAAAGTCGCTGTGGCGGAACTGCAGGGTTTCGGCCCGCGCCAGACGCGCATACGGCGGCCACGATGTCAGGGCAATCGCCAGAATCGCGCTCTCCACGCCAGGTTTCAGCGCCGCGACAAACGCCAGCGCCAGAATCAGCCGTGGGAAGGCGAGGAAGATGTCGGTCAAACGCATCAGCGCTTTATCGATGAAACCGCCGGCATAACCGGCGATGCAGCCAATCAGCAGGCCGAGCGGCGCGGTAAGCAGCACCACGGCGATCACCATGCCGAGTGTGGTGCGGCCGCCGTAGATAATGCGCGTCCAGACATCGCGACCCAGTTCATCAGTGCCGAGCCAGTGCGCGGCAGAAGGGGCCGCCAGACGGTTTTCCAGATGCTGCATGCCGGGATCGAACGGCGTCAGCCACGGCGCAAACAGCGCCAGCAGCAGCATCACCGCCACCACCAGCAGTCCGGCCATCGCCAGGGGATTACTGCGCAGGCTGAGCCACAAGCGATAACGCCGGCCCCACACCGCCTGGCGACGATTGGCTGGCGTGTCGTCGAGCAGCCATTCTCGTGAGAAGAAGATCATTTTACGCGCGGGTCCCAAAGTCGATAGAGAAGGTCAGCCAGCTGATTGAGCAGCACATACACGGTGCCGACCAGCAAGGTGGCGCCGATCACCGGGTTCATGTCGGCGTTCATCAGCGATGTGGTGAGATATTGGCCGATGCCGGGCCAGGCGAAGACGTTTTCCGTCACCACCGCGCCCTCCAGCAATCCGGCGTAAGTCAGCGCCAGCACCGTTACCAGCTGAACCGCCACGGTGGGAAACGCATGCCGCCAAATCACCCGCCGTGACGACAAACCTTTGGCGCGCGCGGTGATCACGAACTCGCCACTCAGCGCGTTAAGCATAAAGGTGCGCGTCATACGCGTGATGTAGGCCATGCTGAAGTAAGCCAGAATCAGCAACGGCTGCGCCATGTGGGCCAGCGCATCCCAGAAGGCGTCGGTTTCCCCTGCCAGCAGCGAATCGATGGTGAGGAAGCCGGTGACCTGCGGCACCATATCCTGCCAGATGATGTCCTGACGCCCGGGGCCGGGCGCAATGCCGAGCACCGCGTAGAACACCAGCAGGCTCAGCAGCGCCAGCACGAACACCGGCAGCGAATGGCCTGCGAGACAGATCACGCGAATGGTTTGGTCGACCCACGAACGTTGTCGTACCGCCGCCCACACGCCCAGCGGAATGCCGATCAGCGCCGCGATGATGATGGCCGCCGTTGCCAGTTCCATGGTGGCGGGGAAGAAGCGGGCGATGTCGGTAATCACCGGATTCGAGGTGAGAATCGATTTACCGAGATCGCCATGCAGCAGTTGATTGATGTAGTGACCAAACTGCACGTAAAGGGGCTGATCCAGCCCCATTTCCGCACGCACGCGCTCGACGACCGATTGCGGTGCGTTATCACCGACCGCCGCCAGCACCGGATCGGTGGGCATGACGCGGCCAATGAAAAAGGTCAACACCGACAGACCAAACAGCGTCAGCACCAGGCTTCCCAGGGTGCTGACGATTCTCTTCAGTAACGGCATCAGGCTTTTTTCACCTGCGCATACGGCCACTGCTCCAGCACGGTCATGTGGACATCACTCAGTGCTTTGCTGGTGGCCACGTTTTTGGTCTTCTGCATCATGAAAATAAACGGACTCTTCTCGCGGCCTAACTGCTGAATCTGCTGATAGAGCGCGATGCGCTTCGTCGGATCCGGCTCATGCAGCGCCTGCTCGGTGAGTTTGTTAAATTCATCGTCTGACCAGCTGCAGCGCCACGCCAGCGTTCGCGCACGCGCGTTATCGCTGTTGTCGGTGTTAACGCAGAAGGCTTCGGTGTTGGAGTTGGGATCAAAGTAATCGGCGCCCCAAACCGTCAATGCCAGCTGATGCTGACGCGCACGCATCTTGGTCAGCACCTGGCGGTTTTCGGCGGCGATAAGGGACATTTTGATGCCAATCGCGCCCAATTGCGTCTGAATCGCCTGCGCGATGTCCGGATAGGGTTGCATGGAGTAGTGATCGAGGGTGATTTCGAAACCGTCCGGATATCCCGCTTCGGCCAGCAGCGCTTTGGCTTTCGCCAGATCTTTGTGGAATGGCGTATCGTCCAGCGCCGCCGGGAAGCCGCTCGGCAGGAAGCTTTGATGGGTAACAAAACTCATCGACAGAATGTTTTTCTGAATGCTGTCGTAATCCAGCGCCCACTTCAGCGCCTGCCACACCTGCGGTTTTTTCAGATACGGATTATTGGTGTTGCACGACATCAGCATGATGGCCGACAGCGACTGATTCACCAGCGACACGCTGCTGTCGTTTTTCACCTGCAGCAGCTGTTCGGTGGTGAGGTCATACGCGGCATCAACATCGCCTTTTTTCAGCATCAGCGCCTGCGCGGCTGGGTCGGCGATGTGTTTAAGGATCACGCGTTTGGTTTTGCTGGCGCCTTTATATTGCGGGCTAATCTCCAGAATCACCGTTTCGCTGGCATTCCAGGTGCGCAGGGTAAAGGCACCGGAACCGGCGCTGTGCTGTTTCAGCCAGCCGTTACCGAAGTCATTGTTCTGCTGGTTCGCCAGACAGGCTTTCTTCGACACGATGCTGCCGACGGTGGCGGACAAGCAGTAGAGCAGGAAGGTTTCGGCCGCCGGCGCGCCGAGTTTCATCTCCACGGTGTGCGCATCTTTCGCGGTGACCCGCTGCGTAACGTTGTCTTTGGTAAAGCCGAACTGGTTGATAATAAAGGCCGGGCTCTTATCCAGCTTGACGATACGCTCAATCGAGAATGCCACGTCTTCTGCGGTAAGCGGCGAACCATCGGCGAATTTGGCCGCCGGATCGAGATGGAACGTGTAAGTGCCGTTATCGCTGCTGACGTCCCAGCTTTGCGCCAGTTGACCAATCACTTTATCGGCTTGCTTAGGATCGGGCGTGACTAGACGTTGATAGAGGTTGCCGCAGATCTGGCCGCCGGTGGCTTCGAAGCTTTCGTGTGGATCGAGGCTGGTGATGTTATCGAGCTGCATCGCGATCACCAGCATGGTCGGCGGCGTCGCGGCAAAGGAAGCATTCAGGCTGAGGTAGGAAACAACAGGTACAGCAGTGCATCCTGCAAGAAAACGTCTTCTGGTAACCATGTAAACTCCCAACTTATTGATAATTAAAATAAAAAATTGCCGTTTGATTGTTTTTTGTCTTGACTTTAGGCACCCACCGGAGGATTAATACCGGTTCTACGTCCTTTGTTTCACGCGTGTGGTTTTGCCCTTTTATGGTGCAATTTGCTCCGCCAGCTGGCAGTGCTGCGCTTTCCCCCGAACATGGAACTGAACAACATGTCTGACTCGATTACCCTCGATATTCCGGTCTTTGACGGCCACAACGACGTGCTGAATAAGCTGTGGCAGCACCATCAGCCGGACGCGGTTAATGCCTTTTTTACTGGCACCAAAACGGGCCAAATGGACTTGCCGCGTATCCGTCAGGGAAATATGGCAGGTGGCATTTTCGCCACCTGGGTGCCGTCCCACCCTTTGATTGCAAGAAGTGCGCCAGACCTCGCAGATTTTCCTCAGGAAATTATCAACTCAGCGCGCGACGCGACGTTTTCCATGCTGGCGCTGCTGCTGCGCATTGAGCAGGCCTCGAATGGCCAGGTGAAGATTTGCCGCAGCGTGCGCGAGATTCGTCACTGCATGGTGAACAAGGTGTTAGCGGTGGTGATGCACGTCGAAGGTGCGGAAGCGCTGGATACCCACGGCGAGCTGCTCGACATGCTGTATGCCAGCGGCTTGCGCACGCTGGGACCGCTGTGGAGCCGCCCGAATCAGTTCGGCGACGGCGTGCCGTTCTTCTATCCCTCGTCGCCAGATATCGGCAACGGCCTGACGGCTGCGGGCAAGCAGCTGGTGCGCGACTGTAATCGCCGCCGCATCATGGTCGACTTGTCGCATATGGATGAGAAAGGCTTCTGGCACACCGCGGAAATCAGCGATGCGCCGCTGGTGGCGAGCCACTCCAACGCGCATGTGCTCAGCGCGCAGTCGCGTAATCTCACCGATCGCCAGCTGGCGGCGATTGCCGAAACCAACGGCTTTGTCGGCGTCAATTTTGCCGTGCCGTTCCTGCGTGAAGATGGCGATCGTCATGCGCCGACCGGCGTCGATGCCATCGTGCGTCACGTTGAGTATCTGCTGGAAAAAGTGGGGGAAGAGGGCGTCGGTTTTGGTTCGGATCTCGATGGCGCCACCATGCCAGGCGATCTGAAGGACGTGGCCGGATTCCCGCTACTGGTGCAGGCGCTGGCGCAGCGGGGCTATTCGCGTGAGCTGCTGGAGAAGATTTGCCACGGCAACTGGCTGCGCGTGCTTGAAGCCACCTGGGGCGAATAATCATGCGGCTGCGGCATATCGAAGTCTTTCAGGCGATTGTGCAGACCGGAAGCATCAGTGCGGCGGCGCGTTTGCTAAATGTGTCGCAGCCGAATGTCAGCCGCGTGCTTAATCACGCCGAGCAGCAGCTCGGTTTTGCGCTGTTTGAGCGGCGCGCGCAGGGCATGGTGGTGACGGCAGAAGGGAGGCGCTTGCTGCCGGAAGTGGAAGATATCTATCAGCGTTTACAGGCGATTACCCAACTGACCGAGCAACTGCGGCGCGGCGAAGGGCAAACGGTGCGCGTCGGTGCTGCGCATGCGTTTGGTCAGATGGTATTAGCACCCGCGCTGGTGAACTGGCGGCAACAGGCGGCGTCGGTCAGCGTGGAACTGGTCACCGAGCACTTCAGCACCTTGTGCCGCATGCTGATGGATAATCAGCTCGATTTCGCGCTGGTGTTTGGTCAGCAGGTGGATGCCGATTTACTGGCGGAACCGCTGTTTCAGTCGTCGATGGTGGCGTTGCTGCCGCGCGATCACACCCACCATGAGCCGGTGACGCTGGAGTGGCTGTGCGCCAACAACCTGTTGATGATGCAGAATCAGGATCCGCTTGGTCGGGTGCTGCACCGCGCGCTGCGCGATAAAGGGCTCAATCCGGCGGTATCGCTGTCGATTAAAACCTATTCGGTGATTGCCGATATGGTGCTGGCGGGCGGCGGCGTCGGGATTGTCGATCTGTTTACCGCGTGCCGTTATGCCGACCAGCTCAAGTTGTTACCGGTCGCGCAGCCGCTACCGTTTGAAGTGATGTTAATCAGTCGCCGCGATCAGCCGCAGTCGCAATCAACGCTGCAGCTGAAACAGGTGATTCGCAACAAGCTGTGGGAGATCGCGCGCCAGTGTGAATCGCAGTTTTTCACCCACCCGGCATAACGCCAATTGCCGGTGCGCATATTCATAGGCATCCGGTCGCCATGCATGGCGACTTTACGGAGCTTATAGCGATTGTGAATTAAGAAAACGCATTGCTGCTGCAGCGAGGGTGTTGAGGCGACATCCCAATCCGCTGAACGATTGAGGGATTCCAGGACGAGCCGCATGGATGCGGCGAGAGGTGGCGTTGAGCAGGAGCGAATCGACACCGGTCCGTCAGGAATCGTGAATGAGTGAAGGTACCGCGAAGCGGCGGGTTGGGCTGGCGCAAGGCCTGGGAGTGCAGAGGGCGTGGCCAGACGCCCTCTGCTCGGTCGCCGCACGAAGGTGCTGCAACTGCCTCAGTACGAGGCGAACGAAAGTCGCACTGCGCTTAACTGACATGTATTACGCCATTCCTGGCGACCATTCAAACCCCATCGGTAATCGGCTTACGCACCAGCAGCAAATAGGCCAGCGCACCCACCACCGTCACACCGGCGCAAATCATCAACGCCAGGCTAAACGACTTGGTGGTATCCAGCACCCAACCGGTGATCACCGGGGCGAACGAGGCGAACACGAAGCTGGCGAAGTTCTGGATGCTGCCGACCGAGGCGGTCATGCGCGCCGTGACGTTGGCGTGAATCAGACCCCAGCACGATGTACCGGCAAAGTGGATGCAGAACAGCGCCATACCAATCATGGTGACCGCGCTGGTGGTGTCGGTGGCACGCGTTACAAAGGCGGTAAACGCGGCGGACAACAGCATGCCGGTGACGATTGAGATCTTACGCACCTTCACCGCATCATGGCCGCGACGCACCAGCGCATCGACCACATAACCGTTCAGCAGCATGCCCGCCGCGCCGAACAGGAATGGAATCGCGGCCAGTAAACCGGTGCTTTTCAGATCAAGATTATAAGTGGATTGCAGATAGCCCGGCAGCCACGCGATGTACAGCCACGCGGTGTAGTTGATGCCGCTGAAGCCAATCATCATGCCCCACATGGTGCGCTGCCTGAACAGGCCGCGCCACTCGGCAAAACTCAGCGGTTCTTTGCGCGATGCCACGCTGCCCGCCTGCAGATAGTGAATCTCTTCACCGCTCAGCGTGTTGTTATCGCGATCGCGGTACATCAGATACCAGCCGATGGCGAGAAACATGCCGAGCACGCCGATAGTGATAAACATGCCGCGCCAGCCCATCACCATCATCATCGCGGCCAAAATCGGTGGCGCAATCGACAAGCCAATCATCGAAGCGGCGTTAAACATGCCCATCGGCATGCCGCGATCTTTGATGTTGAACCAGTCGTTGATCACCTTGACGCCGCACGGGTTCATCGGCGCTTCGCCAATACCTAAGCCGATACGCACCAAAATAAACTGGGTGAAGTTATGCACCAAACCGGCGGCCGCCTGGAACAGCGACCAGAAGAACATACCAATCGCCAGCATGATGCGCGGCCCTTTGCGATCGAGCAGCGCACCGCACGGCAGCTGCGCTAAGCCGTACGCCAGCGAGAAGGCCGACAGCAGCACGCCAATTTCTGTCGCGGATAAACCCAGTTCTCCCCGAATGGTCATATTGGCCACCGACAGCGAACTGCGGTCGAGATAGTTGATCATGGCGGCGAACAGCAGCAGCAGCATGGCGGTAATCTGGATCTTTCTGATGCGCGGCGAGCGCACCACGTCACTGCGTGCCGGGATAAAATCTTGCCCGTCTGCAGCCGGTTGTGGCGCGTTTTCGCGGCCACGAGCCGAAGTATTTTCCATTGCGACCTCCCGGATCTGGGTACTTATCGTTATGCGTTTGTGTGGGATCCTGCGGCAGCAAAACGGTGCTGCCCCAACGGATAGACTTCGAGACTAGAAGCAATCAGATCGGGATGTTGCGGAGATGTTTCAGATTCGTGCGGGAGCTAATGCTTTGTGGTTTTTAATCGGTTTTTAATTGTACTGGCGGATCGAACGGATCATCGATGTCTTGGCGGTGCCGAGATGATTGTGTAGCGCACATAACGCTTCGACATCCTGACGGCTAATCAGCGCTGTCAGAATCGCCATATGTTCCTCCAGCGCCACGATATTTCTTTGCTTAAGATCGGTTTCATCCCATTGATAATGCGAGTGAAAAATCACGGAAATAATCTCCAGCGACTGATTAAAAAACGGATTGTTGGCGGCGGAGAGAATCAGCGTGTGCATCTCTTTATCCAGCGCGGCGAAGTGGCGGTAATTGCTGGCGATGGTGTCACGCATCGAACGATGGCGATCCAGCAGGTCGCGCGCCTGCATCCAGCGCTCATCCTGCGAAGGCAGGTTGAGAAAACGGGTCAGCGCGTGGGTTTCCAGCATTTCACGCAGCTCAAACAGGTTCTCGGCATACTTCTGATCGAACTTCTTCATGCGCCATTGTCCGCGCTTCACCGGTTCCAGCAGGTCATAACGCATAAAGCGCAGCAGGAATTCACGTACCACAACCGGACTGACCTTCACCTGCTGGGCTAACTGCAGCTCGCTAAAGGTATCGCCCGGCATCAGCTGACGCTGATTAATCAGGTTGAAAAAGGTCTGCTCAAACTGCAGCGCCTGCTGATCGATCGGCGGCGTCAGGGCGTTAAAACCATCTTCTTCGCTGGGATCGCGCACGATAACGTAGGTTTCATCCACCTTTTCCAGCACGCCGCGCTCATGCAGATGCTGCAAAGTGTGGCGCACCGTAGTGCGGCTGATGTTGAACATCTCGGCCAGCGCCGCCTGCGGGGGCAACGGCGAACGGATATGCCGTTTAGCAATGCCTTCCAGCATCTGGTTAATCACGTTCTGACGTAGGTTCTGGCTGCGGCTCATACGCGTCTCCGGTTTTTTATCTATTAAAAACCATACAAAGCCCAAAAAAAGCGGTTGGCTTCACACTTCCCCCAATGCAAAACGCTGCCATCGGCGATTTTCGCCATAACTGCGACAACAGCACAGGAGAAGCCAATGACAATGATGAAAACGCTGGTAGTCGCCGAGCCGCGCCAGATGGTATGGCAGCAGCGCGCGAAGCCGACGCCCGCCGCCCATGAAGTTCTGATCAAACCGATCGCCGCCGGCATTTGTGGCACCGATATCCACGCCTGGGCCGGAAATCAGCCGTTTTTCAGCTATCCACGCGTGTTGGGGCATGAGCTGTGTGGTGAAGTGGTGGAACTCGGCAGCCAGGCCAGCGGCTTCAGGCTGGGCCAGCGCGTGGTGCTGATTCCCTACGTTGCCTGCCAGCAGTGCGATGCCTGTTTGAGTGGCAAAACCAACTGCTGCGAAAAAATCTCGGTGATTGGGGTGCATCAGGATGGCGGTTTCTGCGAATTCCTCAGCGCGCCGACCAGCAATTTGCTGGCGGTGGATGAGGTTGATCCCGAAGCCGCCGCGCTGATTGAACCCTTCGCCATCAGCGCGCATGCGGTGCGCCGTGCGGCCGTTACGGCGGATGAGCAGGTTTTGGTGGTGGGCGCAGGTCCGATTGGCCTTGGCGTGGCCGCGATTGCGGCGGCGGCGGGGGCGAATGTGGTGGTGGCCGACACCAGCGAGCAACGCCGTGCGCACGTAGCGCAGAAGCTGGGTTTGGCGACGGTGAATCCATTAGACGCCGATTTTGAGGCGCAGTTGCGGGCGGAATTTGGTGGGCGTTTGCCGGCCAAAGTGATCGATGCCACCGGCAGCCCAGCGGCGATGAACGGCGCGGTGAAACTGATTCGTCACGGCGGCACCATCGTGTTTGTCGGCCTGCATAAAGGCGATCTGGTGATCCCGGATATCGAGTTCCACAAAAAGGAAACCACGCTGCTGGGCAGCCGCAACGCCACGCTGGAAGATTTCGCGAAAGTAGGCGAACTGATGGCGAACGGGCAGCTTCGTGCCGACATGATGCTCAATCGCCATTATGATTTTTCTACCCTGGCAGATCGCTTTGAAGCGGATGTGATTAACAACCGGGAACTGATTAAGGGCGTGATTCACTTCGAACGTTGATATTGGCACCAACCGTAGCGGCGCAATTTATTGCGCCAAGAGGGGTTGGCACGGTGCCTTCACTGATGCGCGCGATAGATCGCGCCGCGACACCATTGTGCCTCCTTCACCATATTGTCTGCATTGCCAAGCCAGCGTATTATCTCCCGCCTAAGGTGATGGCGTGCCACCTTCCCCAACCGCCGTTCTGGTCACAGACGGCTGATGACGCCTGACAACACTCGTATCCCTGCGCGGGAGACGGCGGTGTGTCAGGTGTTATTCTGTCCTGCCGCGGCCCTGCGCGTCATTCATATCAGGAGCTCCAAACTATGTTGAAATCGTTACTGGCGGTGGTGCTGGGCGGTGCGGTGGGCTGTACGCTGCGTTGGTTGATCTCATTACGTTTCAACGCGCTGTTTCCCAATTTGCCGCCCGGCACCTTGATGGTGAATCTGGTGGGCGGTTTTATCATCGGTGCGGCACTGGCTTTCTTTGTGCGTAATCCGCATATCGATCCCTTTTGGAAACTGTTAATTGTCACTGGCTTGTGTGGCGGCTTAACCACCTTTTCCACTTTTTCTGCAGAAATTGTTGGGTTGCTACAATCAGGTAAATACCTTTGGGCGATGTCGAGCGTGATGGTGCATGTTATTGGTTCGCTGCTGATGACTTTCGCCGGTTTTGCCGCGGTCAATCTGCTGGGATAACCATCGCGCTTGAAATAACTCCTCAGAGGTAGATACTGATCGCCATTCTGTGCGCGTGACGCACAGAATTTGTCACCGATTATCCGGACGATTAAGGAGCTGTGTCATGCGTTGTAACCCTAAATTCCTTAACCTGGTGTTGTTAAACGGTGAACCTGAGGAGAAGCTGCGTGCCGCACGCGCCGCCGGTTTTGATCAGGTTGAGATCTGGCGCGACGATGTGCAAGCCAGTACGCCACAGTTAGCGAAGCAGTTGCAGCTTGGCTTCACCAATGTGCAGGTGCTGCGCGATTTCACCGGTGCACCGGATCGCGACCGCCAGCAAAAACGCGAAGAGCTGCGTCAGTTCATTCAGATTGCCCAAACCATCGGCTGCGACACCATTCAGGCACCGGCCAGCACGCGTGAAGATTGTGTGGCGGCGCGTATTGATGAAGATTTACGTTGGATGGCATCGGAAGCCGCGCGCTACAACATGCGCATCATGTATGAGCCGATGGCGTGGTGCAGCGTAGATAACACGCTGCCGCTGGCGTGGGAACGCTTGCAACGGCTGGACCAGCCGAATATCGGTTTGGTGGTCGATCTGTTCCACATCTGCGCGTTAGGCGGCGATGCGTCGCAGCTGGATGGCATTCCCGCTGACCGTATCTACGAAGTGCAGCTGTGCGATATGGCCGACATGCCACCGCAGGATAAGCAGCCGCTCAGCGAGTACGCGCGTCACCAGCGCCTGTTGCCGGGCGATGGCATCATCGAAGTGGAACGCTTTGTCGATAAGCTGAAAAGTGCCGGTTACAGCGGGCCGGTCGGCATTGAAGTGTTCAACGATAAGTTGAAGGCGCAGCCAGCAGACGTGGCTGCGCAAAAAGCGTGGCAGGCGTTAAATCGTTACTGGCCTTAATCCTGTAAACATTGCGCAATAAAACCGGCGGCATCCATCGCACCCTGCGATGAAATGGTGTGGCCGGTTGCCGCTTCATAACGCGCTTCCACCGTCACGCCAGCCTGCTGTAAACGTTGCTCCGCCGATACGCTTTCGCTAAACGGAATCACCTCATCGGATTTGCCGTGAATCAGCAGCGCAGGCGTATACGGCTGCGGCGTTAGTGCGCCATCAAATGCCAGACGGCCGGAAAAGGCCACCACGCCAGCCAGCGGATAACGGCCCGACGCCAGCGCATCCAGCGCCATGATCGAACCCTGCGAAAAGCCCACCAGAATCACTCTGTCCCACACATCCGCCATGCCGTGCTGCGCCATCAGCTGCTGCAGCGTGTTATCAAAGGCCGCGCGCGCTTCACGCACGCGCGCCGGGCGGTTTTCGGGCGTGATGCCGGTCAGGCTAAACCACTGATATCCCATCGCGTGTTCAAAAGGATAGGGCGCATTCGGCGAGGCAAACGCCACATCCGGCAGCAGGCGAGCCCAATGTTCGCCGAGCACCGCGAGATCATCGCCGTTGCTGCCGACGCCATGTAAAAAAATCACTAACGCTTTTGCCATCGCCCTGTTCCTTATAAATCGTAGGCCGCCATATCCGGGCCAACCGGCACAATGCCGTTGGGATTCAGCGCTTTAATTGAATAATAGCCCTGCTTGATGTGATCGATATTCACTGTCTGACGCACGCCAGAGACCGAAAGCATACTCTTCAGATAACGATCGAGCAGCGGATAGTCGCGCAGGCGGCGCAGGTTGCATTTAAACAGGCCGTGATAGGCGGCGTCAAAGCGCACCAGCGTGACGAACAGGCGAATATCCGCTTCGGTTAAGCGCTCGCCGAGCAGGAAAGTGCGGCCATCCTGCAAACGCAGCTCCAGCTCATCCAACTGGCTGAACACATCGTTGAATGCCTGCTGATAACTCACCTGCGTGGTAGCAAAACCGGCGCGATAGACGCCGTTATTCAGGCGCGGATAGATCGATTCGTTTAGCGCGTCGATCTCAGCGCGCAGATCCTCGGGATAAAGATCGATGCGATCGTCCGCCAGCGCGCCAAAGCCGCTGTTCAGCATGCGCAGGATATCGGCTGACTCATTATTGACGATGGTTTGCGTCTTTTTGTCCCACAGCACCGGCACGGTGGCGCGGCCGGTGAAATCGGCATCGGCACGGGTGTAGAGTTCGTGAAGGTATTCGGCTTTATTCAGCCAGTCGCGATCTGCGCCAGGATAATCACCGAAGCGCCAGCCTTGCGCGCCGAGCTGCGGCTCAACCACCGACACGCTTATGACCTTATCCAGCCCTTTCAGACTGCGCGCCAGCAGCGTGCGCGAGGCCCACGGACAAATCAGCGCCACATAGAGGTGATAACGATCCGGCTCGGCAGCGAATGCGCTGGAACCATCTGCACTAATCCAGTGACGAAAACTGGAGGTCTGGCGCACAAATCCGCCTTGTTGATCGGTGGCTTGCACCGGATGCCACTCTGCACTCCACTTACCGTTTACCAGCATCGTCTTCTCTCCTCAGTGTTGATGAAGTGAGCATACAGCGCTGCTGGTTGGGTGATAATCCGGGCAAAATGGCTTTCATTGCTTCCAAATTGGAAGGAATCAGCCGGGCGGATGGTGCTGGAAATGGGCGGCGAGGAAATCGATCAGCAGCCGGGTTTTCTGCGCCAGATGACGCGCCGGCGGATAGAGCGCGAACAGGCCCATGGGCGGCGTGGCGAATTCCTCTAATAGCGAGACGATTTCACCGCGCTGCAGGGCGGGTGCGGCAATAAAACCTGGTAGCCGCGCAATGCCCAATCCGGCGATCGCCGCCTGCAAACAGGCTTCGGTATTGGAGAAACAGAGACGACCGCGAATCGGCATGCTGACGCTGTCGCCGCACGGCGTCACGAACGGCCAATGCCAGGGATCGCGGAAGTTGGTATCGCTGATGCACTGATGAGCCGCCAAATCGCGCCAGTGCTGCGGCGTGCCGTGTTGCAGCAGATAACCGGAAGACGCGGCCACGCGGATCGGCACATCGCCAAGGCGGCGCGCGATTAGGCTGCTGTCATCAAGCTTGCCGATGCGAATCGCCATATCAAAGCCTTCATCGACAATGTTAACTGCACGATCGGAGAAGTTCACGTCGAGTTCGATCTGCGGATAATGACGCGCGAACTCCACCAGCACGCTGGCCAACACCGCAGTACCAAAGGTGCCGGGCGCGCTGATCTTCAGGCGGCCGCTCGGCGTAGTGGCGCTGTCGCGCACCGTAGCATCCAGCGTATCAAAGGCTTCGAGTAGCGTTTTTACCCGTTCGTAATAGGCGCGACCGATTTCGGTGGGCGAGAGCGCGCGCGTGCTGCGTTTAAACAGCTGCACCCCGAGCTCCTGCTCCAGCCGGGAGACCAGCTTCGACGCCTGGCCGCTGCTGGTGCCGAGGCGTTCAGCCGCACCGGCGAAGCTGCCCACTTCCAGCACGGCGACAAACATGCGGTCACAATCGAGGCGATCCATGAACATTCCAGCTGACGAGAAAATCGTAGGGTGCGGCCTGCGGGCCGCCCGTGTCAAATTCTGCACTGTGCATTTGGGGTGCAGTTCATGACTGGCAACCCTACAAAATCGCGCCGGTCCGCTGTGGATAACCGCCGCACCGGGCTAGACGGTCGGGGAAGGGAAATCGAAGCAGAACGCAGTCAGACTGGTGCAGGAGTAACGAACGATGACAAAGCTGGAAAAACAGTTGCTGAGCGCATTAAAGCAGCTACAGCAGGACTATTCGCTGCGGATGAGGGAGTGGGACGCCGCCTTAGGGGAATTGCAAACGATGTTTGGCACTACGCAACGGATGTTATGTTCAATTCACCCGCGAGGCTGTCTGATCTAAAGACCATTTTTCAATAAAGTAATTCAGGTGTGAAACTAATGGGGTATGATTAACCCCCATTAACCCTATAAATCAAATGGAATTGGAATGGAGATAGTTGGCGATAACACCTGTGTAACCAGCGTGGTACCCAAATCTAAAACCGTACTGTGCCGGGGTAAACCCCGGAAATACTGGATGGAGTTGCAGTTTGTTGATGAAAACAACGTGCCGGTTTCCGGACTGAACGTCAGTCTTGAATATCATCCTCTGGCTACGGCTGCGGAGGTGGCTGCGTCAAAACGGTTTGGCAAAGACGGCTACGATCCGACGCCTCCGCCAAATCCGCCGGTCGGCGTCACCGACAGCCAGGGCCTGGTGCGGTTTGATAACCTGTACTGGATCGGCGTTAACGTAAAAGCTGACGGGCAGCAGCTGGCTGACGAGATGGAGCAGCGCCCCTTGGGCGTCAGGCGCAACCCGAACAGCCAGCCGGAAAGTAAAAACCGTTCCAGGCCGGCCACCCGGGATCTTACATGGCAGTCAGACGTGCAGAAAAAGGCGGATGCGGCCGGCCAGCGGCACCACTACGTGACAATCGGACAGCTCTGCGACCGGCTTCCAGTGATTGATAACTGTAAAGAGAATGAACCACCCCGGTTTCATTTCCCCAGCGGCGATGTGATGAAAGGGACGCCGATTGCGCGGGAAGGCCTGGATCAGCGACATGTCATCGAAGTCTGTCCATTCCGGGCGTGGTCGCTGGTGCTGCAAGACACGAAAGATTACTCGCTGGCGAACGGCTATAACCTTGGGGTGATGGCCGATATGGCCTACGCAAAGGGCGGTGATACGGTCATAAAACAGTTCTTTTTTGAACAGTGTCTGGATCTGTCCCGCACGCCCGAATACATCGACTTTCCGTCGTTTTCTCAGGCTCTGGTCGTTGACGTGCCGTTCAGTCAGCGTTATACCGCTGCTGAATTCCTGGACTCCAGTCAGCTCAGGGAGGGCGCTGCTAATCGTCCGTTGCTCGACAGCACGCAGCTTTTTTACGTGGAAAACGCGGAAAAGGTGGTGGTGTCATGGCGGGGAACCCAGGAGGCTCCTGACTGGTTCGTCGATTTGTCTTTTTCGCCGCAGCGCTGTCCCCCTGAACTTTCGGAGGCCGGTCATATTCACGGCGGTTTTTTGGATGCTTACCGGCTGGCTAAGGAGCGGTTTGGAGATAAGTTTAGCGATATCAAAGGTATCTTGGATAAAGGTAAGAAATTATACATCTGCGGGCACAGCCTTGGTGGGGCTCTGGGGCTGATCTATGCGGCGGAGATGAAGGCTTTTGAACCGCTCCTTTACACCTACGGTATGCCGCGCACCTTCACCGCAGACGCGGTAGGCCGCCTGTATCAGGTGACCCATTACCGGCACGTCAACGACAGCGACACCATCACCAGCGTGCCGTTTGATGCCAATCTGGACAACTGGCTGTACGGCAAGTTTGGGCCTCTCGGCGCCACGTTAGGCTTTTTCTGGACTCTGACCACCGAACTGCCGGCGCAGATGGGAGGGCTGTATATCGGGGAACACTACTGGCACCACGGCAAGCCGGTGGTGTTCTTCCGCACTACCCAGACCGGTTCATTCGAAGAATGCAGGGTGATGATGAATCCGAATACGTGCAGACGGCTGAAATACAGCCAGCAGTACAAGGTGAAGCTGTTCCTCGTTCCGTCAATGGCAGAGACAGAAAGCGAGGAGGCGAAAGAGGCGCAGGAGGCGTTTATCAGCGAGTTTCCGATGGCCGATATTCAGAAGATTTTCCCACGCAATACCAACCCCGCTTTTGACCACGCGAGCAACCCCGCCCGGCACTCGATGGTGAAAGAGTACCTGCCGTTTCTGAATAACCAGCTGCTCGAGATAGCTGATCCGGAGCGGAAGCTAAGCCGTAAAACGTACAGGGCCGACTTCAGGCAGCAGATGGACACATTCGGTGACAGCTCTCCCCCGGAGGAGCTGAAGCGAAACCGGATGTTCCTGGCCCTGCAGGATATGGTGGGGAATTCGCTGATTATTACCCGAAAGTATCCTGGCGGAGAAAATGCTCTCATTCGTTTCAAATCGGTTGCGGAGGAAGAAGTTGAACTGTCTAACTAAAACGCTCGCGGCGCTTTTTCCGGCAATTGCAATGTTGCCGCTGAGCGGCTGCGCCAGTCGTCTGGACTATACGCTGAACCCTCCTGTGAGTAACGATTGGGTGACTGTGACCGTAAAATTACCGCAGGAAACGGAGGCGCTGCCGCTGGATGTTTTGTACCGCTCAGAGACGTGTCGGAAAGAGGTCTATGACAATACCTCCGAGTCGCATATGGCTACCGTCAGGGGGGTTAACCCACAACTTGTCTCTCTCAGTCAGACGGACAGCAGTGGCTACCGGGAAGCGAAGATAGCCCTGAATGGCGGAGGCAAATGTGGCTGGAAGCTGAGCGGCATACGATTAGGGATACAGCTATCAAAAACATCTGCTTTAGCAAATGGAAAGAACATCATATCGACAAGTTATGTCTTTGATTTCGATGATGAAGGATACCGTAATGCATTTGGGTACGGTAACCCCAAAAACGTGGTGGGAAACTTACGGTTTGAGACTGATTTTTTCCCTTTGATTCAGTCTCATAGGGATGGTGAGATGGTAATTACACTGTTCGGGGGAGATATTCGTGATGAAAAATGGAAAAGGTATTATCGCGTTTCCAGCATTAGTAAAATAGTGATCGAGCCGAGTATTCATATGTCGAAGGTCGTGAGAGTCGTTCCTCCAAACTCGCTTCCCGGCGATCTTATTGCAACTTATCCTGATGGTAGTACAGGGATACTTCCGTACATCTATCCAGATTATGAAAAATTGTTGTCGATGAAATGAATAGCTAGTTAGGCTTTTTCTGGACTCTGACCACCGAACTGCCGGCGCAGATGGGAGGGCTGTATATCGGGGAACACTACTGGCACCACGGTAAGCCGGTGGTGTTCTTCCGCACTACCCAGACCGGTTCATTCGAAGAATGCAGAGTGATGATGAATCCGAATACGTGCAGACGGCTGAAATACAGCCAGCAGTACAAGGTGAAGCTGTTCCTCGTTCCGTCAATGGCAGAGACAGAAAGCGAGGAGGCGAAAGAGGCGCAGGAGGCGTTTATCAGCGAGTTTCCGATGGCCGATATTCAGAAGATTTTCCCACGCAATACCAACCCCGCTTTTGACCACGCGAGCAACCCCGTTCGGCACTCGATGGTGAAAGAGTACCTCCCGTTTCTGAATAACCAGCTGCTCGAGATAGCTGATCCGGAGCGGAAGCTGAGCCGTAAAACGTACAGGGCCGACTTCAGGCAGCAGATGGACACATTCGGTGACAGCTCTCCCCCGGAGGAGCTGAAGCGAAACCGGATGTTCCTGGTCCTGCAGGATATGGTAGGGCATTCGCTGATTATTACCCGAAAGTATCCTGGTGGTGAAAATGCTCTCATTCGTTTCAAATCGGTTGCGGAGGAAGAAGTTGAACTGTCTAACTAAAACGCTCGCGGCGCTTTTTCCGGCAATTGCACTGTTGCCGCTGAGCGGTTGCGCCAGTCGCCCGGATTTTACCATTAATCCGCCCGCCAGCACGGAGTGGGTCACTGTGGCTGTGAAATTGCCTCCTGAGACGGAAGTGATCCCAATGGACGTCTTGTACCGATCAGAGACGTGTCGGAAAGAGGTCTATGACAACACCACTGAGTCGCATGTGACTACGGTCAGAGGGCTGAATCCTCAGCTAGTGACTTTGCAACCTCATGGAAACAGTGATATCCGACAGGCGCGAATCGCCGTTTATGGGGGAGGAGAGTGTAAGTGGAAACTCAGTGCTATAAGGATTGATATACAGCTTAAAGGGAATATTCCGTTAGCTTCGGGGAAACATATTATTCCAACAAGCTATGTTTTTGGTTTTGATGATCAGGCTTATGGAAGCGGAGAAGGTTCCGGCAGAAAGCGGGAAGCTCATGGCGATATTACGTTAAAAACTGAGTTATTTCCTATGATCACTTATCATCGCGACCATGAAGTTACCTTGAAATTATTTGGTGGTGATCCTGATTATCTGAAGTGGAGTCGACATTACAGACTTTATGGTTCGAGGAATATAACTATTAATCCATTATTATATCTGACAAAAACAGTAACTTTGACGCCACCAAATCCGGCACCAGGCGATCTCACGGCCACTTATTCTGATGGAAGTACTGGGAAAGTTAAGGACATCTATCCCGATTATAACAAGCTACTTTTGATGAAATAGTTGCTTGTTTATAATTCTGAAAAGGATCTTCTAAAGATCCTTGTTTTCTGCGCGTAATCTCTTGGATTGAACCCGTTCCCGTACACATTCAGTGCGCTGCACCTTTTCCCACGCGGGAAAACCTGTTGAACTAGGCGCCTGCTTTCATCAGGCCGGGAGCCGTGAATGTCTTTGCTACATCTGTCGTCGCTGGCGGAGATCTCCGCCGTCGAATGGGATGCGCTGTTACCTGACGATCAACCGTTTTTACGCCACGCATTTCTCTTGTCACTTGAAGAGAGCGGCAGCGTGCGGCCCGAAAACGGCTGGCAGACGGATCACCTGCTGTGGCGCGAAAACGGCACGCTGCGTGCCGCGATTCCGGGCTATCGCAAACGCCATTCGCGCGGTGAATATGTGTTCGACCATGCGTGGGCGGATGCCTGTCAGCGCGCCGGTATTCCTTACTATCCGAAATGGCTGGGCGCGATTCCGTTCAGTCCGGTGACTGGCGCACGCCTGCTGGGCGATGAAGAAGCGGTGCTGAAACTGCTCAGCGTGCTGCCGGATAACCTTTATCAACACGGTCTGAGCGGCGCGCACATCAACTTCACCACGCCGTTCGCCAACCACATTATGCAGCAGCAGCCAGACTGGCTGGAACGCCTCGGCCTGCAGTATCACTGGCACAACAAAGGCTACCGCGATTTTCAGGATTTCCTCGACACGCTGATGTCACGCAAGCGCAAACAGCTGCGCAAAGAGCGTGAGCAGGTGATGAGCAGCGGCTTTGAATTCAGCTGGTATCGCGGCGATGAGTTGCGCGAAGATCAGTGGGATTTTGTTTACACCTGTTATGCCAACACATACGCGGTGCGCGGCCAGCGGCCCTATCTGACGCGCCACTTCTTTAGCCTGCTGGCGGAGCGCATGCCGCATTCGATTCGCGTGGTGATTTCCTCGCTACAAGGGCAACCGGCAGCGATGGCATTCTGCTTAATGGACGGCAGCACGCTGTACGGCCGCTATTGGGGCTGTCTGGCGGAGTTTGATCGGCTGCATTTTGAAACCTGCTTCTATCAGGGCATGGATTTCGCCATCGCGGAAGGTGTGCAGCGTTTTGATGCGGGCGCGCAGGGCGAGCATAAGCTGGTGCGCGGCTTTGAGCCGCACATCACCCATTCGTGGCACTATTTGTGTCATCCCGGCTTGCGCGATGCGGTGGCGGATTTTCTGCTGCAGGAACGGGAAGGCGTGCGCGGCTGGGCAATTGAAGCGCGCGACGCCTTACCGTATCGGCGTGGTGATTAATCCGCGCCGACAAAACCGCCGGTCTGATGTTGCCACAGGCGCGCGTAAAGTCCGCCGTGCGCCAGCAGTTCGCGGTGGTTGCCCATCTCGACAATCTCACCCTGCTCCAGCACCACCAGACGATCCATTTTGGCGATAGTGGAAAGACGGTGCGCGATAGCAATCACCGTTTTGCCCTGCATCAGCGTTTCCAGGCTCTCCTGAATCGCCGCTTCCACCTCGGAATCCAGCGCCGAGGTGGCTTCGTCCATGATCAGAATCGGCGCATCTTTCAGCAGCACGCGCGCGATGGCGATACGCTGACGTTGACCGCCCGACAGCTTCACGCCGCGCTCGCCCACGTGCGCATCCAGCCCGGTGCGGCCTTGCGGATCAGAAAGCAGCGGAATGAACTCGTCGGCGCGCGCGCGGATAATCGCCGCCTGCAACTCCTCTTCCGTCGCATCCGGACGACCATACAGCAGGTTTTCGCGAATTGAGCGATGCAGCAGCGACGTGTCCTGCGTGATCATGCCGATTTGTCCGCGCAGGCTTTCCTGCGTCACTTCAGCGATGTTCTGATCGTCAATCACAATACGGCCGCTGTTGATGTCATACAGCCGCAGCAGCAGATTCACCAGGGTGGATTTACCGGCCCCGGACGGGCCAATCAAACCGATCTTCTCGCCCGGCTTGATGTTGAGGTTGAGGCGATTGATCACCTGACGACTGCCGCCATAATCAAAGCGCACATCCTCAAAACGAATCTGGCCGCGCGTCACCTGCATGTTTTTCGCATTCGGTTCATCCTGCACGCTCAGCGGCTGCGCGATAGTATTTAGGCCGTCCTGCACCATGCCGATGTTTTCGAAGATGCCGTTCACCACCCACATGATCCAGCCGGACATGTTCACCAGACGGATCACCAAACCGGTCGCCAGCGCAATCGCGCCAACGCTGATCAGCGACTGGCTCCACAACCACAGCGCCAGGCCGGAGGTGCTGACAATCAGCAAGCCATTCAGCGTCGAGAGCGTGATATCCATGGTGGTGACCATGCGGCTGGCGTGCTGGGTTTTGTCGGTTTGCTCCTGAATGGCTTCGCGCGCGTAACGCTTCTCCAGATCGTTATGCGAGAACAGTTTGATGGTGGCGATGTTGGTGTAGCCGTCGACAATGGTGCCCATCAATTTCGAGCGCGCTTCCGATGACACCACCGAACGCTGTTTAACGCGCGGCACAAAGAAGCTCAGCGACACGCTGTAAGCCACAATCCAGATCACCAGCGGAATCATCAAGCGCCAGTCGGCTTCGGCGAACAGCACCAGCGAGGTCACCGCGTAAATCACCACATGCCAGATGGCGTCCACCAGCTGTACCGCCGAATCACGCAGCGAGTTACCGGTTTGCATGATGCGCTGGGCAATGCGCCCGGCAAAATCGTTCTGGAAGAAATTCAGGCTTTGACGCAGCACGTAGTTGTGATGCTGCCAGCGGATCATGCTGGTCATGCTCGGGTTAATACTTTGATGCACCAGCATATCGTGCGCAGCAATCACCACCGGCCGCAGAATCAGCGCGACAAAACCCATCCACAGTAATATTTGCCAGTTATCGCTGAACAGCGAGGCGGGCGTCGAGTGATTAACCAGGTCAATGATGCGGCTGAGATAGCTGAACAGCGCCACTTCGATCAGTGCTTGTGCCAGCCCGACAATCAGCAGCGCGACAAAGCTCGGCCACACCTGACGCAGATAGTAGAAGTAGAACGGCCAGACGCTGGCGGGTGGGGAATCGGTTGGCGCATCCTGGAAAATATTGATAAAACGTTCAAAACGGGGATACAACATAGAATCACTCTTCCCGAAATGGTGAGAGTTAACAGCTTAGTGCAAGTGAAAAGGGATTACCGATATGGATTTACACATTCGCGGTCGTGAGCCGGGCGATGCCGCCGCCTACCAACGCCTATACAGCCATCCTGACGTTTATCGCTGGACCACGCAGTTGCCGTGTCCGAGCATAGCGACCTGGCAGAAAAAATTCGAAAAGATGGATGAGCTGGGATACATCGGCTTTGTTGCGGAGATTGAGGGTGCGATGGTCGGTGAGCTCACGCTGTTTGTCGAACAGCGTCCGCGTACGCGTCACAGCATTAGTTTTGGTATCAGCGTCGATCCGGCGTTTGGCGGGCGCGGCATTGGTGAAAAGCTGATTCGCCACGCCATCGATTACGCCTACAACTGGCTCGGCATCATGCGCATTGAGCTGGAAGTGTTTCACGATAACGAACGCGCGCTGCGCCTGTATCAAAAGCTGGGCTTCGAGCGCGAGGGCGTGAAGCGCAAAGCCTGCCTGCGCGACGGCGAATATCACGATATCGTGCAGATGGCTAAACTAAAAAACTGATGGGTTTTGCGCAATAAATTGCGCCGCTACGGAATTGTGCACGCATTCGTAGCGGTGCGATTCATCGCTCGCGTTTGACCTTTTACTGACTCTTCTCAACGTACTTCTGCATATTCTCTTTGGTCACCAGCTCGAACGGGATCCACACGTGTGAATCCACTTTCTCGCCTTTGATCAGCTTCTGCGCCACATCCACCGACGTTTTGCCCTGGCCGACCGCATCCTGGAAAACCGTGACCTGAATTTTGTCCTGCGACAGCGCTTTCAGGCCGTCTGGCGTAGCATCGATACCGCCAATCAGCACCTTTTTATTGCTTTTAGCCAGCGCCATGGCCGCGCCTATCGCCATCTCATCGTTATTAGCCGCAACGATATCAATCGCTTCATCGTTGCCCAGCCAGCTATTCATCAAATCCATGCCTTCATTGCGCGCGTAGTTGGCGGGCTGTTTCTGTACCACTTTCATGCCGGGATATTTCGCCACCACTTGCTCAACGTCTTTGGTGCGTTGCAGCGCACCGGCGTCGGTCAGGTTACCGATCATGATCGCCACATTGCCTTTGTAGTTAGCCATTTTCGCCAGCGCTTCCATCTGCAAGGTGCCGGATTCACGCTCGTCGGAGCCGACAAACACCACGCCGGCCGGCAGCGATTTATCGCCCGGCGTGCGGTTGACGTACACCAGCGGAATTTTTGCCTGCTGCGCCAGCCTGGTGAGCTGCGGCGTGCTGGCGGAATCGACCGGATCGACGATGATCGCATCCACGCCCGCACCGATAAAACTCTGCACCTGATCGGTCTGACGTCCGACATCGCCGCGTGCATCTTCAAACTGGATATCGAGTCCACGCGCTTTGGCTTCTTTATCAATCGACTGACGAATAATGGTGAGGAAGTTTTGATCGAAGTAGGCCATCGACACGCCAATTTTTTCCGCCAGCGCCGATAGTGACGTCGATAGCAGGCCGAGCAACATCATCGCCTTGAGGATTTTCATCGCAGACTCCAGAGTAAGCTTGTTATTAGAATGAATGTTTCATCGATATTAAAAATGGCTCAATGAAATCATTTTCAGCCTACGAGCCCGCCACCCGGCTGACAATCAGCAAGGTTGGATTTTGCAGCTAAGCGCACACTTTGCTCTCGGGTGCGTCTTACTTTGCGCGCTCATAGTTGCACTGCGAAGGATTTTCTTAGAGTTGGCGCACATTGCGGTGCAACAGCCTGCTGATTTTTGAGGTTCTGTGCAGCACCGCACCTCACCTTGTGCCAGCGGCTAAATCTGGCGCTATTTTGCGCCGTCGATTCCGCCATTCGCACAATGACCGTGGGTGAAACTGCTTTCTATAGTTGCTCAACAGGGAAATAAAGCGGTATTCCGGCATGTTTCATTTGAGGAATTCAGCCCATGCAAAAAGCCAATCATCGTCCACAGAACAGCCACGTACGTATTGGGATCCTTTGCCTGATCCTGTTTCTTTCCGTAGTGGCGTATGCCGACCGCTCGATCCTGTCGATCTCAGGATCGGCGATCAAAGATGAGTTTGGACTTTCGGCGATCCAGCTTGGCCTGATCCTCTCGGCATTTAGCTGGGCCTATGTGATCGGCCAGATCCCCGGCGGCCTGTTTCTCGATCGTTTCGGCACTAAAAAAGTGTATGGCGTGACGCTGGCGCTGTGGTCGATCTCCACGCTGCTGATGGGTTTTGTCGGCGAGTTCTCTAGCGGCATGACCATGGCGCTGACGCTGATGTTTGCGCTGCGTTTCGCGCTGGGCCTGATTGAAGCACCAAGTTTTCCCGCCAATGCGCGCGCGGTGATCATGTGGTTCCCCAGCGCTGAACGCGGCCGTGCTTCTTCACTCTTTGCCTCGGCGCAATATTTTGCCGTCGCCATCTTTTCGCCGCTTTCCGGCTGGCTGGTGTCGCGCTTCGGCTGGGAATGGCCGTTCTTTGTGCTGGGCGGCATTGGCGTGCTGGCAGTGTTTGTCTGGATGGGCTTAATGCGCAGCCCGCGCCATCATCCGCAGGTCTCGGAAAATGAATTGCGCTACATTGAGCAGGGCGGCGCGCTGGTTGATATCGATTCGGCACAAACGCTAAAAGCGCGTCCGCCGTTGAGCAAAGCAATGTTCAGGAAGCTGCTCAGCAACCGCATGCTGTGGTGCGCCTATATCGGCCAATATTGCATCATCGCGTTGAGCTACTTCTTCATCACCTGGTTCCCGATCTATCTGGTGCAGGCGCGCGGCATGAATATTCTTGATGCCGGTTTTGCCACCATCGCACCGGCGGTATTTGGTTTCCTCGGCGGCATCAGCGGTGGCTATATCTCCGACAAACTGCTGGCAAGCGGCTGGAGTTTATCCTGGGCGCGTAAAACGCCGTATATCGTCGGCATGCTGATGGCGGCATCGCTGGTTCTGGCCGCGGTGATCCCCAGCAACGTCGGCATTATCGCCATGATGTCGTTCGCCTTCTTTGGCAAAGGCGTGGCGGCGGGCGCCGGAACCTGGACGATTGTCAGCGATACCGCACCGAAAGAAGCGGTTGGCCTGGCGGGCGCGATTTTTAACGGCATCGGCAATATGGCGGGTTTTATCACGCCGCTGCTGTTTGGCATCATCGTCGGCTTGACCGGCAGCTACAGCATCGGGCTGGTATTTGTCGGCGCGCATTGCGTGGTCGCCGCACTGCTGTTCCTGCTGGTGATGGGACCGATTGAACGTGTTGGTGAGGAGCAAAATTCCGCAGCCTCTTATGAAAAGCAGGAGAAGGAGGAAGGCATTAAAGCGGTTTAATACTTGGATCATATTTTTTTGGAATCCCGATCTGAAATTCGTTATGATGTTAAGTATTGCACTTGAGCACAGTGCGTGAGTGCAATAAATTGCCTGCCATGTTTACATTAGGTGTGGCGGCAGATGAAGGGTTCAATTCACAGTTTCAGGGATGATTGGCTGCGATTATTTTTTGTTTATGCAACGCCGCATAAGCATATCCCGGCCATGATTGAGTCCGCATTGGCGCGCAAGCTCGACATCATCCATGCCGCAACATCGCATCATGATTTGCGTTCACCACCGGGTAATCGCTTTGAGGCCTTAAGACCTCCGCTATTGGGATATTATTCAATACGGATAAATGAGCAGTATCGACTAATTTTTCAATGGGTTAATGGCACGGCAAGAGATCTCTATCTCGATCCACACACTTATCGTAAACACCGCTAGCAGCCACTTGTGGCCAACTGCTAACCGTTAAAGAGAAGCAACAATGAAACAGGCGATGCGTAAACCGACCAGCGTTGGCGATGTTCTGCAGTACGAGTTCCTCGAGCCGCTTAACCTCAAAGTGAATGACCTGGCAGAGATGTTGAACGTGCACCGCAATACAGTCAGTGCATTGGTGAATAACAACCGTAAACTGACCACCGAAATGGCCTATAGGCTGGCAGCTGTTTTCGATACTTCAGTCGATTTCTGGCTGAATCTGCAGCGCCATTTGGATCTATGGGAAGTGGAAAACGATGCCAGAACACAGGAAGAGTTGAGCAGGGTAACGCCGTTAAGTGCCTTTCTGGCGCAACGTTCAGCGGTTGTAGCCTAAAATCATGGTCGCCATAAATGGCGATCCAACGACGTAAAATTCGCATTTATACGCACCCCTCTCGCAAACCTCACCGATCGCACAAATCCACTCTGAAGATTTTTTGCTCAGCTGCCGATACCTCCTTACCACCCACTGATATTAAGGAGCGATATCGTGATAAAGCTGATTAATGTTGACGAACTGCGGCAGGGAATGTTTATCCACAAACTGGAGGTTTGGTGGGTCAAAGATAAGCGCATTCGCAACCAAATGCTGATCACTGATAAACGCCAGATCGCGATGATCCGCAATGAGGGGATCCTGCAGTTATGGATCGATCTCGACAAATCGGTACAGGCACCCGTCACGCCTGCGCCGAAAAAAGAGATTCCTCAAACCCCGTTTTTCCAGGAGATGGATCAGGCGCAAAGCATCTTCAATCAGGGGAAACCGCAGGTGCTGGCGATGTTTAACGAGGCGCGCATGGGGCAAGGCCTCGACCTCGATTACACCCTTGATCTGGTTGATCAAATTGCCGGTTCGATCACCCGCGAACCCACGGCGCTGCTGAGCGTGGCGCGCCTGAAGAATCACGACGATTACACCTATCTGCACTCAATGGCGGTGTGCGGTTTGATGATCTCGCTCGGCAAAAAAATGGGCCTCGATGAGCATCAGCTGCGGCGCGTTGGTATGGGCGGTTTGCTGCATGATGTGGGTAAAGCCGCGGTGCCGCTGGAGATTCTCAACAAACCCGGCAAGCTCAGCGATGAAGAGTTCACCGTGATGCGTCAGCATCCGATTGTGGGCGCGCAGATGCTAATGGAAGCCAATGCCGGTGAAGATCTGCTGGATATCGCACTGCATCACCATGAAAAGTATGACGGCAACGGTTATCCGCACGGACTGAAAGGCGACGAAATCTCACTGTATGCGCGCATGGCATCGGTGTGCGACGTCTATGATGCCGTTACCTCGAATCGTCCTTATCGCCAAGGCTGGACGCCTGCCGAAGCGATGCACAACATGTTGAGCTGGCGTGGCCATTTCGATAATACGCTGTTGCACGCCTTCGTACGCACCATCGGCATTTATCCGGTGGGATCGCTGGTGCGACTGGCTTCCGGGCGCGTGGCGCTGGTGGTACAGGCGGGAGAAAAATCGCTGCTCAAGCCCAAAGTGCATGTGTTCTGGTCGCTGCACGCGCAGCGCGAAGTAAAACCGGAAGCGCTCGATCTTGGCGACAGCTTCTGCACCGACAGCATCACCGGCGCGGAAGACAGCGGCTTATGGCAGAACATCGATCTGAACCGCATCTGGGCGTTAGAAAGCGCTTAATTCTTCACCATTTTTATACTTTATTTACGCCCGCTTCCCGCCTTTTTACCTCTTCTTTATGCCGCGCCGCGCATGCTTGCAGCACTACCAAAATCCTCTGGAGGTTGCTGTGAGCGTGGGCGTGATAGCCGGCATCGTGCTGGTGTTTGTTCTTCTGGGCTACCTGATTTATGCCCTGCTTAATGCGGAGGCATTCTGATGGCGGCGAATGCATTCATGCTAATTGCGGTGTTTCTGCTGGTACTGATGGTGCTGGCACAACCGCTGGGACGTTATCTCGCCCTGTTTGTGGCTGACAAGCCGCTGCTGCCGCGCACCGAAGGCGCGCTGTGGCGACTGGCCGGTGCCGACGGCGATGCCATGCGCTGGCCGCACTATCTGCTGGCGATTCTGCTGTTTAACGCGCTGGGTTTTGCCTTGCTGCTGCTGATGTTGATGACGCAGGCTGCGCTGCCGCTGAACCCGCAGCATCTGCCTAATCTCAGCTGGGATCTGGCGCTCAATACCGCCATCAGCTTCGTTACCAACACCAACTGGCAATCCTACGCTGGGGAAAGCACGCTGAGCTATTTCAGTCAGATGGCGGGCCTCACGGTGCAGAACTTTCTGTCGGCGGCGACCGGTATCGCCGTGGCGTTTGCGCTGATTCGTGGTTTTGCCAACCGTTCGCTGGATACGCTCGGCAACGCATGGCGTGACCTGACGCGCATTACCCTTTACGTGCTGCTGCCGATCAGCCTGGTTATCGCGTTGTTCTTCGTCAGCCAGGGCAGTATTCAAACCTTCGAGCCTTACCATGCGCTCACCACGCTGGAAGGCGCGCAGCAGACGCTGCCGCTCGGGCCGGTGGCGTCGCAGGAAGCGATCAAAATGCTCGGCACCAACGGCGGCGGTTTCTTCAACGTTAACTCGGCGCATCCGTTCGAAAACCCGACGGCGCTGACCAACTTCGTGCAGATGCTGAGCATCTTCCTGATCCCGGCGGCGCTCTGTTTCACCTTTGGTCAGCATCTGGGCGATCGTCGTCAGGGCCACATGCTGCTGTGGGCGATGACCATCATGTTTGTGCTGGCGGTGATCGCCGTGATGTGGGCCGAACTGCGTGGTAATCCGCACTTCCTCGCGCTCGGCGCAGACAGCGCCATCAACATGGAAGGCAAGGAGACGCGCTTCGGCATTCTCAACTCCAGCTTGTTTGCGGTGATCACCACGGCGGCGTCGTGCGGTGCGGTTAACGCCATGCATGACTCCTTCACCGCGCTCGGCGGCATGGTGCCGATGTGGTTGATGCAGCTGGGTGAAGTGGTGTTCGGCGGCGTCGGTGCTGGCCTGTACGGCATGCTGCTGTTCGTGCTGCTTGGCGTGTTTATCGCCGGGTTGATGATCGGTCGCACGCCAGAGTACATGGGCAAAAAAATCGACGTATGGGAGATGAAGATGACCGCGCTGGCGATCCTGGTGACGCCAACGCTGGTGCTGCTCGGCACCGCGCTGGCGATGATGACCGACGCCGGTCGCGCCGGTATGGCCAATCCTGGTATTCATGGCTTCAGCGAAGTGCTGTACGCGGTTTCCTCGGCATCCAATAACAACGGCAGCGCCTTTGCCGGACTGAGCGCTAACACGCCGTTCTGGAACCTGCTGCTGGGCTTCTGCATGTTGGTGGGCCGTTTCGGCATCATCATTCCGGTGCTAGCGATTGCCGGTTCGCTGGCGGCGAAGAAAATTCAGCCAGTCGGCAACGGCACGCTGCCAACGCACGGCCCGCTGTTTATCGCGCTGCTGATTGGCACCGTCTTGCTGGTGGGCGCATTGACGTTCATCCCCGCGCTGGCATTGGGCCCGGTCGCGGAACATCTGCAATTAATTCAGGGATAACGGAATCATGAGTCGTCAACAACTGGCGCTGTTTGATGCGGCGCTAACCCGCGTTGCCATGCTGGATGCGCTGAAAAAACTCGATCCACGCGTGCAGTTCCGCAACCCGGTGATGTTTTTGGTGTGGATCGGCAGCGTGCTGACCTCGGTATTGGCGGTGGGCATGGCCAGCGGCGCGCTCAGCGGTAACGCGGGCTTTACCGCCGGCGTCGCCATCTGGCTGTGGTTCACCGTGCTGTTCGCCAACTTCGCCGAAGCGCTGGCGGAAGGGCGCAGCAAGGCGCAGGCCAACAGTCTGAAAGGCATCAGTAAAACCAGCGATGCGAAAAAACTGGCCGAAGCGCGCTACGGCGCAGCCTGGCACAACGTGGCGGCCGATACGCTGCGCAAAGGCGATGTGGTGCTGGTGGAAGCCGGTGACATCATTCCGTGCGACGGCGAGGTGCTGGAGGGCGGCGCATCGGTGGATGAGAGCGCCATCACCGGTGAATCCGCGCCGGTGATCCGTGAATCGGGCGGGGATTTCTCCTCGGTGACCGGCGGTACGCGCATTCTTTCCGACTGGCTGGTGATTCAGTGCAGCGTCAATCCGGGCGAAACCTTCCTTGACCGCATGATTGCGATGGTGGAAGGCGCGAAACGCCGTAAAACGCCGAACGAAGTGGCGCTGACCATTCTGCTGGTGTCGCTGACGATTGTGTTCCTGCTGGCGACCGCCACGCTGTGGCCGTTCTCAGCGTATGGCGGCACGCCGGTCAGCATCACGGTGCTGGTGGCGCTGCTGGTGTGTTTGATCCCGACCACCATCGGCGGCCTGCTGTCGGCCATCGGTGTGGCGGGCATGAGCCGCATGCTGGGCGCGAACGTCATCGCCACCAGCGGCCGTGCGGTGGAAGCGGCGGGCGACGTAGATGTGCTGATGCTGGATAAAACCGGCACCATCACGCTTGGCAACCGTCAGGCGACGCAGTTTCTGCCCGCGCCGGGCATCAGCGAACAGCAGCTGGCCGATGCGGCGCAGCTGGCATCGCTGGCCGATGAAACGCCGGAAGGGCGCAGCATCGTGGTGTTGGCTAAGCAGAAATTTAACCTGCGTGAGCGTGACTTGAGCAGCATGGGGGCGAGCTTCATTCCCTTCTCGGCGCAAACGCGCATGAGCGGCGTAAACGTGCAGGATCGTCTGATCCGCAAAGGCGCGGTCGATGCAGTTCGTCGCCACATTGAAGCCAATCATGGCCGCTTCCCGTTAGAAGTGAATGCCGCCGTGGAAGAAGTGGCGCGCGCTGGCGGCACGCCGCTGGTGGTGGCCGAAGGCGCGCAGGTGCTGGGCGTGGTGGCGCTGAAAGATATCGTCAAAGGCGGTATCAAAGAGCGCTTTGCCGAGCTGCGTAAGATGGGCATCAAGACGGTGATGATCACCGGCGATAATCCGTTAACCGCGGCGGCGATTGCGGCGGAAGCCGGCGTCGATGACTTCCTGTCGGAAGCGACGCCGGAAGCCAAGCTGGCGCTGATTCGTCAGTATCAGGCCGAAGGACGCTTAGTGGCGATGACCGGCGACGGCACCAACGACGCACCGGCGCTGGCGCAGGCCGACGTGGCGGTGGCGATGAACTCGGGAACCCAGGCGGCGAAAGAGGCCGGCAACATGGTCGATCTCGACTCGAATCCGACCAAGCTGCTGGAAGTGGTGCACATCGGTAAACAGATGCTGATGACGCGCGGTTCGCTTACCACCTTCAGTATCGCCAACGACGTGGCGAAGTATTTCGCCATTATTCCGGCCGCGTTTGCCGCCACCTATCCGCAGCTCAACATGCTCAACGTGATGGGGCTGCATTCGCCGAACTCGGCGATTTTGTCGGCGGTAATTTTTAACGCGCTGGTGATTGTGTTCCTGATCCCGCTGGCGCTGAAAGGCGTGAGTTATCGTCCGCTGAGCGCGGCGGCGCTGCTGCGTCGCAACCTGTGGATTTACGGTGCGGGCGGATTAGTGGTGCCGTTTATAGGTATTAAAGCCATCGACCTGCTGCTAACGCTGCTTGGTCTGGCTTAAGGAGAAGAGAAATGAGTCAGTTACGTCCGGCTATTGTATTGTTACTGGTGCTTACGCTGCTCACCGGCGCGGTCTATCCGCTGCTGACCACCGGTCTGGCGCAATGGTGGTTCCCATCGCAGGCCAACGGTTCGCTGATTGAGCAGGATGGCGCGGTACGCGGTTCCGAGCAGATTGGGCAAATGTTTAATCAGCCGGGCCACTTTTGGGGCCGACCTTCCGCTACCAGCGATGCGCCTTATAATGCGTTGGCCTCCAGCGGCAGCAATCTGGCAGGCAGCAATCCGGCGCTGGATAAAGCGGTAGCGGAACGCGTCGCCGTGCTGCGTGCGGCGAATCCGCAAGCGCCCAAAGCGGTGCCGGTGGAGTTGGTCACCGCATCGGCGAGCGGATTAGATCCGGATATTTCGCCAGAAGCCGCGTTGTGGCAGGCACCGCGCATCGCCGCCGCGCGCAAGATGGCGCTGAAAGATGTCGAGGCGCTGATTGTGCGCCACACCGAGCGCCCGCTGCTGCCGTTTGTTGGCGAAGAGACGGTAAACGTGCTGCGTCTGAATCTGGCGCTGGATGATTTACAAGGATAAACACCTCGCGCAATGCATTGCGCCGCTACGGTATATGCACACAATCGTAGCGACGCGATTTATCACGCTGTTTTTACGATGGACGATCGATGAACGACGAAATTGCCCGCCCCGATCCCGATGCGCTGCTGCTGAACCACAGCGACAGCCATCGCGGTAAGCTGAAAATCTACTTTGGCGCCTGTGCGGGCGTGGGCAAAACGTTCGCCATGCTGCAGGAGGCGCAGCGCCTGCGGGCGCAAGGTCTCGACGTGTTAGCCGGCGTGGTAGAAACCCACGATCGTGCAGAGACCGCCGCGCTGCTCAACGGGCTGGCGCTGTTGCCACGGCGTACCACCGGCCGTTCGCGCCACGCCGAATTCGATCTCGATGCCGCGCTGGCGCGCCATCCGGCGGTGATCCTGATGGATGAACTGGCACACACCAACGTGCAGGGTTCGCGTCATCCCAAGCGCTGGCAGGACATTGAAGAGCTGCTCGAAGCGGGCATTGACGTCATCACCACCGTTAACGTCCAGCATCTGGAAAGCCTGAATGATGTGGTCGGCGGCGTCACCGGCATTCAGGTGCGTGAAACCGTGCCCGATCCCTTTTTTGATAGCGCCGACGAAGTGGTGCTGGTGGATCTGCCGCCGGACGATCTGCGTCAGCGGCTGAAAGAGGGCAAAGTCTACGTCGGCGACCGCGCCGAACGCGCCATCGAAAACTTCTTCCGTAAAGGCAATCTGTTCGCGCTGCGTGAGCTTGCGTTGCGTCGTACCGCCGATCGCGTGGATGACCAGATGCGTGCCTGGCGCGATCGGCAAGGCCGCGACAAAGTGTGGCACACGCGTGACGCCATTCTGCTGTGCATCGGCGACGATACCGGCAGCGAAAAGCTGGTGCGCACCGCCGCGCGTTTAGCGGCACGGCTCGGCAGCGAATGGCACGCGGTGTATGTGGAAACGCCGCGCCTCAATCGGCTGCCGGAAGCGCGCCGTCGCGCCATTTTACGCACGCTGCAACTGGCGCAGGAACTTGGCGCTGAAACCGCCACGCTCTCCGATCCCGATGAAGCGCGCGCGGTGCTGCGTTACGCGCGCGAGCACAATCTCGGTAAAATCGTGACCGGCCGTCAGCCACAACGGCGCTGGCGGCGCGACAGCTTTGCCCAGCGCCTCGGCGAACTCGGCCCGGATCTCGATTTGCTGGTGGTGGCGCTGGATGAACCGGTGCGCGATGCGCCGCATCCGCTCAGCGGCCAGCGCGCCAGCAACGAAAAATGGCGGCTCTATCTGCGCGGCTGTGTGATGGCGCTGCTGCTGTGTATTTTGGTCACCGGCGTCGGCCGCTGGCTGCTGGTGGCGTTTGATCCCGCCAACAGCGTGATGATTTATCTGCTGGCGGTGGTGCTGGTGGCGCTGCGCTATGGCCGCTGGCCGTCGGTGTTCGCTACGGTGATCAACATCATCGCTTTCGACCTGTTCTTTGTCGCGCCTACCGGCACCGTCGCGGTGTCGGATTTGCAGTATCTGGTGACCTTCGCGGTGATGCTGGCGGTGGGCGTGATTGTCGGGAATCTGACAGCGGGCGTGCGCTATCAGGCCAAAGTGGCGCGCTACCGTGAACAGCGCGCGCGGCATCTGTATGAGATGGCGAAAGCGCTCGGCAGCGATTTGACGCCGCAGGATATCGCCACCACCAGCCAGCGCATCATCGATGTCACCCTGCAGGCGCGCAGTTTACTGCTGCTGCCGGATGAGCAGGGCGAGCTGCAAACCGTGGGCGATACCGCGATCGGTACGCCGCCGGATCTGGCCATCGCCAAATGGAGTTACAGCAAAGGCCAACCGGCGGGCGCGGGCACCGATACCTTGCCGGCGGTGCCGTACCAGATTCTGCCGCTGAAAAGTGGTAATCACTGTCGCGGCTTGCTGGTGGTGGAACCGGAAAACCTGCGTCAGCTGATGATCCCCGAACAGCAGCGTTTACTGGAAACCTTCACCGTGTTGATTGCTAACGCGCTGGAACGCATGGCGCTGTCGCACAGTGAGGCGGCGTCGCGGCTGGCCGCCGAGCGCGAGCAGCTGCGCAATGCGCTGCTGTCAGCGCTGTCGCACGATCTGCGCACGCCGCTGACGGTGCTGTTTGGTCAGGCGGAGATGCTGATGCTCGATCTCGCCAGCGAAGAGTCGAAGTATGTCGACCAGGCCAATCAGATTCGTGAACAGACGCTGAGTACTATCCGGCTGGTGAGTAACATGCTGGATATGGCGCGCATACAATCCGGTGGACTCAATCTGCGCGAAGAGTGGGTGGCGCTGGATGAGGTGATTGGCGGCGCGCTGAGCAGCATGGGCCCGTCGCTGAAGGGCCATGAATTTATCCTCGATTTACCCGAGATGGTGCTGATCAAAGGCGACAGCGCCATGCTGGAGCGCGTGTTTACCAATCTGATCGAAAACAGCCTGAAATACGCAGGCAACGCGGCGCAGCACGGTATTCGGGCGTGGCGCGATCGCGATCGGCTGGAGATTGCGGTGTGGGACAGCGGTCCCGGCATCGCGGCGGAGAACCTCACGCGTATTTTTGACAAGTTTGCGCGCGGTGATAAAGAGTCGGCGGTGCCGGGCGTCGGCTTGGGTTTGGCGATCGGTAAAACCATTATCGAATCCCATCGCGGGCGCATCTGGGCGGAGAATCGGCCGGAAGGCGGCGCGGTGTTCCGTTTGTCATTGCCGCTGCCCGCCGCGCCTGAAATTTCTGAAGAAGGGCTGAAATAACTTCACATAAGTTCGGTTATACTCGCCCACTTGTCTGTTGATTAATGGGAACTTATGGAACGTTTTATCGAAAACCTGATGTATTCATCGCGCTGGCTGCTGGCTCCGGTTTACATGGGACTTTCGTTGGGCCTGCTGGCGCTGACCATCAAATTCTTCCAGGAAATTTTTCACCTGTTGCCGCATGTCTTCAGCATTGCGGAGAACGATTTGATTCTGCTGCTGCTGTCGCTGGTGGATATGACGCTGGTCGGCGGTTTGCTGGTGATGGTGATGCTCTCGGGTTACGAGAACTTTGTCTCCAAGCTGGATATTGATGAGCACAGAGAGAAGCTGAGCTGGCTCGGTAAAATGGACTCCGGCTCGTTGAAAAACAAAGTCGCGGCCTCGATTGTGGCGATTTCGTCGATTCACCTGCTGCGTATCTTTATGGACGCGCGCAACATCGAAAACGATAAGCTGATGTGGTACGTGATTATCCACCTGACGTTTGTGCTGTCGGCCTTTGTGATGGGCTGGCTGGACAATATGTCGAAGGGGGATAAGAAAGCGGTGAAGATGTAGTTTGTGCGCGCTGTCCCTCACCCCAGCCCTCTCCCGCAAGTGTACAGTCCGGGGACATGGTGAACACTTGTTCGGGGACATGGTAGACACTTACAACTAAGGCATAAGAACCCGTTTATGGAGTCGCTTATGTCCTGGGATGCGAGAGATACCATGTCATTACGT
>Ga0308172_1000306_pt1 | contig 75039 bp, 77 predicted proteins | sample PhyGR2_FD_202134 | JGI IMG/M metagenome (GOLD analysis project Ga0308172, IMG submission 202134) | Phyllosphere microbial communities from UC Gill Tract Community Farm, Albany, California, United States - DLSLSG.R2 | ecosystem: Host-associated > Plants > Phyllosphere > Unclassified | place: USA... | reverse complement strand
CGTTCAATCCAGCTCATTGATGACCTTTCTGTTTAAAACTGACCTGGTCCAGTCGTCTTGATACTGCTGAAAACCGCTTCAGCAGACGGTAAATGTCGCTCATTAAACCACAACCTGTTCAGACTGTGGATAAAAATCTGGTCTTACCCCTGAGCAAAGCCTCAGGGCAGCTTCTGCTGTTTAGCCTGACGGCGATGACGCCAGACTTCGATGACGCCCGGCAGGACTGAGACCAGGATAATGCCCACAATCAGCAGCTTCAGGTTTTCCTGCACCACCGGCAGATCGCCAAACAGGTAGCCCGCATAGGAGAAGAGCAGCACCCATAACAGCGCACCGGTGACGTTAAACAGCGCGAAGTGGCGATAGGACATGTGGCCCATACCCGCGACAAACGGCGCAAATGTGCGGACGATGGGCACAAAACGCGCCAGGATAATGGTTTTTCCGCCGTGACGGGCATAAAACGCATGGGTTTTATCGAGATAGCTGCGGCGGAAAATCTTCGAGTCCGGGTTACTGAACAACCGTTCGCCAAACAGCCGGCCAATGGTGTAGTTCACCGCATCGCCCAGAATCGCGGCGGTCACTAACAGCGCCACCATCAGATGCACATTCAGATCGTTACCCGGCAGGGCTGCCAGCGCACCTGCGACAAACAGCAGGGAGTCGCCCGGCAGAAAGGGCGTCACCACCAGTCCGGTTTCGCAGAACAAAATCAGGAACAAAATAGCGTAAATCCAGACGCCGTACTGTGCAACCAGCTCGGCAAGGTGCACATCAATGTGCAGAATAAAATCAACCAGAAAATGGAGGAACTCCATAGCGTGCCCTTTAATGTCCTGAAAGTGAATTAATCCGCGAGGAACAGCGGTCCCATCGGCGGCTGTGGTAACGCAAAGTGGGATGGATAATCCACCGCCACCAGATACAACCCTTCTGCCCGGGCTGTAGCGGCCGCTAACGTGCGATCTTTCGCCGCCAGCAGCGTTGCCATCCATGACTCCGGCTTATTGCCGCAGCCTATCTCCATCAGGCTGCCCACGATATTGCGCACCATGTGATGCACAAAGGCGTTGGCTTTGATATCCACAATCACGTAAGGGCCCTGACGCGTCACGTTGAGGTGAATCACGTTGCGCCACGGCGTACGCGACTGGCACTGCACCGCGCGGAATGAGGTGAAATCATTCTCGCCCAGCAGGCATTGCCCGGCGCGCTGCATCTTTTCCGCATCCAGAGGATGGTAGAAGTGCGTCACGCCCTGCGCCAGCACCGCCGGACGCAGACGCTGATTGTAGATCAGGTAGCGATAGCGGCGGGCGGTGGCGCTGAAGCGGGCATGGAAATCTTCCGGCACCGCTTTCACCCAGCGAACGGCTATGTCCGGTGGCAGATTGGCGTTGACACCCAGCGTCCAGGCGCCGTCAGGCCGCTGCGCCGTGGTGTCGAAATGGACCACCTGCCCGGTGCCGTGCACGCCGGCATCTGTCCGGCCGGCACAAAAGATGCTGACCGGATGATCGGCGACTTTCGACAGCGCACGCTCAACCTTCTCCTGCACGCTGCGGACTTCATTCTGGCGCTGCCAGCCGTAGTATCGACTGCCGTCATACTCAATGCCGAGCGCCAGTTTTTGCGTCTGACCGTCGGACATGGTTACAGGTACTCCTGAACCAGTTTTTCTGCGGTTTTCACCGCCATCAGCGCGCCGCCGAAACGGATGTTATCCGCCACGGACCAGAACTGCAGCAGCTCAGGAATGCCGTAGTCGTTGCGCACAGCGCCGATGCTGAGCTCGCCGTTGCCTGATGCATCTGTAACCGGCGTCGGCACCTCATTCTCTTCGCTGAGGCGAATGTCAGACGCCAGCGCCAGTTCGGCACGCGCTTCCTCAGCCGAGAGCGGACGCAGGTTTTCAATGTGCACGATCTGCGCATTTCCGTAGAAGACCGGCGCCTGAACGCTGCTGACCGCAATCGGCAGGCCTTCGTCCTGCAGCACTTTACGCACCTGCTCAACGACGCGGCGCTCACTTTCAACACTGCCTTCCGCATCCGCCTGTTGCGGCATCAGGTTAAACGCCAGCTGACGACCAAAATGGTGCTCATCGGCCGGGATGCCATTCAGCAGGCGGGCACTTTCACCAGCCAGCGCATCGACCGCCACTTTGCCGTAGCTGGAGACCGAGATCAGATTGGTCACCTGCAGGCGGCTAAGTCCGGCCGCATCCAGCAGCGGTTTAATTGCGGTCAGCAGCTGGCTGACCAGATTATCCGCCACGCTGATGATATTGCGATTACGGTAATCCGCCAGCACGTGCGGGTTCACATCCGGTACCACCAGCGGCACGTCCGGCTCCAGCGCAAACAGCTCGCTGCTGTCGATGACCAGACACCCGGCGTTGGCGGCCTCCTCCGCAAAACGGGCTGAGGCGTCACGCCCCGCCACGAAAAAGGCCAGCTGCGCCTGCGACCAGTCGAACGTCTCTGCATTTTCGACCCGCAACGTGCGGCCCTCGAAACGTTTGTTTTCGCCCGCACTATTTTCGCTGGCCAGCAAATACAATTCACCAACCGGGAACTGGCGTTCCGCCAGCAGTTCCAGTACAGCGTTCCCTACTGCGCCTGTCGCGCCCAGTAGCGCAATATTCCAGCCGTCAGACATGTTGGTTTACTCCAGACAATGACATAAAAACAGAAGGCGGTGATATTCACCGCCCAGGGATTCAGATTTATCCCCCTCCTTTACCCGGCACGCGGCAGCGCCGCCTGCATTCACTGATTGGTTCAGTGCGGCATCGCGCGCCGGTTACGCCGGAGAGTGGATTGCGTTAAAGCCCAGCTGATTCAGCATCTCAGCCGTGGTGGCGTCATTACACTTCACCCGCAGCGATGACCACTCACGGCGCTCCAGATATTGCTTACGCAGACGATCAAATTCGCCGGGCTGCGCCGCCACTTTTCGCAGGGGGGCATCATCGCGGCGCACATCATACACCAGATGCGCCAGGCGTTTCAGCGTTGGCTGATCCAGCGGACCATTCAGGGTGATTTCACTGAATTCCGGCTCCGGCAGCAGGGTACTGAGCGGCACCTGCTGCGGCTGACCGATAAAGTCACACCAGGCTTCGAACACCTGGGTCGTGCCGCGAGCCTTGCCTTCCAGCGTGTAGCCTGCAATGTGTGGCGTGGCGATGTCGACCCTGTCCAGCAGCGCCAGAGAGAGATCCGGCTCCGGCTCCCAGACATCCAGCACCACGCTAAGATCGTGCCGCATTTTCAGCACCTCCAGCAGCGCGACGTTGTCGACCACCGGGCCGCGACAGGCGTTAATCAGAATGGTGTTGGGCTTCAGCGCCATCAGCAGCGCGGCATCGGCCAGGTGCCAGCTCTTATAAGGCCCCTCTTTGAACAGCGGCGTGTGGAAAGTCAGGATATCGGCCTGCGCGGTCACCGCCTCCAGCGACAGGAAATCCCCCTCGTCACCGCGATCGGCGCGCGGCGGATCGCACAGCAGGGTTTTGATGCCCCAGGCTTCCAGGCGCTTCTGCAGCCGTCCACCGACGTTGCCGACACCCACGATGCCGACCGTACGGTCGCGCAGCTGGAAACCATCCCGTTCCGCCAGCAGCAGCAGCGCGGAGAAAACGTACTCCACCACCGCAATGGCGTTGCAGCCGGGCGCTGCAGAGAACGCAATGCCGGCCTGTTGCAGCCAGGCCTCGTCGATATGATCGGTGCCCGCCGTGGCGGTGCCGACAAATTTCACCGGCTTGCCCGCCAGCAGCGCCTCATTCACCTGCGTCACTGAGCGCACCATCAGCCCGCTGGCATCGGCCAGTTCATCCACCGGCAGCGGACGGCCCGGCACCGCGATCACGTCGCCGGTCCGGCTGAACAACTCACGGGCATAAGGCATATTTTCATCGACCAGAATTTTCACCACGGCTTTCCTGTCTGTTGCATGAGAGGCAATTATTCTGGCACAAAGCGCCGCATTAGCCTAACCGCGCGCGGTAGCGCTCCGGCGTGGTGCCCGCCTGCTGCTGGCTGCGCCGCGCCGAGGTGGGAAGATCACTCTCCTGCACCTCCGTCAGCAGCAGGGTTAACGATACAGAGGGGTGACGCGTAAATCTTGCGTCGGAACCGCGGTCCCCCGTGGGATTTCGCGGGGGCTTTTGCTATCATGGCCTATTCTTTTTCCGGCGCACCCGACGCTGTTCTGTTTTCCCAAGGAATCCGCCATGCAACCTCTCAGCGGCCCCGGTGTGCCGGTCGGCGATCGTTCATCTCTTAATCCGCAAACCGGCGTAACACGTCACGGTTCTGTGGCGGGTGAACAGCCCCTCTCCCCGGCTCAGCGCACGACATTAGAACGCCTGATCGTGCGTATCTTATCGCTCAGCAATCTCAAGGCACCTGAACTCTGGGCGGGCGTCCGGCATGAGGTGGGCGTGAAGAGTGAGGCGGAGCTGCAGTCGCGCCACTTTCCGGCTGCGGAGCAGTATCTGAATGGTCGTCTGACTCAGGCGCAGAATGGCCATGCCACGCGTCAGTTGATGACTCAGCTCACAGAACTGCTGCCGAAGGGTAATAACCGTCAGGCGGTGAGTGACTTTATCCGCCAGCAGTTTGGTCAGACCGTTCTGAGCTCGCTGAGCCAGGACCAGCTGCGGCAGGTGCTGACGATGCTGCAGAACGGGCAGATGGCGATCCCGCAGCCGCAGCAGAGCCGCGTCAGCGATCGAACCCTGCTTCCGGCGGAGCATCAGACGCTGAACCAGCAGGTGGTCCGTCTGGCCGCCGCCACCGGCGAACCGACCGGCAAACTCTGGACGGCGGCGCTGAAACTGGTCGGACTGACCAGCGGCGATCCCATCCCCTCGCGCCACTTCCCGCTGCTGACCCAGTATCTGCAGGTACGCCAGACGCTGAGTCAGCACAGTGCGCCGACCTTACAGCTGCTGGAAGCCTCGCTGAAACAGCCGCTGGATCAGCACGAGCGGCATAGTCTGGAGGAGTACAGCCAGCAGCGTTTTCAGGCCACACCGCAGACGGTGCTAACCGTGACGCAGACCCAGGATCTGCTGAACTTCCTGTTCAGCCGTCGCGCCGATCGTGCCGAGAAAGTTCACGAACAGCCGCTGGCCGCCAGTGAGATCAAACCGCAGCCGATCTGGTCGCCCTTTGTCGCCTCGCTGCCGTCACCGCTACAGCCCCTGGCGCAGCGTCCCCTGCTGGGTCTGTTTGTTGCGCTGGTAGTGATCACGATTCTGCTCTGGCTGGTGCTCTAGGTCAGCAGCCACAGGATGCATCGGATGCGGTGACGGGCCATTCGCCCGGTGCCGCACCCCAGGTCAGCGGATGACCCTCCCGTTTCCAGAAATCCAGCCCGCCAGTCAGCTCCTTCACCTGAAATCCCAGTTCCGCCAGCTTCAGAGCCGCTTTCGTCGAGCCGTTACAGCCGATGCCGTCGCAATAGGTGACATAAACACGGTCGCGGTCGAGCTGTTTGCTGCTGGAAGCCGTGATCTCGCGGTGGGGAAAATTAATCGCGCCGCTGATATGGCCGGCGCGATAAGCCGCCGGTGCCCGCGCATCGATCACCTGAATCCCAGGCAGATTCCGGGCCAGATCCTCGGCCAGATCCCAGGCGTCTGTGTAATAAGCGAGTTTTGCCTGCAGATAGTCGAGGCTTTGCTGCGGCGTGGCGGCGGGAAAACGTAATACCGATGACATCGCGATTCTCCTGTTGAAGTGAGTGTGCAGTTTACGGCAGAGTGGACTGCCTGCTGATACCCATTTTTCGCCAGGAATAAGACCCATATGAGTTCACCGCTGTTGCAGCTTTTCCAGCATCAGGCCAGCGGCGGCGTGCGCGATCGCCTCTGCACGACCCTGCGGCTGGCCATTAACCGGCATCATCTGCATGCTGGTCAGCAGCTGCCCTCCAGTCGCCAGCTGGCACAGGATCTCCGGGTTTCACGCGTCACCGTGGAAGCCGCCTATGGCCAGCTTGAGAGCGAAGGCTATCTGCGACGCGAAATCGGTCGCGGAACGTTTGTGGCCATCACGATTCCCGCAGGCACCGCTTCAGCGGCACGCGTTCAGCCCGCCCGTTTCTCAGCGCGGGGGCAGCAGGTGCTGGCAACGGGAGGCTGTCAGGCTCCCCCTTTTCCTCACGCCTTTGCCGCCGGTTCCCCGGAGTTACGCGCTTTTCCCCATGACAGCTGGCGACGCCTGAGCAGCAGCGTGCAGCGCTCACTGGGCAGCGCCGCCATGGGATATGGCGATCCCTGCGGCTACCTGCCGCTGCGCAGTGCGATTGCTGATTATCTGGCGCTCTCGCGGGGTATGCAGTGCCAGCCGGAGCAGGTAATTATCCTGACCAGTTCGCAACAGGCGCTGCAGCTGCTGGCGATGATGTTCGTCGATCCCGGCGATGATGTGTGGATAGAGGAGCCAGGCTATCCCGGCGCACGAAACGCGCTGCTCGCCGCAGGCGCAAAGGTGCACGGGATAACCGTCGATGCCGAAGGCGCAGTGCCGGGTCACGGCAGTGCAAAGCTGATGTATCTGACCCCTTCACACCATTATCCGACCGGGGTCACGCTGAGCCTGCCCCGCCGTCTCGCCTGGCTCGCCTGGGCGCAACGCAACCAAAGCTGGCTGATTGAGGATGACTACGACAGCGAGTTTCATTATGACGAGCGCCCGATTCCTGCGCTGCAGGGACTGGACCGTCATCAGCGGGTCATTACGCTTGGCACCTTTTCGAAATCGCTGTTCCCTTCACTGCGTCTGGCGTGGATGGTGGTGCCTCCCGCGCTGATTACCCCTCTGGGCCAGGCTCGCAGCGTGCTGGATGGACACAGCGCCCTGCTGCCCCAGGCGATTACCGCGGCCTTTCTGCAGCAGGGACATTTTGCCACTCATCTGCGGCTGATGCGTCAGCTCTATCATAGCCGCCGCGATCGGTTGCTGGAGCAGATTGCGCAGCGACTCTCACCGTGGATCACGCCCATCGCCAGTGGCGGCGGACTCCAGCTGACGGTGACAGTGGAACAGGATGAAGCGCGTTTAACCGCGCTCGCGGCACAACAGGGGTTGCTGTTGCCTCGTCTCAGCCCGCTCTATGCCGGCTCCGCGTCTCAGCAGGGCTGGATACTCGGCTTCGCCGCGCTGACGCCTGATGAGATTGTGGCAGGGTGCGATAAACTGCTGAGGCTGCTGCAGCGGGAGGGATAAATCTGGCCGGCTCCGGTTTACCGCAGGCCAGAAAACAAAAGGGCCGGCAAAGCCGGCCCTTCAGCGTGCTGACGTAAAAGATTACGCCTGATATTTACGCATGGTCAGCGTGGCGTTGGTGCCACCGAAACCAAAGCTGTTAGACATCACGGTCGTCAGCTCTTTTTCCATCGGCTCAGTCACGATGTTCATGCCGGTGGCAGCTGCATCCAGTGAGTTGATGTTGATGCTTGGCGCGATAAAGCCATGCTCCAGCATCAGCAGCGAGTAAATCGCTTCCTGCACGCCAGCCGCACCCAGTGAGTGACCGGTCATCGCTTTGGTTGCTGAAATGTAAGGGGTTTTCTCGCCAAACACTTCACGAATTGCACCCAGCTCTTTCACGTCGCCCACTGGCGTAGAGGTACCGTGGCTGTTCAGATAGTCGATTGGCGTGTCGACGCCGTTCATTGCCATCTTCATGCAGCGCACCGCACCTTCACCTGAAGGCGCAACCATGTCTGCACCGTCAGAGGTCGCACCGTAGCCGACGATTTCGGCATAGATGTGGGCACCGCGAGCCAGCGCATGCTCCAGCTCTTCAACCACCACCATGCCACCGCCACCGGCGATAACAAATCCGTCGCGCTCGTTGTCATAGGTGCGTGACGCTTTTTCTGGTGTGTCGTTGTAACGAGTAGAGAGCGCGCCCATGGCGTCGAACTCACAGGCCATTTCCCAGCAGAGCTCTTCGCCGCCGCCGGCAAAAACGATATCCTGTTTGCCCAGCTGAATCTGCTCAACGGCGTTACCGATACAGTGCGCAGAGGTGGCACAGGCGGAGCTGATCGAGTAGTTTACGCCATGAATTTTGAATGGCGTGGCGAGACAGGCAGAGACGCCAGACGCCATCGCCTTGGTGACCACGTAAGGGCCAACCGCTTTCAGGCCGCGTGGGCTGCGCATTGCATCAGCACCAAAGACCTGGAAGCGCGGGGAACCACCGCCTGAACCTGCAATCAGACCCACACGCGGGTTGCTCTGATACATTTCATCAGTCAGGCCGGAATCTTTAATCGCTTCTTCCATGGAGAGATAAGCATAGATGGACGCATCACTCATAAAGCGCACAACTTTGCGATCGATGAGGCCGGTGGTATCTAATTTGACGTTACCCCAGACGTGACTACGCATGCCGGAATCTTTCATCTCTTCAGAAAAGGTGATGCCAGAGCGTCCTTCACGCAGAGATGACAGCACTTCCTGCTGGTTATTACCAATACTGGAAACGATCCCTAAGCCAGTAATCACAGCACGTTTCATTCAATCTTCCTCATCCACTTCTTCGTAATTGGCATGCACTCTAGCGTACACTTGTACGCCGAACAAGTCCGATCAGCTATTTCCTTTTGTAAATTTGCGTCATGTGACCTGGGTCGTTAAAATCGCGCCACTGCCTGAAAAACGAGCCTTTCCCGTGAAATTAACCCCGGTTAAACATGCGCAGCTAAACTGGAATGAACAGGGTACACCTGTTTCCCGAGCGTTTGGCGACGTCTATTTCTCTAACGACAATGGTCTGGAAGAGACACGCTATGTGTTCCTTGGCGGCAACGGTTTCCCGCAGCGTTTTGCGGCGCATCCGCGCGATCTGCTGATCGTGGCGGAAAGCGGGTTTGGTACCGGCCTGAATTTTCTTACTCTGTGGCAGGCCTTCGACGCTTTTCAGCGTGAACAGCCTGGTGCGACAGTAAAACGTCTGCATTTCATTAGCTTTGAGAAATTTCCGTTAACCCGCGCGGATCTGATTGCGGCGCATCAGCACTGGCCCGAACTTGCCCCCTGGGCAGAAGCGCTGCAGGCCCAGTGGCCGGCTGCCCTGCCCGGCTGCCAGCGACTGCTCTTTGACGGCGGACGCATCACGCTGGATCTGTGGCTGGGCGATATCAACCTGCTGATGGAAAAGGTGGATGAGAGCCTGCATCGTCAGGTCGATGCCTGGTTCCTCGATGGCTTCGCGCCCGCAAAGAATCCCGATATGTGGACGCCCGCGCTGTTCAGCATGATGGCGAAGCTGGCGCGTCCACAGGGGACTTTCGCGACTTTTACTGCTGCAGGGTTTGTGCGGCGCGGTCTGCAGGAGGCGGGATTTGACATCACCCGCCGCAAAGGATTTGGCCCGAAACGCGAAATGCTGTGCGGCAGCCTGCAGGATGCGCCCCTGCTCCCCGGCACGCAGCCCTGGTATCATCGCCGTCCGGCGGCGCAGCGGGAGGTCGCCCTGATTGGCGGCGGCGTGGCCAGCGCGACCCTGGCGCTGGCGCTGCTGCGCCGTGGCTGGCGGGTAACGCTCTACTGCGCCGATGCGGCGCCCGCGCTGGGTGCCTCCGGTAACCGGCAGGGCGCGCTCTATCCGCTGCTCAATCAGCACGACCCGGCCCTCGCCACCTTCTTCCCGGCGGCATTCAGCTTTGCCCGGCGACTCTACGACCAGAGCGGGGCCACTTTTGAGCATGAGTGGAGTGGCGTGCTGCAACTGGGCTGGGATGAAAAGAGCCGCAAAAAGATCGAACAGATGCTGGCGATGGATCTGCCTGAAACCCTCGCCCGCGGCGTCGATGTCGCAGAGGCGGAAAACCGGGCGAAGGTGGCGCTGGGCTGCGGCGGCATTTTCTATCCGGAGGGCGGCTGGCTCTCACCGTCTGAGCTGACCACCGCGCTGCTCGCCCAGAGCGAAACACAGGGCTTACGCATTCACTGGCTGCACCGGGTGAGCGGGCTTTCTCAACAGGAGGATGGCTGGACGCTGACCTTCAGCGACCGCCCGGCGGTTCACCATTCCGCGGTGGTACTGGCAAACGGTCACGCGATCGCCGACTTTGCGCAAAGCGCCCCGCTGCCAGCCTACCCGGTGGCGGGCCAGGTGAGCCATGTTCCCGCCACCCCTGCCCTCAGCGCGCTGCAGACCGTGCTCTGTTACGACGGTTATCTGACGCCGGTCAGCGCCCGGTTTGGCACCCACTGTATCGGCGCCAGCTACCATCGTGGTGAAACCGCAACGCATTATCGGGAGGCGGATCAGCAGGAGAATCGCAGTCGTCTGCTGCACTGTCTGCCTGACAGCAACTGGGCAGAAACGGTGGATGTCAGTGAGGGAGAAGCCAGAATGGGCGTGCGCTGCGCCACGCGCGATCACCTGCCGATGGTGGGCGGCGTGCCCGATTATGCTGCGACGCTGGCACAGTATGCCGATTTACCGGCCAGGCTTGCGGCAGGCCGTCAGATTGCTGACGCGCCCGATCTGCCGGGGCTTTATCTGTTGGGTGCGCTGGGTTCACGCGGCTTGTGCAGCGCACCGCTGGCGGCCGAGGTGCTGGCCGCCCAGCTGGCGGGTGAGCCACAGCCGCTGGATGCGACCACGCTGGCGGCACTCAATCCGAATCGCTATTGGGTCAGGAAACTGCTGAAGGGGAAAGCGGTGTAAAGCGGGTCTGCAGGGCGGCGCTCACCGCCCTGTCACATCATGCGGAGAGCTGGCGCGCCTGAACAAACAGGTTGTCCCACATGCCAACCACCAGCGCCTGGTCGCGCGGTGAGAGCTCACCTGCGGCGATGGCGTTCTGCAGGCTGCGGGTCACCTGAACCTGCAGCGCTTCTGGCGTATGCTCATCCAGCTGCTCCACTTCAGCGACCGCCAGGGTCAGATGCCCGCGCAGATAACCGCTGGCGAACAGTTCATCGTCACTGGCATGCTCGACCATGTCGTCAATCAGCGCCAGGATACGCGCTTCAAATTCTGCGATCATCTCAATTCCTCTTTTGATAATGGCATCCTGCATCACAGATCGTCCGGCCAGGGAAACTGCGCCGCTGTCAATGAAGGCCTGCCATAAAATTCCGCCAGGGCGGTAATAAAACGCGCGGGACGCGCGGGAATACCCGCCGTCAGATAGCTCATGACCTGAGCATGTACCTTACGCTGAAACGCAATGCGATCCGGCTCACAATCTCCGTCGAGATTGTCACAACTGACGTTGAAGGGAAAGCCCGCCGCCATACAAAACATCCACTCCAGCGCCTGCGGCTTCACTTCAACGGCTTCAAACTGACTCTGGGTCAGCGCATCACGGCCATCCGGGCAGTACCAGTAACCAAAATCGACCAGTTTGCGGCGTGCCTCACCGGCGATGCACCAGTGAGAGATCTCATGCAGGGCGCTGGCGTAAAAGCCGTGGGCAAAAACCACCCGGTTCCACGGCGACTCCGCATCAGCAGGAAGATAGATCGGTTCATCGTCGCCTTTAATCAGGCGTGTCTGAAATTCATCGCTGAAGCAGCGATCGAACAGCGTAATCAGCTGTTCATAATGATGGGTCGGGTTCATGACGTTATCACGTAAAAAGTTACGATTGCAGTGTGGAGAGCCACGCCATCACGGCGCTGCCATGGCTGTCCCACAGGAGTTTTATGCTCATTACGGCAGAGACAATCACCACCATCGGGCGGATCAGTTTCTGCCCGCGGCTCAGCACCAGCCGGGCGCCCAGACGCGCGCCGCAGAACGCGCCGAGCATCATAATCAGGCCGGTTCCCCACACCACTTTGCCGCCGAACATAAAGAACAGCAGACTGCCCACGTTAGAGGTGAAGTTGAGAACTTTGGCATGGGCTGTCGCCTTCGCCAGGTTGTAACCGCAGAGCGTGACAAAGGCCAGCGCATAGAAAGAGCCCGCGCCTGGCCCGAAAAATCCATCATAGAACCCCACAGCCCCGCCTCCGACCAGCGCATAGGCGAGGCCGTGCAGGCGACGCGCCCGATCTTCTTCACCGAGACGCGGCATCAGCAGAAACCATAAGCCAATCGCGATCAAAAACAGCGGCAGCATCTGACGCAGAAAGTCCGCCTGCAGGCGCTGAATCAGCACCGCGCCCAGCACGGACCCCAGCAGCGTCATGGCGATATTCAGCCACTGCTCACTCAGATTAACTGCGCCGCGTCGCACAAAGTAGAGGCTGGCGGAGAACGACCCGCCGACCGATTGCAGTTTATTGGTCGCCAGCGCCTGAGCCGGTGAGAGACCCGCCGCCAGCAGCGACGGCACCGTCAGTAACCCCCCGCCACCCGCAATCGAGTCAATAAAACCGGCGAGCATGGCAATCAGAAACAGCAGCCCGACCAGCAGCGGACTGACCACGAACCACTCCATGGAATCCCTTACAGTAGATGTTTATCCAGCAGCGCCTGACAGGCAGGCGGTAACGGTGGCGGTTCACGTTTCACCGGCGCGCCCGATCCGGGCTGCTTCGGCAGGAACCAGCTCTGCAGTTCTGCGCCACAGCCATCGCCCGGCGGCGGGGGCGGCTGATCTTCACAGCCGATACTGCCGGTCGGGCAGCGCAGCCGCACATGCATATGCGCCCGATGCGCGAACCAGGGGCGCACTTTGCGCAGCCAGTCACGATCGGCACCGGCATCCGCACAAAGTTGCTTTTTAATCGCCGGGTTGACGAAAATGCGCGTGACATCATCATCTTTCGCCGCCAGTTTAATCAGGCTGTCGATTTCCGGCTGCCAGTGACGCACAATCACGTTTTTATCGCCCGGCCCGACCAGATCCAGCGGCTGCGGCTTCAGCAGCTGCTGCGCGGTCCAGCGGGTTTTCGGCAGTTGCAGCCAGATATCGACATCCAGCCCGGTCTGATGGCTGGCGTGACCGCTGCTGAAACGTCCGCCAGCCGCCATGCCCATATCCCCAATCAGCACAGTACCCAGCTGCAGATTATGCACGCGGGTCGTCAGCCGCTGAATAAACGCAATCAGATCGGGATGACCGAAATAACGGCGCTGATCCTGACGCATCACCTGGTAGTCGGGTGAATTGAGCGGCAGTGCCTGAGCGCCAATAATACAGCCATTCGCAAAGCCGCCGATGGACTGCGGTGCGCCGCTGATGGGCTGCTGGATACGCTGCCACGGCGTCGCCGCCAGGCTGGAGGCGCTGAACAACAGCGCGCTCAGGGTAAGCAGAAGAGCCTTCATGCCATCACCAGCGCGGCACGGTGCTGTTAACGTCACCGTTCTGCGCCCGCTGGCGCAGCAGATGATCCATCAGGACGATCGCCATCATCGCCTCGGCGATCGGCACGGCGCGGATCCCGACGCAGGGATCGTGGCGGCCTTTGGTGATCATCTCCACCTCTTCACCGTCGCGGGTAATGGTTTTACCCGGCACGGTGATGCTGGAGGTCGGTTTCATAGCGAGGTTGGCGCTGATGGTCTGGCCGCTGCTGATGCCGCCCAGAATGCCGCCGGCGTGGTTACTCTGGAAACCATCGTGACGGATTTCATCCCGATGCTGGCTGCCGCGCTGGCTGACCACCGCGAAGCCGTCACCGATCTCCACCCCTTTTACCGCGTTGATGCTCATCAGCGCGTGCGCCAGGTCGGCATCCAGACGGTCAAAGACCGGCTCGCCCAGGCCAGGCGGCACGTTGTCAGCCATGACCGTGACTTTAGCCCCGATGGAGTCGCCCTCTTTTTTCAGGCCGCGCATCAGTTCATCCAGTGCCTCCAGCTTCTCCGCATCCGGGCAGAAGAAGGGATTCTCTTCCACGATGCTCCAGTCTTTCAGCTCACAGGCGATATCCCCGATCTGCGCCAGATAGCCGCGCACCACCACACCATGTTTCATCTGCAGATACTTCTTCGCTATCGCACCGGCGGCAACGCGCATCGCGGTTTCACGCGCCGAAGAGCGGCCACCGCCACGGTAGTCGCGCTGACCATACTTCTGCTCGTAGGTGTAATCGGCATGGCCGGGACGGAAGAGATCTTTGATCGCGCCATAATCCTGCGACCGCTGATCGGTGTTCTCAATCAGCAGGCCAATAGACGTGCCGGTGGTCACACCCTCAAACACACCGGACAAAATTTTCACCTGATCCGGCTCGCGACGCTGCGTGGTGTAGCGCGAGGTGCCAGGACGACGACGGTCGAGGTCATGCTGGATATCCGCTTCAGTTAATGGGATGCCCGGTGGCACCCCATCAACGATGCAGCCCAGCGCAAGACCGTGGGACTCGCCAAAGGTAGTTACTCGAAAAAATTGTCCGATGCTGTTTCCGGCCATGCTGTTTCCTTGTCAGGGTTCGGCGGGCGAGGCTTCGCCCCACTTTTAGTCTTTGTAAAAGGAGAAATGGTGTTGTGCGTCGACGATCTGCTGGCGCGTCAGCGTAAAGACCCCGTCACCGCCGTTGTCAAATTCCAGCCAGGTAAAGGGCACATCGGGATACTGCTCGATCATATGCACCATGCTGTTACCGACTTCGCAGACCAGAACGCCCTGCTCGCTGAGATAATCAGGCGCGCAGGCCAGAATGCGGCGCACCAGCTTCAGGCCATCGCTGCCCGCCGCCAGACCCAGCTCCGGTTCGTGGCGATACTCATTGGGCAGATCGTCCATATCTTCCGCATCCACATAAGGCGGGTTAGTGACGATCAGGTCATACTTCAGCGGCGGCAGTTCGCGGAACAGATCGGCACGAATCGGCGTGACCTGATTGATCAGGCCATGTTCTTCAATATTCTGCTCGGCCACCGCCAGCGCACCGGTCGAGATATCGACGGCGTCGACCTCCGCTTCCGGGAAGGCGTAAGCGCAGGCAATCGCGATGCAGCCGCTGCCGGTGCACATATCCAGAATATGCGCGGGTGGCGTGCTGATGAGACCGGCAAAGCGGTTCTCGATCAGTTCGCCAATCGGTGAACGCGGCACCAGCACGCGCTCATCAACAAAGAATTCGTGACCGCAGAACCAGGCTTTGTTGGTCAGGTAGGCGACCGGAATACGCTCGTTAACGCGACGAATGACGCGCTCGACAATCAGAAGACGCTCGCTGGCGGTCAGACGCGTACTGCGCATATCTTCCGGAATGTCCAGCGGCAGCCAGAGAGACGGCAGGACCAGTTGAACGGCTTCGTCCCAGGGATTGTCTGTGCCATGTCCGTACCAGATTCCGGCAGCGGAAAAGCGGCTTACCGCCCAGCGCAGCATGTCCTGAATGGTGTGCAGTTCGTTCACTGCCTCATCGACGAAAATTTTGTCCACGTAGCCCTCCGCAGGCCTTTTGCTAAATCGGCCGATAGTGTGCCATGAAGCCGGGGAGAATTCAGCGCAGCGAGGTGAAAAAGCTGACAATTAATGACACTTAACGGTAAGGTATCGGCTCTGCTGTGTGACAGCCTTTTCTGATAAGACTGACCTGCCATGAGTAAAAAAACACCGCTAAGCCCGGATGATGAGGCGCTGTTTCGCCAGTTAATGACGGGGACACGTCAGTTAAAACAGGACACCTATGTCCATAAAGCGCCGGTAAAAACCCGCGAGATCCCGGTAAAACGTCTGCTTTCCGAGCAGGCGGACAACAGCCATTACTTTTCGGATGAGTTTCAGCCCCTGCTCTCGACCGAAGGGGCTACCCGTTACGTGCGCGCCGATGTCAGCCATTTTGAGCTGAAAAAACTGCGCCGGGGTGACTATACCCCGGAGATTTTTCTCGACCTGCACGGCTTAACGCAGATGCAGGCCAAGCAGGAGCTGGGTGCACTCATCGCCGCCTGCCGCCGTGAACATCTGTTCTGCGCCAGCGTCATGACCGGACATGGAAAACATATTCTGAAGCAGCAGACGCCACTGTGGCTGGCCCAGCATCCGTGGGTCATGGCGTTTCACCAGGCGCCAAAAATGTTCGGCGGTGATGCTGCGCTGCTGGTGCTGATTGAGATTGAGGAGTGGCAACCGCCTGAGTTACCCTGACAGGGCCGGTGTCATCGGCCCCTCGTCGTCAGATGGCTTTCGCCAGCTTCTTCGGACTGACCTGCCACAGCAGTTTACCGGCACTCTCTGCCGGATCGAACTCGACGCAGGCAATGGCGGAAGTGGCAAACATCGGTGGGGTTTCCTGCGGGCAGAGTTCGGAAACCAGGTAGCCCACCAGGGGCAGATGGGAGATGACCAGCGCCGATTTCACCCCTTCGTTCGCCAGCGCCTGCAGATAGCAGCCGACCAGGCCCGGATCGCCACCCGGCGTTAACTCCGGTAATACGTCCTGGCCTTCCGGCAGGGGATAGGCTTCACGCACGGTAGCGAGCGTCTGCTGCGCGCGTAGATAGGGACTGACCAGGACACGCTCGATGTCCGGCGTCTGGCTGTTAAGCCAGTGGGCCATCTGACGTGATTCATCACAGCCACATAAGGTTAAAGGCCTGACTGAATCACTTGCTGCTTCCAGAGCCGCATCGCCGTGACGCATGATAAAAACTTGCATAAAGCACCGCTGTAGTTTGTCAATATCGCCCGACGCGACGCGTCAGACTCTTCACTCTGCGAATGAACGCTGTGTTTTACCTTAATGGCTTCAGTATAGTCAACCGGTTGTTTATTAAATAAGCACTTCTCAGATTCATGCTGCGCCGCACACGCGGGCGGCGCTTTTCTAACCCGCTGAATCGGAGTAGTTATTCCATTTCACAGAGAAATGTAAAATTTCGTCTGTTCCGCAGCCGCCTGAATCAGCGCCTCACAGGGGGCAAATCGTTCACCGTGCTGCTGCGCGAGACGGTTCAGCCGGCTGACCATTTCCGCCGCGCCCAGTTTATCCATGTAGTGGAATGGCCCCCCCAGGAAAGGCGGAAAGCCGATGCCAAACACCGCCCCCACATCGCCGTCCCGGGCGCTGCGAATCACCTGCTCATCGAGACAACGGGCGGCCTCATTCAGCATCATCATCACACAGCGTTCTGCAATCTGCGCCCCACTCTGCCTGGCCTGCGGCGTGACCTTCAGCAGGCTGTAAAGCGAGGCGTCTGGTTTTTTACGCTGCCAGCGCGGCAGGTCATAACGATAGAAGCCCCGGCCATTTTTACGGCCCTTACGGCCATCCCTGATCACCGCATCAAACGCGGCGGGTGCGGCAAAGCGTTCACCATACGCCTTATGCAGGATGGGGCTGATTTTGCTGCCGACATCAATGCCGACCTCATCGAGCAGCTGAAGCGGACCAACCGGAAAACCAAACTTCACCAGCGCCCGATCGATGTGCTCAATCGGCTCCCCCTCCAGCAGACAGCGCATCGCTTCATTTATATAGGGCGTGAGGATGCGGTTGACATAGAAACCCGGCTTGTCTGCGACAACGATCGGCGTCTTGCCCTGACTGCGCGCCAGTGCCACAACGGTAACCAGCGTCGTGGCCGAGGTATGCAGATGCGGGATCACCTCCACCAGCGGCATTTTTTCCACCGGACTGAAATAGTGCAGCCCGATGACATTCTCAGGACGCTGCGCCCCGGCGGCGATATCCGCAATCGGCAGTGAAGAGGTGTTGGAAGCAAACAGGGTATGCGGCTGACAGTGTGCCTCGACGTCGTGCACCATCTGCTGCTTCAGGGCAAGATCTTCGAACACCGCTTCGATCACCACGTCGCGCTGCGAGAATCCCTGATAATCGATGCCACCTGTGATGCGCGCCATCTGCTGCTGGCGCGCTGCCGGGGTCAGCTGACGACGACGGACCTTTTTGCTGAGCAGATCCCAGCTGGTTTTTAATGCATGGCTGACGCCTTCCAGGCTGATATCTTTGATGCGCACCGGCAACCCGGCGTTGATCGCGGTGACGCTGGCAATGCCGCCACCCATCAGCCCGCCGCCCAGCACCGCAACACGCTTCACGGTCGCGGGTTCAGCTTCACCGCCCCGCTCCTTTTTCATCGCCGTGGTGGCAAAGAAGAGTCCGCGCAGTGCAACGGACTCCGGCGTCATCGCCAGTTCGCCAAAGGCGCGCGCCTCCGCATCATGGCCAGCGCGGCTGCCCTGCTCCAGCCCGATGCGCACCACCTCAATCAGCCGTCTGGCGGCCGGATAGTTATCCTGCGTTTTCGCTGCGGTCTGGCGTGTCGCCAGCGCAAACAGCGCCTGGCGGGCGACCGGGCCATGCAGCAGCCGATCGCGCAGCGGCAGGACGCGTCCGCTGACCTTACCCTTTTTCACCCGTGCAATCGCGGTCTCCAGCAGAATCGGGCGGGGAACCGCATCATCGACGACGCCGAGCTTTCGCGCCTGCTTTGCGCGCAGACTTTTGCCGGTCAGCATCAGCGGCAGCGCCTGCTGAACGCCGATTAAACGCGGCAGCCGCTGCGTCCCGCCAGAGCCAGGCAGCAGGCCGAGCTGTATTTCCGGCAAGCCGAGGCGGGTTTTATCATCCAGCGAGCAGATGCGCGCATCGCAGGCCAGTGCCAGTTCCAGTCCACCGCCCAGACAGGCCCCGTGAATGGCCGCCACCACCGGAAAAGGCAGCGCGTCGATCATCGCCATCACGTCCTGGCCCTGCTTCGCCAGCGCTTCAGCTTCCTGCGCACTCTGGCAGCGGTCAATCATGCTGATGTCCGCGCCCGCGATAAAATTGTCCGTTTTGCCGGAGATCAGAACCAGTCCCGCCAGTTGCGGATCGCGTCGCGCTTCCGCAATGATGGCGGCAATCTGGCCAGCAAATTCCGCTTTCAGGGTGTTCATCTTCTCGCCAGGGACATCAATCGTGATAATGCCGACGTGATCCTGTCGCATCGTCAGCTGAAAGGCATTCTGCTCCATTATTCGGCCTCCAGAACCATTGCCGCACCCAGACCACCCGCCGCGCAGGCGGTGACCAGTCCCAGCCCGCCACCACGGCGGCGCAGTTCATTAAGCGTCTGGGTAATCATACGCGCGCCCGTGGCGGCAAAAGGATGGCCATAGGCGATGGAACCGCCCAGCACGTTAAAACGCGCTTCGTTGACCTCACCCAGCGCATGCGGCCGGTTCAGCACCTCACGGGCGAAACGCTCGTCACGAAACAGCTGCAGATTGCTCAGCGTCTGGGCCGCGAACGCCTCATGCATATCTATCAGCGTCAGATCGGCCAGGCTCACCCCGGCACGCTCCAGCGCCAGCGGCGACGCATAGGCTGGCCCCAGCAGCATGTCCTGCTGGACATCAATGGCGGTAAACGCGTAGCTGCGCAGGTAGCCCAGCGGCGTGACGCCCAGTTCCCTGGCGCGCCCTTCCCGCATCAGAATGACGGCTGCCGCGCCATCCGTCAGCGGCGTGCTGTTGGCGGCGGTAACGCTGCCGTGCTGGCGGTCAAAGGCGGGACGCAGTCGGGCGTAATCCTCTGCTTTAGCGTTCATCCGCACGTTGTTGTCCTGATCGATTGCGGTTTTCCATGGCGGTACAAAGGCTGCCATGACTTCCTGATTCAGAACCCCGGATTGCCAGGCTCTGGCGGCATGCTGATGGGAGCGGAGCGCCAGCGCATCCTGAGCCTCACGGGTGATACCGTAGCTTTTCGCCATCTGCTCGGCCGTGTCCCCCATCCGCAGGCCGGTCGAGTACTCCGCCACCGCAGGCGGCACCGGCAGCAGGTCGCGTGGACGCAGCCGTTTAAGGATATGCAGTTTCTGCCCCAGGCTGCGGGCCTTGCTGAGATCCACCAGCGCGCGGGCCAGCGTTTTAGTGACCCCAATCGGTAACACTGACGAGGAGTCTGCCCCGCCGGCAATCGCGGCTGAAACCGTACCCGCCATCAGGCTCTCTGCCACATTCGCCACCGCCTGAAAACTGGTGGCGCAGGCACGGCTGACGCTGTAGGCGTCGGTATTCACATTCAGCCCGCTGCTTAAGACAATTTCACGCGCAATGTTTGGCGCTTCCGGCATCTGTACCACCTGACCAAATACCAGCAGCTCAATCACGTCAGCCGGTAACTCACTGCGCACCATTAATTCGCTGACCACCATCCGTCCCAGCTCAATGGCGGGAATGCCATGAAAGCCGGTCGCCTGGCGTAAGAAAGGGGTTCGTAACCCATGGGTAATTGCGATGCGTTCGCCATCACGCGTCAGCAGCGGCTGCGCTTTGCTCATTGTTCTCACCTGTAGCCGGGACTGTGGCATCATTGCCTGAAGAGGTCTGACCTGATCAGTGTTAACCACAAGCGGGTGAGCCGCCAATAGCAGAAAGGAAAAAGTGCGAAGGGAAACACGAAAATGAAAAACGCCGCGCTGAGGCGGCGTAAAAGGCGTTATCGCAGGCCGAGCTGGAAAATCAGGGTTTCAGCCTGGCAGCTGAAGGTGAAATCGATATCCAGCTGCACGCCCTGATCGACATCGCTGAACCGGACGTCAATCACACAGGGTTCCGATTCCACCTGACGGGCACGCTCAGTCAGCCGGGCGGCTTTGGCTTCCGCATCCTGCCGCTGCGGGAACCACTCTGACCAGCTGGCGGTGCAGTCGGTATTATCCATTACGGTGCCGACATCAACGCAGCAGCAGGCGGCGGTTTCGGTCGCACTGCATTTTTTAATGGCATCAGTCATATTTATCTCCTGCCCCGGCTTCGGCTGGGTTAAGCAATTTTATGGCCGGAATTTTACCCGCTTGCGATAAGATGCGCCACGCGACTGTGGCTAAGTGACGAATATCACAATAAAAATTGATCCAGAACAAACTGGAATCGGTATGCTGTCTTCACCAGGGTGCTTTTTGTTATGCAGATCGAATTTTAAGCGATCAACTCTGAAATATTTTAAAAACAATATTGCAACTTGCACACAGGTCGGACCTATACTCTCCGCACTGGTCTGATATGTGCGTTTACCGTCAGTCCCTACAATCCGCCGTCCTTTGTTACGCGACGTTATAGCGTTAAATAATAATTCACATGAGGTTGTGGTCATGAACCATAAGAACCTGTTCGCAAAGTCAGCCGTGGCGGCTGCAGTGGCGCTTGTCTCTTCACATGTTTACGCAGCTGGGTTTCAGTTAAATGAGTTCTCTACGATTGGTTTAGGTCGCGCCTACTCAGGCGAAGGGGCAATGGGCGATACGGCGGCATCCGCCAGCCGTAATCCGGCAACGATGGCGTTAATGGATCGCCCGGAGTTTTCCATCGGTGCGGTTTATATTGACCCGGATGTGGATATCACGGGCCGCAGCCCGACGGGACGCAGCCTGGATGCCAGCAACATCGCCCCGAATCAGTGGATACCCAATATTCATTACGTTCAGCCCATCAACGATCAGTGGTGGATTGGCGCGTCGGCAACCTCCAACTATGGCTTAGCAACAGAGTTTAATAATGGTTACACCGCTGGCGGCTACGGCGGTAAAACGGACCTGATGACCGGCAATTTAAACCTCAGCACCGCTTACCGGTTTAATGAGCACTTCAGCGTGGGCGTCGGTTTTGATGCGGTTTACGCCAAAGCGAAAATTGAACGCTATGCCGGTGAATCGGGTGCTGCCCTGCGGATTCCGGCTGATACGCAGGTTGCCCATCTGAAAGGCGACGAGTGGGGCTACGGCTGGAATGCCGGTATCCTGTATGAAGTGGATGAAAATAACCGCTTCGGCTTCAGCTATCGTTCAGAGGTGAAGATCGACTTTGATGGCGATTACAAAAGTAATCTGCCCTCACGTCTGAACGCGGTCAACAACCCGGAAGTAACCGGCGTGCCTTTTGGCACCAACGGCACGACCGTTCCGGGCGCATTAACCCTGAATCTGCCAGAGATGTGGGAAGTGTCGGGCTGGCATAAAGTGGCTCCGCAGTGGGCGGTTCACTACAGCATGGCGTACACCAGCTGGAGTCAGTTCCAGGAGCTGAAAGCCACCGGTTCTCAGGGCCAGACGCTGTTCTATAAAGATGAAAGCTTCCACGATGCCTACCGCATCGCGCTGGGCACCACCTATTTCTACGACAGCAACTGGACGTTCCGCACCGGTATCGCGTTTGATGACAGCCCGGTCCCAGCCGATAAACGCTCTATCTCTATCCCGGATCAGGATCGTTTATGGCTGAGTGCGGGTACGTCGTACGCCTTCAACGATAACGCCTCGGTCGATCTGGGCATCTCCTATATGCATGGGCAGAAAGTGTCGGTGAAAGAAGGTCCTTATACCTTTAACTCAGAAGGCAAGGCCTGGCTTTACGGCGCGAACTTTAACTACAAGTTCTGACCGGCGGGTGAGATTCAAAAAGGCGACTCGGATGAGTCGCCTTCAGACTGCTGACCTATTCCGACTGATGCCCCGCAGGCGCGGGGTACACGCACACAACAGAAGATTGAGGGTATCAGATACCCTTGTTAAAACCTCTGTTACCGAACTGATGCCCGAAGCATCTGCCGGTGTTCACATCGACGTAAATATTCACGGGAGTAGAGGTCTCGATTTCCATCCATGATTTGTTTTCCGCATTTTCGCTCGATGTTTCGACGATATAGCATTCAACGCCATCAAAAGAAGACTTTTAATAAAAGTGAATTTCTCACTCCATCCCAGTTTATGTCGGAATGCGTAGTCGCGTGCGGCATCCTTTGCATCTTCTGCGTTGATCATTGCTGAATTCCATAATAGACATTGTACATTGCCCCGCCGACAACAACCGGCCCCAGAAGCACGCCAGCTGCTTCATGTCGCAGAGCGGTAAAGGTGATCTCATAGTTGTTAGTCAACGGGAATTTGAAACCGTCAATAACATAACGGGGTGACATCCCTTTCGCTCTCATTAACCCAACCAGTTCTGCAAATGCCTCTTCCAGATACCGTAAAATATATGATTTGTGATAGGCGCTAACATGCATGAAAGCTCTAAGCTCGCGAAGCAGATAATCAGCCCACTGGGCTGCGACGTGTCGGAGAAGCCGGAGCTTATCAGCAGTGCCTTCAGGTTTATCGAAACGCAGCGGCCGAAGTTGGCCCGCTGTCAGTGCGACCAAATCGTTCAGGCACCGATGCCCTCAAAACCCATCGAACGAAGCTATGCCGGCCCCGGCCTGCTGGCGCGTATCGTCACGGAGAAATTCGCCGAGCATACGCCTCACTATCGTCAGTCGGAAATATACTGCCGCCAGGGCGTAGAGCTGAGCCGTACCACGCTGGGACGCTGGTCCGGCGCGGTAAGTGAACTGCTGGAGCCACTGTATGATCTTCTGCGGCAGTACGTGCTGATGCCGGGAAAGGTGCATACAGATGACATCCCGGTCCCGGCTCAGGAACCGGGCAGCGGCAGAACGCGTACGGCCCGGTTTTGGGTGTACATGCGGGATGACCGCAACGCGGGTTCACAGCTTCCGCCCGCGGTCTGGTTCGCTTACTGGACCGTAAGGGAATGCATCCGCAGCAGCATCTTGCCGGGTACAGCGGTATCCTTCAGGCAGATGCATACGGTGGTTATAAGGCGCTATATGAAGGCGGTCGCATAATCGAAGCGGCTTGTATGGCTCACGCCAGATGAAAAATCCAAGACGTTCACATCCGCACCCCGACCGACATCACCACCGAAGCGCTGAGGCGCATCGGTGAGCTGAACGCCGTCGAAGCGGAGATACGTGGCAGCCCGGCAGAAGAGCGATTTGCGGTGCGCAAAGAGAAAACCGTGCCACTGAGGCGGTCACTTTACAACTGGATACAGGCGCAGATGATAGTGCTGTCGCGACACTCGGATACGGCGAAGGCGTTCGCATACCTGGTCAAGCAGTGGGACGCGCTGAACCTGTACTGCAGCAATGACTGGGCCGAAATAGATAAGAACATTGCGGAGAACGCGCTGTGTGGCATAGCCCTGGGCCGAAAAACTGGCTGTTTGCCGGTTCAGATGCAGGTGGGGAGCGCGCTGCAATCCTTTATTCCCTTATCTGCACCTGCCGGCTAAACGGCGTTGACCCGAAAATATAGTTGCGTTATGTCCTGGGTAATATCCAGGAGTGGCCTGTCAACCGGCGGCGAGAACTTCTGCCGTGGGAAACCGATCTCACGTCTGTGTATCAGCACCGATTTGAATCGCCACGGAACTTGTGTTCACTGTGTGATAGCTGCCTTACGGACAATTAAATTACCTTTTTCAGACACCAAAATCGTCCGGAAATTCTGCTTTTAATTTTTCCTGACGTTTGCGGTAACTCTCAGGATTTTCCTGATGAGGAAGCTGAACCTTCAATCCCCCTCCAATCTGTCTCGCTATGTAACTGGCACTAAAGATTCTATCCTGAAAAACCGGATCGTTACCCTCAAACTCCTTAGCCGCGTAAATACCCATCGTCATCTTATGGATCTTACTTTTATCTTTTTCCTGCCCGGTAATAACGTTATGCAGATAAATCAGCTGCTGTACGATGGAGTTGTACATCGGCTCCAGCGTTTCGCCACCCTTAACCTTGTATTTAATATGATGGTGACGTTTCTCTGCCAGACGCAGGGCTCTGTCCACGTAATCTAAAGCGGTGTCGTTGTTCATTCCAGAGGTCTCCATGCGCCTTTATCCGTTCCGAACCATTGTATAGCCCCCCCTTCTGTCTGAAAAGGTTCTTTCGGCACAGACCAGGTGTCAAGCGCCGGAGTAGCAGTGCTTCTGAGCATCTCAGCACGATTCTGTAACTGATAAGCTGTTGTAATTTTGGGTACCTTAGTTTCTGTTCCGCGCATAATCCCTTCAGGATTAATTCCGAGTTTTGTTGGAGGTGTAGTTTCATTCAGTGAGTACCAGTTCCCCTGAAAGTTGCCCGGCGTTTGATTCTGATAGCCTATCTTTCCTCGATTCAGGGTCTCAACTGAAACCCTCTGGTCCATTTTGATACCATTCATGTAACCTTCAATCTGGTCATTATTATCAATGCCGTTTCTCTTCATGAAATCGCGCACAATTTCCCGGTTACTACGGATGTTTATGTCTTGATTAATGTCACCAGTCCGGCCGAATTTCTCATTGAGGTATGCACGCCTTGCTGACACTGCTGGGGCTTTAATGCTGCTGCCGCTTTTCAGCATGATGCCGCCTTTACCACCCGCAAGTCCCCCTGCGAAAGAAGCGCCGAGCGCCATCCATTTCTGACCGTCGCTGCCCTCGCCGTACAGTCCTCCACCGAAATAAGCACCGGCTTTTCCTCCGGCAATACCGCCTGCAAGTCCCAGAAAAGCCACTACCGGTCCGGCAAGAACGGCGGCGGCGGCAAAACCGGCTCCCAGCAGTACCTTATCAACCCAGTCCGGGATTTCCGGACTGATGGAATCGGTCTGTACCGTTTCCCCGCCGATAATCACGTTGGGTGAACCCGAACTGATGGCCGCGCTGCAGGTCAGATGATCGCCCACCCGAGCGGCCGGAAAACCATTGATGAAAACCCGTCCTGAACCTTCTGCCACGAGCTGAGGTACCGGACCGTGTTCATCACATTCCCCGGCAGAAATATGTGCCATGATGGCTGGTCTGCCGTTAATGAAGACGTTGTGCGAGCCGACTTTCAGCACGCCGGTTTCATGGGTAGGTGCCCATGACATGCTGCCCAGCACTTCCCCCAGACCACCACCGCCAGCGGCACCAGCTATCGTGGCGGCAAGCACGACGGTGCCCACCCCGCCGGTCACCAGGGTAAAAGCCGCGCCGGCGATAGCTCCGCCTATCAGACCGGCGACCAGCCAGCCTTTGGAAGCCTTATGCTCAATGCTGTCACCTTCGCGCGCGGCGGCAAACGCGTCTGCCGCGCTCACTGGCCGTTAACCTGCTGGCTGATATAGGCTTCCACCTCGGCGGTGCTCTCCATCCCCGGAATACCGCGCACACGTTTCGTCAGCAGCAGGCTGGGGATGATGGTTGTTTTCCGGTCAGTGGTTTCCCACAGGGCATAGCGCGTGGCACCTTCGCCGCCACCGACCGGTGACAGAACGAGCATTGCGCCACTGGCGTCAAAAAACAGATAATCCCCGTTTCTGGCACGGGTAAGCTCGATGCTGGCATACAGCCCGGCGATACCCTGAAAAACGGCCAGCTCACGGCTGTCACGGTCAAAGGTAAAACACAGTGACGGGCTGTCAAGTGCCATCTGTCTGACAGGCGACGCCGGTGTGATGTCATCGCCGGGGAAGATAATGCTGTCCGTAATGCTGTCATAAATCCGGCTGTGATAGTCATCAAACCCGTCCGGGCAGGTACCGATAAAACAGATCAGCTTCTTACCCTGTCCGCCGTCATCGTTAAGGACGGCGCGCTGTTTCTGAAAAATCACCCGCTGGCCCGATTTAAAGCGGTAGAACAGCTCAAGTGCCTGACGCTTTCCCAGCTCCGTCAGCCGGGCATGGAAGAGTTCCAGCGCTTCGAGGGTAGCGTCCAGCTCTTTTGCGAGTCTTTCTGACACCGTATGCAGCGTATCATCGGCGCTTGCAGAGGCGCGGGAGATAACGAATGTGAACTCATTTGCGCCAGTATGGCTGAGGGTAAAGAGGTTCATGGTTCGGTCGCGGAAGACGTCCGGAACCGAAATATTGCAGTCCTGCAGTGTATAATCAGACATCTGACAGTTTCTCCGTTCCGTGAGTCCGGAGCAGAGTAGCAGAAAAATACGTAAGAGATCCTTCTGAGATCTTCCTCATGCAGGTGGTCGCGTACCGTATCTGAAAGAAATTCCAGGCGAGGATGCAGAAGCAGAATTGGCCATCAGCCTGATAGATTGTGTAAAAGTTTATAGGGATTGATAGCTACTTAATGGATGAAAGAGTGACTATCCCGAAGATATTACAAAAGATATCGCCCGGTTATATCCGGTTTTTCTCGCAATAATGTCCATTAAAAAATAATGGAGGCTATTGTCCCGCAACGGGAGGCAATCGGACATACGGTCTATATGAGCCGCTTACGATAAAGATACAGATCGGTTTATCCCCGCTCACGCGGGGAACACTCTAAAACTATCCCGATGATTACACAGCGTTTTTCACATCAGAATTTTCCGCCGAATTTTACACCCGGATCTGTCTCATATAAACAGTCATTCTCTGACACCAGATTTGTTTAAAACAGGCTCATAACGGAAGGCAGGAAGCTAATAGCAGACCCAGACAGGAAAAAGACAGGGCGTGACGGATCAGGTCAGAAGTAAGGACAGAGGAGAAAAACCGGCCCGAAGCAAAAACGAGGCAAACCGGACAGTCTGGGAAAGGCATAAAACGCTTATTTACGCTGACCCGGTCTTGAAGCAGACCGGGTCAGGCACAGTCCACAAACTCAGAACAGTTTATGTGATACGCCCTCTTGCGGACCGTAACGTTACTGCGCGTCGATATCCTTCAGGTCATCCTGAATCGCAGCGGCGTTTGGATTCTCTTCCGGCTTGAGTTTGCCGCCACGCGCCAGGAAGTCGTGACGCTGGAAGTAGGCGTTACGGATAAAGGCGTACGGATCGCTCTGCTGCTTCAGGATCGCATCGGAATCCAGCAGTTGCGCGCGGGTCTCAATCCCCTCCAGCGTCCACTTACCAATCGACATCGGCCAGGTCAGCCAGCCGAGGATCGGATAGAGGGTATCAACGTAGTCACCGCCATCCTGCCGTATGGTGAAGCTGCCGTAAGCCGGCAGCTCAACGTAAGGACCATAGCCGACACCATAGTGGCCCAGCGTGGTGCCGAAACGGTGCGGCTGTTCACGCGCCAGTTCCGGATTGGCTTTACCGGCGACGTCAATGAAACCACCCAGACCCAGCACGCTGTTCAGGAAGAAACGGGTGAAGTGGATACCCGCATCGCGTCCGTCACCGACCAGAATGGCGTTAACCATGCTGGCGGGCTCTTCCAGGTTGCCGAGGAAATTGCTCAGGCCGGTTCGTGCAGGCACCGGCACGTAGTCGCGCCAGGCGACAGCGACCGGACGCAGCACATAGGGATCCAGCACATTGTAGTTAAAGTTAAACATCGTGCGGTTAAAGCCTTCGAACGGATCGCTGCGCTGCGCAGGATCGCTATTTGCCGGCTTTGAACTGGCACAACCTACCAGAAGGACGCTGGCCACAGCCAGGCTGGTCAGGCGATAATTCATTCCAATCTCCCTGTGCGGATGAAAAAGGACTACCCATCGTTCAGGCACAGCCCGGCGTCGAATCGGCTTACCCGATGAGCATAGCTGACTTTATGCCAGAGGCAGCAGGCAATGGCACGCAGCGACCTGAACAGGATCGTTGATGATGTTCAGGGAAGCTGCTGATTAATCTCTACCGCGATCGGCTGATGACTATCCCAGGGCGTCACGGCGCTCTCACCCAGCCAGTCACCCGGCTGCGGGGTGGCGCTGCCGTCGCGCGAGATACGCACCCGAACCGCGACCTGATGCTGCGCCGACAGCAGGCGATCCGGCATCATGGCATTGCTGTCATCCAGCGTCAGCGACAGCGGGAAGTGGCTCAGCGGCATGCGCTTCACCGCCACCGGCACCGGTGACGTCCCGTCAGAAACCGAAATATACAACACTCCGTCCTGCGGTAACATTTTTTCTGCCTGCGGGGTCAGCCGCACGGTCAGTGCCAGCTGACGGCTCTGCTCTCCGGCATCACTTCTCGCCTGCTCAATGCTGCGGGCGATCATCGCGCGTCGTGTGTCACCGGCAGGCAGCACGTTCAGCAGGGCCTGCCAGGCCTCAATCGCCTGATCGTACTGCTGCTGGCCGTAGGCGTTAAACGCCATCAGGCCAAGCGTACGCGGGTTTTGCGGCTCCGCTTTCAGCAGAGCACGCAGCAGCAGTGACGCCTGACGGTTATCCTGCGGATCGGGAGAGCGCGTCAGCACCTCTGCATAATCCTGCTTCAGCGTCATATCGTTGGGTGAGAGCTGTAACGCACGCTCAAACGCCTGACTGGCGATATCAGCCTGATTCAGTACCATGCCAAGCCGCCCCAGCATGGTCCAGTCGGCCAGATTATCCGGTTCCGTTTGCAGGGCGGTACGCAATCCGAGCTCTAAACGTGCCAGCTCCTCCATGCTGAGCGGTCTGGCGCCGGGGTCCATCAGCCGCGCACGCAGCGCAGGGTACGCCTGCTGCACCTGCATCCAGCCGGTGTACTGCGTCAGGCCGCCGGTGTTCAGATAGGTTCCCAGCGACACCCCAATCAGCACGAGCAGGCCCGGCAGCAAAATCCAGCGGCTGCTGCTGTGGGACGGGAGGCTCTGCGCCGGCGGGATATCGGCCAGCAGCGTCTGCTGTAACTCGCGCTCCATTACTGGGCGCTCAGCAACAACGCCCTGCTCTTCATCCTGTGCCAGCTCATCGATCCGCTGATGGTAAAAGCGCTGATTGAGGCGATCGCGGTCGCCCGGGCTGGCCTGACGCTGCCGCCAGCCCGCGGCCAGGAACAGCGTGCAGGCCGCCAGCAGTAACAGAAAAAGGGTAATCCAGAATGCACTCATGACGGCTTCCTGTCTGACTTCAGTAAGGCATCGAGACGCTGTTGCTCAGCGTCATCCAGCGCACTGTGGGTGTGACGCCGACGGCTGCGCAGAATAATCACCGCGCCACCCAGCAGCACAAACAGCGCCGGGCCAGCCCACAGGATCAGCGTTGACGGGGTCAGTGGTGGCGAATAAGAGACGAAGTTGCCGTAGCGCGCCACCATATAATCAATGATCTGCTGGCGGCTCTGCCCCTGCTTCATCAGCTCATAAACTTTCAGCCGCATATCGGCGGCAATCATGGCATTCGAGTCGGCGATGCTGTTGTTCTGACATTTCGGACAGCGCAGTGATGCGGTGAGGTCACGGTATTGCGCCTCCTGAGCCGGAGAGTCAAATTGCAGTGTGTCGATGGTCGCCCACAGATTGATGCTGAACAGCAGGCCACAGATCAGTAACAGCGATCTCATGATCCCGCCTCCGCACTGTATTTCATCCACAACGGTTTCACTTCCTGCTCCCAGACGCGCGCGTTGAGATCGCCGGCGTGGCGATAGCGGATAATCCCTTTACCGTCGATCAGAAAAGTTTCCGGTGCGCCATAGACGCCGAGGTCGAGTCCCAGCATGCCGCTGCCATCGTAGAGACTCAGGGCGTACGGATTACCCAGCGTGTTCAGCCAGTTAACCGCCTTATGGCGATCGTCTTTATAGTTCAGGCCGACCACCCGAATGCCCTGCTCCGCCAGCGTATTCAGATAGTGATGTTCGGCGCGGCAGGTCGGACACCAGGTTGCCCAGACGTTCAGCAGTATCGGCCTGCCATCGGTCAGCACACGCTGGTCATAGGTTTTGCCGGGCTGGTCGAGCGCTTCCAGCCGGAACAGCGGCACCGGTTTACCGATCAGCGCCGATTCAAGACGGGTCGGATCGTCGCCATCCGCATTGCGGGTCAGCTGCCACAGCAGCGCCGCGGCCAGCAGCAGAAACAGCACCAGCGGGATAAACAGGATTTTCTTGTTCATGCGCGCTCCTCACGTGCGGCTTTTTTGCGCGAGCGATAGCGGGGATCCCACAGGCAGAACAGGCCCCCCAGCGCCATCAGTACGCCGCCAGCCCAGATCCAGCGGACAAAGGGTTTGTAGTAGATACGCACCGCCCAGCCGCCATCCTCCAGCTCCTCGCCCAGCGCTGCATAGAGATCGCGGCTGAAACCCCCATCAATCGCCGCTTCGGTCATCATGGTTCGGGCCGCGGTATAGAAGCGTTTTTCCGCCTGCAGCGTCGCTTCCGGTTTCCCGTTGCGCGTGACATCGATAATCCCCATGCCCCCGCTGTAGTTAGGCCCCTGCAGGTTCTGCACGCCACGGAAGACAAAGTGATAGTGATGGATGTCCACGCTATCCCCCGCCCGCATCCGCACGTCGCGCTCCACGCTGTACTGCGTGCTGAAGGCGATACCGATCACCGTGACCCCGACGCCAAGGTGACCCAGCACCATGCCCCAGTGACTGCGGGAGAGGTGACGCAGCCCGGTCAGAAACGGATGGCGATGCGTGGCGCGTTCGTGCAGTTCCAGCAGCGTCAGCACAATGATCCAGAGGGACATCAGTAAGCCCACCACGGTCATCGCCGTAATGCGATCCTGCAGCCACCAGGGAATGATCATCGAACAGGCCAGGGTAACGATCAGCGCCAGTGCCAGCCGTTTGGCCAGTTTCTGCGGTTCATCGCGACGCCAGCGTACCAGCGGTCCGATCCCCATCAGCAGCGCAAACGGCGCCATCAGCCAGCTGAACATCGTATTGAAGAACGGCTCACCCACCGAAATGCTGCCCAGTCCCAGCTGCTTGTGCACCAGCGGCAACAGCGTGCCGAGCAGTACCACCAGCATGGCCGCAATCAGCAGCACATTGTTGCCCAGCAGAAAGGATTCCCGTGACCAGGTTTCGTTCTGTACCCGGCTCCGCACCTGCCCCCCTTTGATCGCATAGAGCAGCAGCGAACTGCCGATGACAATCACCAGAAACGCGAGGATAAACATGCCGCGCGCCGGATCGGAAGCAAACGAGTGGACCGACACCAGCACGCCGGAGCGCACCAGGAACGTACCGAGCAGGCTGAGCGAAAAGGCGGTGATCGCCAGCAGCACGGTCCAGGCCTTAAAGGTGCCACGCTTTTCGGTGACGGCCAGCGAGTGGATCAGCGCCGTGCCCGCCAGCCACGGCATGAACGAGGCGTTCTCTACTGGATCCCAGAACCACCAGCCGCCCCAGCCCAGTTCGTAATAGGCCCAGGCCGAGCCCAGCACAATCCCGATAGTCAGGAAGACCCAGGCCGCGGTGGTCCAGGGACGCGACCAGCGCGCCCACGCGGTATCGAGCCGTCCGGCCATCAGCGAAGCGATGGCAAACGCAAAGGCCACCGAGAATCCGACATAACCCATATAGAGCAGCGGCGGATGGAAGATCAGGCCGATATCCTGCAGCATCGGGTTCAGGTCGTGCCCGTCTACAGGGAAGTCGGGCAGCGTGCGGGCAAACGGATTCGACGTCAGCAGGATAAACAGCAGGAAGCCGAGATTGATCATCCCCATGACCGCCAGTACGCGCGCCAGCGCGTCCTGTGGCATACCGCGACTGAAGATCGCCACGGCTAAGGTCCAGGTGCTGAGCAGCAACACCCACAGCAGCAGCGATCCCTCATGCGCGCCCCAGGTGGCGGCAATGCGGTAGTAGACCGGCAGCAGGCTGTTGGAGTTGGTGACAACATAGGCCACGGTAAAATCGTTGCAGATAAAAGCCCAGACCAGCAGCATAAAGGCCGCAGCGATACAGACAAACAGCCCACAGGCCAGCGCGCGCGCCATCGCCATCAGCCGCGCATCCTGACGAATTGCGCCCCAGAGTGGATAGCTGCTGAGCAGCAGCGCCAGCCCCAGCGCCAGACAAAGCAGAAAAGTCCCGGTTTCCGGCATCATGATGATTTATTTCCCGCCTGATACTGTGACTGCGGGCCGTTGTGATTGCTCTTCATCGCGTCTTCTATCTCCGGCGGCGTATATTTCTCATCGTGTCTGGCCAGCACTTCTCTGGCAACGATCTGGTTACCGTCCGCCAGCACGCCCTGCGCCACGACGCCCTGCCCTTCCCGGAACAGATCCGGCAGGATGCCTTCAAAACTGACGCTGACGACCCCGCGCGCATCATAAAGTTTGAACGTTACCGCCAGGCTGTTCGGGTCCCGATGCACGCTGCCGGGCATCACCATGCCACCGACGCGCAGCCGCTGGCCCGCCTCCGGCTTCTCATGCGCCTCGCCTTTGCCATAGAGGATTTCACCCGGGGTATAAAACAGATCGATGTTTGAGCGCAGCGCATACATCACCAGCGCGGTGGCCAGGCCCAGGCCAAGCAGAATCGCAACGGCCGCACAGAGGCGATTGCGTCGACGGCTATTCACACACTCTCTCCTGCCGCTTCAGCCGCGGCTTTTCTGGATTTAGCTGCCCGGATGCGACGTTCACGCGCATCACGCTGGCGGATCTCCGCCAGCAGGCGGCGGCGCAGTAACAGGGTATGCAGCGTCAGTCCCGCCAGCGGAAGCAGCGTGCAGGCCACCGCCAGCCAGACGTAAAAGGCGTAGCCGCCCATGGCAAAAAAGGCGTGCCAGGAGGAAAAGGCCGGCGTCATTTCTGCTCTCCCCGTTTTGCGACGTCAAGAGCCCAGGGGCGATGGCGTTCCGTTAACAGAATCAGGTTGCGCAGCCGCATCAGCGTCAGCGTGATAAACAGCAGCAGATAACCCAAGATGGCCCAGCGCAGCGGCGTTCGCATCACCGGCGCAATCGCCTGCTGAAGGATGCCGGACGAGCCCTGATGCAGGGTATTCCACCACTGCACCGAGAAGTGGATGATGGGCAGATTGACCACGCCGACCAGAATCAGGACGCCGGCGGCCCGGCCTGCGGTGCGGCGGTCATCGAACGCGTGCCAGAGTGCAATCACGCCCATATAGAGGAAAAGTAACACCAGCTCCGAGGTGAGGCGTGCATCCCAGATCCACCAGGTTCCCCACATCGGTTTGCCCCACGCGGAACCGGTGACCAGCGCAATAAAGGTAAAGACCGCGCCCACGGGTGCCATGGCGGCGGCAACCAGATCGGCCATTTTCATCTGCCACACCAGACCGGTAAACGCCGCGACAGCCATAGAGGCATAGATGCCCATCGACCACATGGCAGCGGGCACATGGATATACATGATGCGAAAACTGTCGCCCTGCTGATAGTCAGCGGGCGCAAATCCAAATCCCCAGATCCAGCCCAGCAGTAATGTCGCCACGCCGGCTATCGCAAACCAGGGCACCAGGCGCCCCGAAAGCTGATAGAGCCGTTCGGGCCGGGCCAGCTGATGTAACGCTTTCCACATATCAAATGCTCACATTAACGATAAAAAAGGCCGCGTCTTTTTATGCGCGGTTACTGCAACGTAATCCGTAACGCCGCCGCCGTGGCAAACGGCGAGAGCGTGGCGCTGCCTGCCAGCATCGCGCCAAGAATCGCCAGATAGCCACCCATCGGCAGGCCCTGACTGGCGGCTTCCATCGCGGCACTGGCGAAGATCAACACCGGAATCGCCAGCGGCAACACCAGCAGGCTGAGCAATACTCCGCCCCGGCGTAATCCCACCGTCAGCCCGACACCGATGGCACCGAGAAAACTCAGGGTGGGCGTGCCGAGCAGCAGCGTCAGGGCCATCGCCCGCCAGCCATTAAAATCCAGCGACAGCAGCAGCGCCGCCAGCGGCGACAGGATAATCAGCGGCAGACCGGTGATCAGCCAGTGCGCCACGACTTTGCCGATGACCGTCACCGGCAGCGGCGAAGGCAGCAGCAGAAGCTGCTCCAGCGAACCGTCGCTGAAATCGTCGCGAAACAGGCGCTCCAGTGCCAGCAGCGACGCCAGCAGCGCCGCCACCCAGGCGACACCCGGCGCAATGCGCGCCAGCTGCTGCGGATCAGGTCCGATGCCCAGCGGAAACAGGGTAATGACGATCAGGAAAAACCACAGCGGATTGACCACATCAGCGCCGCCACGAAAGGCGATACGCAATTCACGCTGAATCAGGCGAAACAGCATCAGCTTGCCTCCGCATCGCCGAGGCGAATTTTACGCACCCGCGCGGCCGCAGCGGGTAGATCCTGGTGGGTTGTCAGGATCACGGCGCCCCCGTTATCGGCATGGGCGGCAAATCTGGCCATTAATTTTTCAACCCCCGCTTTGTCGATGGCAGTCAGCGGCTCATCCAGGATCCAGACACGGGCCTGACTGAGCCAGAGGCGCGCCAGCGCGACGCGACGCTGCTGACCCGCCGATAACCGGCTTACCGGCACCTCTTCGTCACCCGTGAGGTCGACACTGTCAAGCGCAGCAAAGATCTGCGCGTCACTGCAGTCAGGATGGTAGAACCGCAGATTTTCCAGCGGCGTGAGGACCCCTTTGACGCCGGGATGATGGCCCAGATAAAGCATCGCCTGATGCCAGGCGTCGCGCTGCCGCAGGATCGGCTGCTGCTGCCAGCGTATCTCACCCTGCTCAGGACGGCTCAGCCCCGCCAGCAGTCGCAGTAGCGAGGTTTTACCGGCACCGTTGGGGCCTTCAATCTGCACAATGTCACCGGCAGACACGCGAAATGAGAGCTGCTGAAACAGCGCGCGTTCATCGTATGCACAAGTGAGCGTAATGATTTCCAACATCAAGGGGGGAGTCGCACCAGCTAAAAGTGGCCGGGATATTACCACAATGTTGCTAAGGGCCGAAGTGTGAGCCACCGCTCAGTTTCGCTGTAAGGGGTTTATTCGTGCGGTCTGGCGCTGAGTCTGAATAAAAATGCAGGTGCGAAAAAGCTTGTTACGCTTATTCGCATCGCTCGTTACATAATTGGCAAATAAAAAACAGCTACGCTTATTACGCCACAGCACTATCACCAGGAGAAAATATGAAGCCTTCATCAGGTAATGAACAGGGTCCTAACGACGTCGATAGCGAAGAGAAGGACAAGGGCACTGACATCGAAGTCGATGAGGAGGCATTACCCTCCCGCGCCGCGGCGATCCATGAAGAGATCCGTCAGGATGGGGAGAAAGAGCTGGAGCGTGACGGGATGGCCCTCCTCTGGTCAGCCATTGCCGCAGGCCTCTCCATGAGTGCCTCACTGATGGCGAAGGGGATATTCAAGGTCCACCTTGATGGCGTGCCGGGTGCATTTCTGCTGGAAAATCTCGGCTACACCTTTGGCTTTGTCATCGTCATTATGGCGCGCCAGCAGTTATTTACCGAAAACACCGTCACGGCAGTGCTGCCGGTCATGCACAAACCGACCTGGGGTAATGGCGGTCTGCTGTTACGGTTATGGGGTATTGTCCTGCTGGGTAACCTGATCGGTACGGCACTGGGTGCGCTGGCCTTCAACGAGATGCCCATTTTTGACGAGGCGACCCGTCAGGCCTTTACCGACATCAGCATGAAAGTGATGGAGAACTCGCCCGGCTCGATGTTTGCCAACGCCGTCATTTCCGGCTGGATTATCGCCACCATGGTCTGGATGTTCCCCTCTGCGGGCGGGGCCAAACTGGTGGTCATTGTCATGATGACCTGGCTGGTTGCGCTGGGCGATCTGGCCCATATCGTGGTGGGATCGGTGGAGGTGCTCTATCTGGTCTTCAATGGCAGCATCAGCTGGCATGAGTTCCTCTGGCCGTTTGCCCTGCCTACCCTGCTCGGCAACATCACCGGCGGCACACTGATTTTTGCGCTGATCAGTCACGCACAGATCCGTAATGACATGAGTGAAGCGGCGGTCGCCAAAGCGAAGGCGGAAAAGCGCAGGCAGGAGAAGCGTCGTGAGCGTGAAGAGCGCGGAGAAAAAAAGGAAGGTGCTGAATAACCGTCGTCAGGTAAAAAAGTGCAGCGCAGAAGGATTTGCGCTGCACGTGTTACCTGGCCCCTGCATGAAAAAAGTGGTCTCAAAAGAGAGGCTGAACAGCGACATTGCTGACGTAATGAGCAAACGCGCGGCGACCTGATGAATCTCATCGCCTGTTTCGCTATACTGCGTGCCGCTGTCCTCTTAGTTAAATGGATATAACGAGCCCCTCCTAAGGGCTAGTTGCAGGTTCGATTCCTGCAGGGGACAATATTTGCCCTCCCTTTTACACCTGCCCGCATGACAAAACCTGCTTTTTACCGGCGCAATAAATCCTCACGGGTAATCGGGTCAGAATGCTGTCCATGACGTTTCGTCACGCAACGAGTCTGACCCGGTAATACGATTTCCGGAATGCCATTCGGGCAGGCATTGAGCAAAGTCTGCAGAACATTCATCCGCGCTGACTGCATCGCGGTCGCCATGCTTATAGCGGACTTAATCACAGCGCCTTTTCGCGCCTGCGACTACTCTGCGGCATTCTGTTTTATTTCAGCATAGCTGGCTGTTAACTGTTTCAGATGCATCTCCAGCTGCGCGCGGGCTGCCGCAGGCAAAGGGGCACCAGCCGGTTGTTGAGACAGTACGCGCAGTTGTTCTTCAGCGGGTATCGATTTGTTAAATGAGTGCATCGCATTAAAAACGATGGATTTCAGCTCACTCACCGTGATGTATTTGCCTTTCTGCTGATCCAGCCCGTTCAGCCTGTTGCTCAGATTTTTTAGCGTTGTCATTCCCTGATCCCAGCCATTGCGCTGTTCTGGCGATAACACGGCCGCGTTAAGGTTTTGCTGCCACTGATCTGCCAGGGATTTGCCCTGCTCCGGCCACAGCGCCTGAGCCTGCTCTGTGAGTGTCCGGCTGTAGGCCATACTCCAGTCAGGAGGCAATCTGTCCAGTCGGGCCAGCTGCTGCTCCGTTTGTGCAATGAGAGACTGGGGTGTCCAGCAGATTGGCTTTTAAATCGCGAAGTAAATTGCGCATGGAAAGCATGGCTTTCAGCTGGGGTATTTGCCGTGAAACCTGTTCCGGGGTGAAATCCTTCATGCTCTGGAATGTCAGCGTGATATTTTCTTCACTGCCATCACCCGCAAGCGTATTTTTAACGGTCAGATTAACGTTTGGGGAATATTCGGAAAGCACTGAGTCAAAGTTATTTTTGTTGAGATTAACTTTCTTACGTTCAGACAGGGGTGCAGACTCCTGACCATGACTGAAGTCACCTGCTACCAGTAATTTCAGGGGAAGTTCCGTTTTCTTGCCTGCGCCCCCTGTATGCAAATCGAGTTTCAAATTAATACGTGCCTTCGGCACTTCACTCTGGAAACTATCCGACATCTCATCATCCCTCAGATTATCGCTACATGGATTTTTCAGACTAAAGCTATAGACACGCAATAATAGGATAATGATCGACGCAAGATCAAATATTAAGATCATTACTCTATCTACTAATAAAATTAAGAATTTTCTTCTGAATTTTAATAGCGACGATTGTCGCCACACCAGCAATTTGAGCCAGAAGTGAGCAATTAAATAAACATTTATGTCGTTACAGTGAAAACGAACGAAAAATTGCTCGTAACTGTTTATGGCATTGATTTGAATCAATACAGCCACACCAAAAAGACTTACTGCCTGACAGGAGGACCATTCCGGAACAGAAGAAATAAAGGCGGACAGAAACGCTGAACGTTATAGCGCTGGCTGACAGGAGAAACTGTGGAATATTCCTAAGAAATATGTCCAGAATGACATCGAATTTTTATTAAGACAAAGCATGCCTGATTTAATGCGATAATTGCAGTAACCGCTGGTGAGAATAGATTTTAATCCTCCCTCACACCCAGCCAGCGCGGTGATTTTCGCCAGCAGAATATACCGATTCACGCACTCTTTAAAACGCGGCCGGCTGTCATTTAAAGCTTTTTTATAAACTGCCTTCAGCTCTGCGCCCGACGGCAGGCGGAGGGCGTCATGCCATAAACCTGGCGGAACCGATGGCTGAAATGCGCGGAAGAGTGAAAACCACACTGAAAGGCAATTTCAGTCAGTGTCAGATCGGGACGTGCCAGCAAAGCGTGTGCGCGTGCCATCCGACGCTGCATCACAAACTGGTGTGGCGCTGCGCCGGTGGTGTGCCGGAACATGCGGGCAAAGTGAAACTCGCTGAGCGCCGCTTCCTGTGCCAGCACCGCCAGCGTTAAAGGCTGGTCAAGATGAGTTTCGATAAAGTCCAGTACCCGCCGTAACACCGCCGGTGCCAGGCCGCCCCGTATCTGGGGCAGCTGCCACTGCACGTCGCTGTAGTGCTGCAACAGGTGGGTCAGCAGTAAGGTGGAGGCGCTGCTCAGCATCACCTGACTGGCGGGCTGCTGCCAGTCGCAGCTCAGCAGAAAGTGCCGGTAAAGCTGCGTGATACGGTCGTCAGCAGAAAAGATTTTCTCATGCAGGGTTAACTGTGCCGGGCTGCGATCCCATACCCGCTCAGCCAGTTGTCGCAGCTGCGTCTCACTGCAGTAGAGATGGACAAAGGCGAGATCGGCCCGCAGGTCCCAGGTCGACTCGGTGCCGGCAGGCATCAGACAGAAGCGATCCGGTGCCCCACCGTTGCGCCAGCCATGCGCAGTTTTGTGCCAGGTGTCATATCCCCCCGCGACATAGAGGCTCAGCGTGTGGTGATCGCTGAAGTTGGTGACACGATCGCCACTGTTAAACCAGGCGGCCAGCTGAATGCCGCTGTGAAGCTGCACCTGATCACGCAGTTGGGCTTTATGGCGCTGCAGCATTTCAAAAGTCTGATAAACAGGCATCGGGGTCGCATTTCAGGTTGAACAGAGTGCCAGTTTACGGACAACGCGGGACAGAAAACAGGTCACATCGGGACGCCACAGAAAAATGCGCAAGATTTTGCAAACTCCGCGCAATCCGCTGTAAGACCTGACTGCCGGACAGGCGCAGACTCTGCGTTTTAACGTGGAGATTCAGGCCATGAACCTGTTTTTGTATCTTTCTGTGGTGGTGATCTGGGGCACAACCTGGATTGCGATTTATGCGCAACAGTCTGCGGGCGTCAGCGCGGTCACCGTTGCGGTTTTCTGGCGTTTTTTACTGGCCTCGGTGGTGATGCTGCTTCTGCTTAAGCTGATAAAGCGGCTGGATAAGCTGACCCTGCGGGATCATCTCTTCTGCCTGCTGCAGGGCTGCTGTGTGTTTGGCTTCAATTTTGTCTGTTTCTATTACGCTTCGGAATATATCAGCAGTGGTCTGGAGTCGGTCATTTTCTCCATGGCGGTGATCTATAACGCCATCAATAGCTGGATATTTTTCCGTCAGCGTCCTTCCGCGCGACTGCTTCCGGCTATGGTACTGGGCATGGCAGGCATTGTGGCGCTGTTCTGGCACGATCTGCGCAACACAGAGACCTCTGCGGGCCTGCTATGGGGCATTGGATTAAGTGCGCTGGGCACGCTGGGATTCTCATTCGGCAATATGATCAGTCAGCGGCATCAGCGTCTGCATCGTGACGTGCTGACCACCAACAGCTATGGCATGCTGTACGGCGCGTTGATGATGGCGCTGGTCTCACTGCTTCAGGGGGTTTCACTGCAGCCGACGTGGAACGCGCAGTGGACAGGGGCGGTAATCTATCTGGCGATTGTAGGATCGGTGATAGGGTTTGGTGCATATTTTACGCTGGTGGGTCGTATCGGTGCCAGCCGGGCGGCCTATACGACGGTGCTGTTTCCGCTGGTCGCGCTGGCACTGTCAACCCGCTATGAGGGATATGAGTGGCACGCCAGTGCCATCCCTGGCCTTGTCATGATTTTGCTGGGCAATGTCGTGATGTTCGCCCGCTGGCCGCTCAGCGTTAGCCGGGCGACCGTCTGACAGAGAGGCGAGCGTTCCTTCCGCATGAACTGGCAGTTATGCACAGGGCTGCGGGAGGAGTTGCTGCGGCTGATTGATCGCTTTGCGCGCAATCCAGTAGAGCAGAACACGCTCATCGTCACTGTCACGGTCAGCCATCGACAGCAGCTTGAGTGCCAGCGTCGATTTCGTCACAGGCTGCTGTTCTGTACTGAGTTCTACCACGGCCTGACCGATGATGCAGCAGACTTCGTCTTCACTGGTGGTGGATTCATATGTCCGGTCTTTCATATTTCCTCCTGTTGAGTGAACCCCTAGCCTGGCAAAAGATCCGGAAACCTGCTTACAGAAACAGCAGTATGAAACATTATCTTACCGCTCATTACGCTTAATCATCAGGTTGCCGCTTTGGTTACCTTAAGCGCGACCGCACAGAGGCTGCACAATGCCATTCATACCCGCTGGATGGCATTTCATTCCCTGATCTGTTCCGTTCATGCGTTTGCTACGCCTGCGCGCGCGTCACTGCTTTATTCTGACTGCAGTTTCCAGATTCCCGGACGGGAGAGATAAATGATGAACCAGACGCAGCAGGCTTCATACCAGCGTTCCCGCTGGCTTACATTGTTCGGCACCGTAATTACTCAGTTCGCGCTGGGGTCAGTCTACACATGGAGTCTTTTCAACGGCCAGCTCTCCCACAAGCTGAATGCACCGATCAGTCAGGTGGCTTTTTCGTTTGGCCTGCTGAGTCTGGGGCTGGCAATTGCCTCGTCACTGGCCGGTAAATTACAGGAACGTTTTGGCGTGCGCCGCGTCACGATCGGAGCCGGTGTGCTAATGGCGGTCGGCTTCTGGCTGACCGCGCAGGCTGATAACCTGATGATGCTCTATTTCAGCGCCGGGTTGCTGGTGGGTCTGGCCGATGGGGCGGGTTACCTGATGACGCTGTCAAACTGCGTGAAGTGGTTCCCGGAGCGCAAAGGGATGATCTCTGCCTGTGCCATTGGCGCCTATGGTCTTGGCAGTCTGGGATTCAAGTTCATCTGCGGCGCACTGCTGGCCTCGGTAGGTCTGGAGCAGACCTTTATGATCTGGGGCGTGCTGGCCATGTCGATGATTATCCTGGGGGCTTTGCTGATGCGTGATGCGCCTCTGCAGGAAAACAGCAGCAGCCAGCGAGGTCAGCAACAGGCGCGTGATTATACGCTGGCACAATCGGTGCGTATGCCGCAGTACTGGATGCTGGCGCTGATGTTCCTGACCGCCTGCATGAGTGGTCTCTATGTTATCGGGGTGGCTAAAGACATCGGCGAAGGTCTGGTGCATCTGACCACCCAGACTGCCGCCAGTGCCGTCACCGTGATCGCCATCGCTAACCTGAGCGGTCGTCTGGTGCTGGGCGTACTGTCCGATCGGATGATGCGCATCCGGGTGATTTCGCTGGCGCAGATAGTGTCGCTGATCGGGATGAGCGTGCTGCTTTTCACCCGGATGAATGAGAGCACTTTCTTCCTGTCGCTCGCCTGTGTGGCCTTCAGCTTTGGCGGAACCATCACGGTATTCCCTTCGCTGGTCAGTGACTTCTTCGGCCTCAACAACCTGACCAAAAACTATGGCCTGCTCTATCTCGGCTTTGGTATCGGCAGCGTACTGGGCTCCCTGGTCGCCTCACTGTTTGGCGGTTTCACGGTGACATTCAGCCTGATTATGACGCTGCTGGTCATCTCCCTGTTCCTGTCACTTACAATCCGGCTGCCACAGCGTACGGCTGCGGCAGCACCGGTATTGCAGCGTCACTGATCCTGTCGGGCCGTGTTGCCACGGCCCAATCATCCTCAGCCGCGGAAACGCGGCTCTGCCATACCCGCCACGGCCACGTCCACAGCAAAGAGATCACCCGACAGGGGATAGCGGGCCAGCTCCTCCTCCGTTCGATCTTCCCGTGAGCTGGTGATAAACAGCGTTTTAAGATCGGCGCCACCAAAGGCCACCATGGTTGGCCACTTCACCGGCAGCAGGATCTCATCGACGATTTCACTGCTCTGCGGGTCGATACGCACCACACGTCCGCCATCAAACTGGGCTGACCAGTAAAATCCTTCGCTATCCACCGCAGCACCATCCGGTAATCCCCCTTTCGCATCAAAGCGCCGGAATACCGTACGCTCGCCCGGTTCACCCTGCTCATCTAAAGGATAGCGATAGAGTGTCTCGTTCGGCGTGTCACTGTGATACATCCAGCGCCGATCGGGGGAGAATGCCAGCCCGTTAGAGATTTTGATGTCGCGCGCTTTCACCTCCAGCGTCAGGTCGGGCGTGACGCGGCAAAGCAGGCCGCCATTTTTATCCTGCGGCTCCCACAGGCTGCCACACCAGAAGTTTCCCCAGGGATCGACGCGTCCATCATTGAACCGGCTTAACGGCGCCTCACCCGGATTTTCGGCAATCTTTTTTTCAGGCCGGCCCTGTGCGTCCAGCAGCCAGACACCGTTACGCAAGGCGGCGATCAGTCCACCCTGCTCGCGCAGACCAATGCAGCCTACCTCTTCCGCCTGTGGAAAAGTCTGCAGTTCACCGCTGGCCGGGTCGAAACGGTGAATCGCCGGTGCCAGAATATCGACACTCCACAACACCTGTTCTTCCACTGACCAGAGCGGACATTCGCCCAGCTCAGCCTGTAATGCCAGAATATGTCTTACTTCATGTGCCATGTTTTTCTCCCGTTAAACTGACCTGCTAATAATGTAGTGATAAAAACGGTCAGATGAGAATTATTTTCGCTTGATTTTAAGAAGATTCTCTCTGATAGTGTTTATTATTCAGCCCATTCTGATTTCTTTATTTTCAGCCGCCGCAGAGAAGAACGCGCTGAAATATTCCGTCATATCTGTTTAACTAACTCTACAAAGCCTGCATTCTCACTCCACTTTTCCGTCGTAATGTCATAGTCATTGGAAAAGAGGAGACGCTTCCGATGAAGAGATTAATTAAAGTCGCTTCGGTGGTAACGCTGATGACCTTATTAAGCGGTTGTATCATCAGCCCGAGGCACGACAACGGCTGGCACCATGGAGGTGGCGGGTATCACGGAGGCTATTACGGAGGTCATCACGGAGGGTATCATGGCGGTCACCATCGCCATTAACGGGCAAAGATGTCACACAGCATAAAATAAAAATATAAAATCGTCAGGGCGGGATAATTATCCCGCCCTTTTTTATTTAGCTTTTTATGGCGTAATTACACTGGAACCATGCTTTCTTCAGCCCCGGAATATGGCTTTCCTGTGCCGGCAGCGCCTCCACTTTATCAAATCCTTTGTTGCTGCAGTAATTCGCCAGGTCAATATCCATCGCATCACGATTGACCTTCAGCGGGTCAAACCGATACTGAACGGTATTTGAGCTGGGATCTTCGTCTACACGTTCAAATGCCCCGGGTTTGCTGGAGGTACATCCACTCAGCAGAATAAGCGCCAGTGCGCCGGTAATTAATTTTTTCATTTCGTTGTCCTCACTTTGCCGCGCAGTGTATGACGCGACCTGTCACGCATCCATAGGATTAATGCGCGAAAAATCGAAACCTTAGAAGATTTTGCCAATTAATTCGATACGATTAAACGGCTATCACTATCGTGCCAGACGTGACAGGATGCAGTCAGACCCAACGAAAGACTGCACCACACCAGGAAATGCCACAAATAAGAATCTGTTCCTCTCTTCCCTGCCCGCGCCTAGCGGGCTTTTTTTTGCCCGCTTTCGGCCATCCGTTACTGACCGGTCAGGGCAATCATTCTACGTAACAGATTAGCGGCGCGCTTGTCAGGTAATGCCAGAATGGCACTGTAGAGATCGATGGACATAGCACACAGCGATGATCGGTCTACCGCCGTGTCGGCAGGCATATTCAGCTGCTGCAGCTTGTCGCCCCACTGCTGATAGAGGCGACCTACGATGTTCTGCAGATCCGCCTGTGCCAGCGGCTTATCCAGTGGCTGATCGGGCGGAGGACTGTTCAGCAGCAGCTGTTCCATCGCATCCGCCTCCTTGCGGTTCAGGGAAGGTGGCAGCGTGGTCAGCAAATTGATGCCTCCGCTTACCTGCGGATAGAGATAACGGAAGCAGAGGCCCGGATCGAGTCTGTTCAGCGCCTTCATCTCTTCGACTGAGACGCGGATATAGTTAACGACCGCCTGGTCCGTTCCGCGCATCAGCCGCTGATTAATCACCTCGATCAGCCAGCCGCGCAGTTCGCCCGTCGCCTGCTCAGCCGGTTCTCCGTCCCGGATGCGGCGGGTCAGCTCCTGGGTCAGCAGCAGCCACAGCGCCGGTTCCTGCGTCTGCAGCACCCGGTAGCCCGGCATGGTTGCCAGCTGCTTCACCGCCTGCTCATGCTGGCTGGCCTGCAACCGATGCGGGGCGACCCAGCTGAACCAGACCAGATTCGCCAGTATCAGCGGCAGCAGAAAGAGAATCAGCCCCTGCCACAAACGCAGCCGGGTCGTTTTGATCAAGACAATAATGATCAGCGCCAGCAGCGCAAACGCCGCCAGCGTAATAAAAAGCAGCCCATTCATGCGGCGGGATTAATCCTTACGCACATCGATCAGCACCGGACAGTGCGCACGTTCAATGACCGACGCGCTGACTGAGCCTTTCAATAACCGGTTAAAAGAGGAGAGATGGCGACGCCCCATAATGATCATGCTGGCCTTAAGCTGCTGCGACTGGGCAACAATAGACTCTGCCGCGTCACCGGCCAGAATCATGCCCCGGGCCGTAATGCCGGCGCGCAGCAGCGGGGCCAGCGCATGGCGCACCACCAGCTCAGCAGTGTTCTGCTCATCCTGCGCCGCCACAAAATCGGCCGGATCTTCGCCCGCGTCGATTTCCATCGGCTGATTGCAGGCGGAGTAGGCAGGATCTATACAGCACAGCACCACCACTTCCGCGCGATGTGCCAGCGCTTCTTCAATGGTTAAGGCGACCACTTTCTCCGCTACCGGAGAGTGATCAATGGCCATCAGCAGGGTTTTCATCAGATGCTTATCCTTCTATCGCGGCAACTTTGCCGATTTCACGTACCAGTGCCTCTTTACACTTCAGCATCTCGTCACGAAAGCGGGCTTCGTGTCGCAGAAAACGTGCAGAGGGCACCAGCAAAGAGACAGAAAAACGACCAAACAGCGTATCCAGCGCAAACGCCATGGTGGAAACCCCTTCCAGCGTTTCACCCCGATCCACGGCAATGCCGGTTTCGCGAACGTCCCCGAGCAGCTGCAGCAACTGCGGCAGGGTTTTCACGGTCATATCCGTTAACTCCTGCCAGTCATCGCCGACAATCGTTCGCACATCTTTGTCACACTCGAGCGCCAGCAGTGCCCGCCCCCCGGATGTGCTGTAAAGCGGCAGATTAAGCCCCATATGCGGAACGACACGAAGCTCACGCGATGCCACCACGTGATGAATAATCGCCAGCTGGCTGCCGCTGGCGCGTGCCAGTGAGACGGTTTCGTTGGTATCGGAGGAGAGTTTTTCCAGCAGCGGGCTGACCAGGTCTACGACATCGGTATGGACGCTGGAGATGAGTTTCAGCAGTGCCGGCCCCAGCCGCAGTCCGCCCGCCCCGCTGCTGCGCACCAGCTCTGCGCTGTCGAGCGCGGCGACAATCCGCTGCACCGTTGAACGCGGCAGTCCGACCGCCTGCGCGATCTCGCCAAGGCTCATGCCGCCCGGCTGCTGGCCCAGCGCATTAAGAATTTTTGCCGCACGGGCGATGACCTGTATACCGCCCGTTTTTTCATCCTCGCGGCTGGAGGGGTGATGTGCCATAGCGTCGTCCTGTTTGAGCTGCCTTACTGTAACCCGATTGCCGCACTTTTTACAGTCTGTACCACATTGCAATACAGCATACCGGGATGTAATATTGCCGGCTGTATCATATCGCAATACACTGCATCATAATAACGAGATCACCTGCTATGAACGCCAGGTCCGCCGCTGTGCCGGCCCCCCACCCTTTTACGCTGCGTCTGGCGCTGGGTTTAGTCGGCGTCCTGATCGCCGCCCTGACCTCCGGACTGAACGATCGCGTCAGTGATATCGCGCTTGCCGATATTCGTGCCGCGATCGGGATCAGTGTCGATCAGGGTAGCTGGATTATTTCCGGTTATCAGGCGGCCGAAGTCGCCGCCATGATGATTGCGCCCTGGTTTGCCGTCACGCTGTCGCTGCGACGCTTTACGCTCGGCGTGTCAGCGGGATTTATGCTGACCGGCATTCTGCTGCCGCTGGTGCGTGACCCAATGCTGTTTATCAGTCTGCGCGTCCTGCAGGGACTTTTTGGCGACGCATTACCGCCGATGCTGATGACGGTCGCCCTGCGCTTTCTGCCGCCCCCGTTTAAGCTCTTTGGCCTGGCGGGCTATGCCCTGACCGCGACGTTCGGTCCCAACATGGCGGCCTCGCTCGCCGCGTTGTGGACCGATCACGTCAGCTGGATGATGGTCTTCTGGCAGGTGGTGCCTGGCATGCTGGTTGCCATGCTGCTGATCAGCCGGGGAATCCCGCAGGACCCGCTGCGTCCCGAACGCTTTCAGCAGATCGACCTGTTCGGCATGGTGACCGGCTGCAGTGGAGTGGCGCTGCTGGTACTGGTACTGACCCAGGGGGAGCGGCTCGACTGGCTCAATTCGCCGCTGATTGCCGGGATGCTGCTGACCGCTCTGCCGCTGCTGCTGGTCTTTCTGATTAATGAGTGGTTTCACCCGCTGCCGCTATTTAAATTGCAGATGCTCCGGCGGCCCAATCTGGCGCATGGCTTGCTCGGCCTGGCCTGCGTACTGATCCTGGGACTGTCAGGTTCTGCCCTGCCCTCCGCCTATTTTGCTCAGGTCAGCGGATTTCGCACCCTGGAGTTTGCCCCGCTGGCGCTGACGGTCGGCCTGCCGCAGCTGCTGATCGCGCCGCTGATTGCCGCCCTGCTGAATATTCGCCGGGTCGACTGCCGCTGGATGCTGACAGCGGGCGTCGGCCTGCTGGTGGTTGCCTGTCTGCTGGGCACACGGATCACCAGCGACTGGGCGCGACAGAATTTCTGGCTGCTGCAGATCCTGCAGGCGTTCGGACAACCCATGATCATTCTGCCGATTCTGATGAGCGCCACCAGCGTCGTGGCCCCTCCCGAAGGCCCCTTTGCCTCGGCGATGTTTAATACGGTGCGCGGCTTTTCCAGCATCGCAGCCTCCACACTGGTTGAACTATTCCTGACTCACCGCGAGCAGTTTCACTCCAGCGTGCTGATTGACCAGGCGGCCAGTCGTAGCTGGCTGATGACCGCCCCGACCGCCGCTCAGGCCAGCAGCAGCCTGCCGCTGCTGCCTGACGGCAGCATCAGTACCAGCGCGAATCTGAGTGGATTCGCCACCCTGGTGCGGCATCAGGCAACGGTGCTGGGCCTGAGCGACAGCTGGCTGATGCTGACAGGCTTTGCCGCCTGCCTGCTGGTGCTGACCGCCATCCTGCCAAAACGGGTCTGGCCGCCGCAGACTCTGATTCAACCCCCTTCCCGGAATAACTGAATATGCGTGCTTTTGAAATGAAAAGAACCCTGCTGCTGACTCTGCTGCTGCTGATTTTGCTGGTCATGGCCTTTGTCGTCTGGTCACTGATGAACGGCAACGATCACCGCACCAACGATGCTTACATCAATGCCGATTACACGCTGGTGGCGCCGAAAGTCTCAGGCTATATCAGCAGCGTGCAGGTTCAGGATAATCAGCAGGTTAAAGCAGGCCAGCTGCTGGCCACGCTGGACGATCGTGACTATCGCGTGGCGCTGGAGAGCGCCACCGCTGACCTGCAGGTGAGCCAGGCGAAGCTGCTCAGCAGTCAGGCGCAGCTTGAACAGCAGCAGTCCGTTATCGATCAACAAAAAGCCAGCGTAGCGGCCAGCCAGGCGTCGGCACAGTATGCCGGTCAGAGCGCGGAACGCTACAACCGCCTCTATAAGAGCGGTACCGTCGCAGCCGACGATCAGCAAAAAGCGAGCTCAACTCAGCGCTCAGCCCTGGCGGCGGTTCACCAGAGTCAGGCCGCGCTGGCGTCAGCCGTTAAACAGGTAGGCGTTTTACAGGCAGCGGTGCGGTCGGCGGAAGCGGATGTGGCTGCCGCAAAAGCCAGCGTCGACCAGGCCCGGCTGAATCTCTCCTACACGCGTATTGTCGCCCCGGTAGACGGCATGGTCGGTCAGCGTGCGGTGCGGACAGGCGCCTACGTCTCCGCCGGAACCCGCCTGCTGGCGGTGGTCCCGCTACAGCAAACCTACGTGACCGCGAACTATCTTGAGACGCAGCTCAGCGATGTGCGTCCCGGTCAGCGGGTGCAGATCCGGGTAGATGCCCTGCCTGGCAGGACGTTCACCGGCCATGTGGACAGCATTGCACCGGCAACCGGCGCAACTTTTTCCGCTATCTCTCCCGATAACGCTACCGGCAACTACACTAAAGTGGTTCAGCGTTTGCCGGTCAAAATTGTGCTGGATAGTGACCAACCCAATCTGGCCCAGTTGCGTGTCGGCATGTCTGCGATCCCGGACATCGACGTACCGTAATATTGTGAGCAATATCTCAGAACGGACCTATTTCATTTGGGCAGGATTACGCGTAAATTAGCGCTCGATCCTGTTCTGAGTTATTCAGATCGACCCGGACAAGAGAAGACCCTGCCGCTTATGGCGCTCTCTTTTCCACATCTGTTCGCGTTGCACTGGTTTGGGATCGCCATCATCGTAACCGCTCAGAGGAGTTGCTTTGTGAAATATGCCTTGATGGGAATTTCTTTTTTCGCGTTACTTTGGTTCGGGACCTTTGTTCTGCTGCTGAAGTAACGGCGTGACAGTGCCGCCAGAGGGCGACGTTAACGTCGCCCTTGCTGGCTGTCAGCGTTCTTCTTCCTGCAGTTTCATGCTGCCCGGCAACACGCCGTCGGCACGAAACATCGCTTTTATCCCCCGCACCGCCTGACGTATGCGATCGCTGTTTTCAATCAGCGCAAAACGCACGTGCGTATCACCGTAGTCGCCAAATCCGATACCGGGCGAGACACAGACTTTTGCCTCCTGCAGCAGATGTTTGGCAAACTCCAGCGATCCCAGATGCGCATAGTGGTCCGGAATTTTTGCCCAGACGTACATGGACGCTTTCGGGTTCTCCACCATCCAGCCCGCTTCATGCAGACCTTTTACCAGCACATCACGACGGCGCTTGTACTGTTCGGCGATGTCGCGCACGCACTGCTGATCGCCCTCCAGCGCGGCAATCGCCGCCACCTGGAGCGGTGTGAACGTGCCGTAGTCATGGTAGCTTTTGATACGCGCCAGCGCGGCAACCAGCTCTTTATTGCCCACCATGAAACCGATGCGCCAGCCCGCCATGTTGTAGCTTTTCGACAGGGTAAAGAATTCCACGGCGACATCACGCGCCCCCGGCACCTGCATAATTGACGGCGCTTTCCAGCCGTCGTAGACGATGTCGGCGTAGGCCAGATCGTGGATCACCAGCACGTTGTACTGTTTCGCCAGCGCAATGACCCGTTCGAAAAAGTCGAGCTCCACACACTGGGCGGTGGGGTTGGACGGGAAGCCGAGGATCATCATTTTTGGCTTGGGATAACTTTCGCGGATGGCGCGTTCCAGCTCGTTGAAGAAGTCAACGCCCGCCACCAGCGGCACTGACCGCACCTGCGCACCCGCAATCACCGCGCCGTAGATATGAATCGGATAGCTGGGGTTCGGCACCAGCACGGTGTCGCCGTGGTCCAGCGTTGCCAGCATCAGATGCGCCAGCCCCTCTTTGGAACCGATAGTGACAATCGCCTCCGATTCCGGATCGATTTCGACCTGATAGCGATCGGCGTACCAGCGGGAAATGGCCCGGCGCAGACGCGGAATGCCGCGGGAAGTCGAGTAACCGTGGGTGTCATCACGCTGTGCTACCTGGCAGAGCTTTTCGACGATGTGCGGTGGAGTCGGACCATCGGGATTGCCCATTGAAAAGTCGATGATATCTTCGCCGCGCCGGCGCGCAGCCATCTTCAGTTCAGCGGTGATATTAAAAACGTAAGGGGGTAAACGTTCAATACGCGAGAAACGACGGGGTGTGCTGTTATCAGCCATAGTGTCCTCTGGATTACGTAAGCGCCCGGACCGTCCGAGCGACGCGGGTCACTGCGGTGACCCGTTATGAACATAACGTGGTGAGGATCATTTTGTCGAGCATGGCAGAAAATATTTTTATTGCTGCGGATTCAGTCGTCCCAGCAGCCAGTCGTTCACCCAACAGCCGTTCAGCAGATAATTATCCCGCAGCGTCCCCTCCAGCTGAAAACCGTTCTTCTCCAGAATACGGCGCGAGGGCCAGTTACCTTCCACCACCAGCGCCTTAAGTTTATGGAAATCAGCCTCCAGTAAAAACTGGCACAGGGCCGCCAGCGCCTCGCTGCCATATCCCTGACCGCAGTAGCGATGCAGCAGCATGTAGCCCACTTCTGCCTGCCGATGCGGCTCCCACTCCGGGCTGCAGCCAAACAGGCCAATCGGCTCCCCGTTATCCCGCCGCCGCGCAACCAGACAGAGCATATGAAAGCTGCCGGGATGCCAGGGGGCCAGACGCGATGTGAAACGCTGGCGGATATCCGCCTCATCAGGGATTTCACTCACCCAGGCCATGGTGTCGCGATCTTCATGGACGGCGCGAAACAGCTGCCAGTCTTCTGGCTCTAATCGGGTGAGGGTTAAACGGGTGGTGACAAGTTGCATCTGCTGCTCCCGGGTGATGCGGTTTACCGGCGATCGCTGGCACGCGTTATCGCGCAACATAGCAAAACGACCTTCCAGCGACCAGCGTTAACCGGCGGGAAAACTGTTCCCCTTTATTGCGCTCAGGCTTTCCTCTTTTAGCTGCATTCCCTTAACAATTGACCTGCAGCAGGAATGCCCGGCAGGATTTACCAGGAGGCTGGCGGTTCGCGATCACATTTTTTATCATAGGGTCACCTTCCCTTGCCGACGAGCCGCCTGTGCCCTCCCACTTCACGATGTTGCTGGCCGTTTTTGACCGCGCCGCCCTGATGCTGATCTGCCTGTTTTTCCTGACGCGCACCCGTCCGTTTCGTCAGCTGCTGCAGAAAGATGAACACACCCGCGCAGAGAAGATAGCGGTCACCGCGATCTTCTCCCTGTTTGCCCTGTTCAGCACCTGGTCGGGGGTCAATGTGGATGGGTCGCTGCTGAACGTGCGGGTGATCGCCGTGATGGCGGGTGGCATCCTGTTTGGTCCCTGGGTCGGTATCGCCACCGGCATCATCGCCGGCCTGCACCGTTTTCTGATCGATATCCACGGCGTGACCTCTGTTCCCTGTCTGATTACCAGCATCATTGCCGGTGTTGTGGCGGGTGGCATTAACCGGCGGGTCCTGAAAGAGCATCGCTGGCGTGCCGGTATCGTCGGCGGGATGCTGTGTGAAGCCCTGACGATGGTGCTGATTGTCTTGTGGGCGCGCCCCACATCGCTCGGCCTGGCGATCGTGTCCGAAATCGCCCTGCCGATGATCCTCGGCGCCTCCAGCATCGGCCTGATTGTGTTGCTGGTGCAGAGCGTTGAAGGGGAAAAAGAGGCGATTGCCGCGCGTCAGGCCAAGCTGGCGCTGGAGATCGCCAATAAAACGCTGCCGCTGTTTCGTCAGGTTAACAGCGACTCACTGCGCAACATCTGTGACATTATCCGGCGGGAAATCAAAGCCGATGCGGTGGCGATGACCGATAAAAAGCAGATTCTGGCCTATGTTGGCTATGGCGAACATAATTATCAGCACGGGGATGACGGTATCAGTCCTACCACCGCGCAGTCGATCGCCAGCGGTAAAATTATCATCAAAAACAATGATGAAGCCCATCGCACCAAAGACATTCACTCCATGATTGTGATTCCGCTGTGGGAAAAGGGCAAGGTCACCGGCACGCTGAAAATCTACTACCGTCGTGCGCATCGTATTACCGGATCGCTGAAGGAGATGGCGATCGGCCTGTCACAGATTATCTCTACGCAGCTGGAGGTGTCGCGCGCCGAGCAGCTGCGCGAAATGGCCAATAAAGCGGAACTGCGCGCGCTGCAAAGCAAAATAAATCCCCATTTTCTGTTTAATGCCCTGAACGCGATCTCCTCCTCCATCCGGCTCAATCCCGATACCGCCCGCCAGCTGGTGATTAACCTGTCGCGTTATCTGCGCTACAACCTGGAGCTGAACGACGATGAGCTGATCGACATCCGCAAAGAGCTGTGGCAGGTCAAAGATTACATCGCCATTGAACAGGCGCGGTTTGGCGACAAGCTGACGATGATTTATGACGTCGATGAAGATCTGCACTTTCTGCTGCCCAGCCTGCTGATTCAGCCGCTGGTGGAGAATGCCATTGTGCACGGTATCCAGCCCTGTAAAGGCAAAGGCGTGGTGACGCTGAGCGTGCGGGATGAGGGCGACCAGGTGCGGATTTCAGTGCGGGATACCGGCAAGGGGATCAGCGAGGAGGTGATGGCCCGGGTGGCGCGCAACGACATGCCCGGTAATAAAATCGGCCTGCTCAACGTGCATCACCGGGTGAAACTGCTGTCGGGTCAGGGATTGTGCATTGTGCGGCATGAGCCGGGCACGGAAATCTCTTTTACGCTCAGTAAAAACGGCCAGCGGCTGGCGGAGAATCTGTTATGAAAGCCATTATTGTGGAAGATGAATTCCTGGCGCAGCAGGAACTGAGCTGGATGATCCAGCATCACAGCAAAATCGAAATTGAAGCCTGCTTTGATGACGGCCTCGACGTGCTGAAGTATCTGCAACAGCATCGGGTGGATGTGATCTTTCTCGACATTAACATTCCTTCACTGGATGGCATGCTGCTGGCGCAGAACATCCATCAGTTTGCCCACAAGCCGCTGATTGTCTTTATTACCGCCTGGAAAGAGCATGCGGTGGAGGCGTTTGAGCTGGAGGCGTTTGACTACATTCTCAAGCCCTATCAGGAATCACGGATTGTCACCATGCTGAACAAGCTTGAAGCCACGGCACAGGCGCAGCAGGCGGTCAGCCACCTCAGTGCCACCCCCGCCCCGCAGACGGTCAATCTGATCAAAGATGAGCGCATCATCGTCACGGACGTGAATGATATTTACTATGTTGAGGCACATGAGAAGCTGACGTTCGTCTACACCCGGCGTGAATCCTATGTGATGTCGATGAACATCACCGAATTCTGTTCCCGTCTGCCGGAGCAGCAGTTTTTCCGCTGCCACCGCTCTTACTGCGTCAGCCTGAACAAAATTCGCGAAATCGAACCCTGGTTTAACAACACCTATCTGCTGAAACTGCGCGATCTGGAGTTTCAGGTGCCGGTCAGTCGCAGCAAGGTCAAGCTGTTTCGACAGTTAATGCGGCTCTGACGCCGGGGAAAAGCGTGTCCGGGAAGGAGGTCGTAAGCCCGCTCGTGCGCAGTCAGATGCCGTGCACGAGCGGAAGCCGGATCAGATTTCGCGACCCAGGGTCTGACGCAGATGCGCGCCCGCGCCCAGCAGGCCAGGCTGATCGTGCGTAATCATATAGACCGGGATGCTGGCCACATAGTCGCGGAAACGACCTTTGTCTTCGAAGGCAGCGCGGAACCCGGACGCCTTAAAGAACTCCAGGAAGCGAGGCACGATGCCTCCAGCGATGTAGACGCCGCCGAAGGTGCCGAGATTCAGCGCCAGATTGCCGCCAAAACGACCCATGATGACGCAGAACATCGACAGCGCACGACGGCAGTCGGTGCAGCTGTCATCCAGCGCACGCTGGCTGACATCTTTCGGCTTCAGGTTCTCCGGCACGCGCTTATCCACTTTAACAATTGCGCGATAGAGGTTAACCAGACCGGCACCCGACAGCACGCGCTCGGCGGAAACATGGCCGAGCTCTTCGCGCAGCACTTCCAGAATCTGATCTTCTTCTTCGCTGTTGGCCGCCAGATCGACATGGCCGCCCTCGCCCGGCAGGCTTACCCAGCGCTTGTCCACATGCACCAGATGGCTGACGCCTAACCCGGTACCGGCACCATAAATCGCGATAGGTTTATCTTTTACCGGTTCAGTTCCGCCGAACTGAATCACGTTGTCTGCAGTCAGCATCGGGATCGCCATTGAGACGGCCGTGAAGTCGTTAATGATTTCCAGGTGTTCAAAACCGATGTTCTCTTTGAGCTTGCGCGTCGAAAACGCCCAGTCATGGTTGGTCATTTCAACCCAGTCATCGGTAATCGGGCAGGCAATGGCAATACAGCCATCTTTAACATCCTGCTGTTGTTCATCAAGATAGTGGCGGATGACAGCTTCGAGGCTGTCGTAGTCTGATGTTGAGAATGTTTTGGCCTGGGAGATGCTGCCGCTTTCCACCTCACACAGGGCGAGGCGCGCGTTAGTCCCGCCGACATCGCCGACCAAGGCATAGGTTGTCATTCTTCTGTTGCTCCGCTTGGGGTCTTAAGAGTTGGAGGACACTATAAAATTCTGCCCATAAAACAACAACGCTCACCGGTGCGATTGGTGAGCGTCTTACTCAGGTGTGCTACAGCCTAACCGCGATAGTCAACCCTGCACAGCGGCAACTATCTGAATCTTAGCCGCCGTTGCGTTGATTCAGGCAGGCCGTGACTTTTCGTAACAGCGGCGGCAGATCCTCTTTCGGCATCACCACCTCAACCAGCGACAGCCATTGAGGCCGTGAGAGCCGCGCCATCACCTCGTTTAACTGCACCGTTTCACTGATGCGCCAGCTCTGCGCCTGGCCCTGCAGGCTGAAAGCGTGCGGTAAGGCGGTCCAGTTCCATTGTGCAATATCATTATAACGTTGAGTTGCGCCGTGAATCGCTCTTTCGACGGTATAACCTTCATTATTCAGCAGAAAGATGATCAGCGACTGCCGGTCGCGCAGCATTGAGCCCAGTTCCTGAATGGTCAGCTGCGCCGAGCCATCACCGATGATCAGGATAACCCGGCGATCCGGCTCGGCCGTCTGCGCGCCAAAGGCTGCCGGGAGAGTATAGCCGATTGAACCCCACAATGGCTGCACCACCAGCTGTGCCTGTGAAGGCAGTCGCAGGGCCGCTGCACCAAACGCTGCCGTCCCCTGCTCGGCCAGAATCAGGTCGCCGGGTTGCAGGAATGCCTGCATGGCCTGCCAGAACGCCTGCTGACTGATGATCGCCGCTGGCGCTTCGGTCTGCGCGACGGTGGGCGTGTCGGCACGCTGCCACTGCTGTCCATATTGCGCAAACAGCGACTGGAGTTCGCTTAACGCATCGGCCATCGACAGCGGCGCAAACTGTTCCGAGCCTGCGCGGGCACTGTGCGGCTGCAGGTCAATACATCTCTCAGGGACGAACTGCTGCGTGAAGCCCGCGGTGATCGTATCGGTAAAACGGACGCCGACGCAGATCGCCACGTCCACCTGCTCAATCTGTTCACGCACCTGTCCGGCGCTCGCCTCACCGGCATAGGTGCCGACGTAACCCGGCTGCTGTTCATCCAGTACGCCTTTACCCATCAGCAGCGTGGCGCAGGGTATCGCACACTGTTCACGCAGCGCGGCCAGTGCCGCCTGCTGCTGCCAGCGCAGCGCAAGGAAATCCGCCAGCAGTGACACGCGCTGCGCCGCAGCCAGCATTCGCTCCGCCGCAGCGCGGAAAGCACGGCGGACGTCAGGCGAAGAGGTTTGCCGGATAATCAGCGGCCGGGCGGGCGGCGGGACTTCCGTCGCCGCGACGTCAACCGCCAGCGAAAGATAACCCGGACGACGTGCCTGCAGCGCATGGGTTATCACCCGGTCAATCTCAGCCGTGGCATTGTCCGCGGTAAGCCGGGCGGTGGCGGCGCTGACCTCCCCGGCCATGCGAATAAAATGCTGAAAATCGCCATCGCCCAGCGAATGGTGAACGCAGTCACCCTGCGATTGTGCGCCTGTCGCAGGCGCACCCACGATGTGAATGACCGGCAGATATTCAGCATAGCTGCCTGCGACGCCGTTAATTGCGCTCAGCTCGCCGACACCAAACGTGGTCAGTAGCGCCCCTGCGCCGTTGCAGCGCGCATAACCATCCGCCGCATAGGCTGCGTTAAGTTCATTGGCACACCCCACCCAGCTGAGAGTGGGATGGGCAATGACCCGATCAAGAAACTGGAGGTTATAGTCGCCCGGCACACCAAACAGATGCTCTATACCAATCTCCTGCAGACGGCTTAGCAGGTAATCGCCAACGGTAAATGTAGACATCGCGCATTCCTTTCAGGGAAGAGTCGGCTTAAGTATCTGACAGCCGTTAAAATTAGCGAGAAAAGAGGGGACTTTCCGCCGCCGCAATGTGCGGAAAGCGGGCGTTACGCTGGCGGAATATTCTGTAAAATTGCGAACTGGTGCGCATTGCCACTAAGTGTAACCGTATACACTGATAGACTTTTGGCACATCTTCCCGTTTTTACTCAGGAGCGCTGAATGTCCTCTTTCCCCCATCCCGACCGTTATCAGCAGATGGAATACCGGCGCAGCGGCCGCAGCGGCATTAAGCTGCCCGCCATTTCGCTGGGGCTGTGGCATAACTTTGGTGACAGCACCCGCGTCGATAACAGCCGTGAACTGCTGCGCCATGCCTTTGACCGTGGCATTACGCACTTCGACTTAGCGAATAACTATGGTCCGCCGCCCGGCTCGGCAGAGGAGAACTTCGGCCGGCTTCTGCGGGAAGATTTTCGGGCTCATCGCGATGAGCTGATTATCTCCACCAAAGCGGGTTACACCATGTGGCAGGGGCCTTATGGCGACTGGGGATCGCGTAAGTATCTGGTCGCCAGTCTGGACCAGAGTCTGAAGCGAATGGGACTGGAGTATGTGGATATTTTCTATCATCACCGCCCCGATCCGGACACCCCGCTGGAGGAGACGATGCGCGCGCTGGATCATATGGTGCGTCAGGGCAAAGCGCTCTACGCCGCCCTCTCGAACTATCCGGCCGGGCTCGCAGCTGACGCGATAGCGATCCTGCGCGATCTCGGCACGCCCTGTCTGATCCACCAGCCGCGCTATTCGATGTTTGAACGCACGCCTGAGCAGGGACTCATTCAGACGCTGGGCGAGGCGGGCGTCGGCTGTATCGCCTTTTCTCCGCTGGCGGGTGGCGTCCTCACCGATCGCTATCTGCAGGGCATCCCGGCCGATTCGCGTGCGGCCAGCGGCAGTCGCTTCCTGGATGAGAACCAGCTGACGGAGGAGAAAATGGCGCGGGTGCGCAGGCTGAATACCCTGGCGCAGCAGCGCGGGCAGAAGCTGGCGCAGATGGCGCTGGCGTGGGTGCTGCGCGATGAGCGCGTCACCTCGGTACTGATTGGTGCCAGTAAAACGGCGCAGATTGATGATGCCGTGGCGATGCTGGCCCGCCGTGAATTCAGTGATGCCGAGCTGGCAGCCATTGACGCGGCCCTGATGTGATCCCTGCCCTGCCCGGTGCTGACCGGGCAGTTTCAGGGCCAGAATAGTCTCAATCCCCTTTCTCTCCCCAATTTCCTCACAATCTTCCGACACAATGATGCAGCAACAACAGCAATCCGCAGGTACAGACTGCGCCGCAACAGCATCAGACTGTTGATGAGGAGAAAAAAATGAAAAGAGCCCTGATATTTGCTGCCCTGCTGGCCCTGTTGTCGCCACTGGCACACCAGACCGCCCAGGCCTCTGGAGCCTCTATTACCCTGGCCCCCGGCGTAACCCTGAATCTGGGTGACCGCGATCGCCGTGGCTACTACTGGGATGGCGGCCGCTGGCGTGAACCGCGCTGGTGGAACGACCGTTATTCTTATAATGAACGCCGCTGGTGGCGCCACGAAGAGTGGCGTCGTCATCAGCAGTGGGAGCGTGAACGACGCTGGCATGAGCGCGACCGTAAGCGTCGCTGGGAGCATCAGCATCGCCGCGATCGTGACTGGGATCATCATGACCGCCGTGGTCCGGGGCCGCATGGGTTCGGGCCTCACGGACCGGGCCCGCACGGCCACGATCGTCACTAAACAAAACGCCCGGCATAACCGGGCGTTTTTTGTCAGTCAGGCGCGTTACAGCCCCAGCGCCTCTCCCACCAGCAGATAGAGGTTCAGCGTAATCACCAGCAGCACAATCAGGCGGCCGGTGTTCTGCATCAGGCGGGAGTTAACCATATCCTCCCCCATCAGCTCACGATTGCCGGTAAAAGCCAGCAGCGGGATCAGCGCAAGTGCAATCCCGAAACTCAGCAGCACCTGACTCATCACCAGAACCCGGGTCGGGTCCCAGCCTGCCGCGATGACAATAAACGAGGGCAGCATGGTGATGGTGCGGCGTAACCAGAGCGGAATATGGAAACGGATAAAGCCCTGCATCACCACCTGTCCCGCCAGGGTGCCCACCACGGTCGAGGATAATCCCGCGGCGACCAGACTCAGACCGAAGACCGTCGCCGCAGCCTGACCCAGCAGCGGTTGCAGCGTCAGGTAGGCCTGATCGAGTTCCGCAATTTTACTGTGGCCGCTGAAGTGAAAGGCGGCTGCCGCGGTCGCCATCATCGCCAGATTGACGAATCCGGCAATGGTCATGGCAATGGCCACGTCCAGCTTGGTCGAGGAGTAACGCTGACTTTTGCTGTCCTCACTTTTCCCCTGCGTCAGGGCAGAGTGCAGATAGATGACGTGCGGCATGATGGTCGCGCCCAGCACGCCGGCCGCAAGGAATACGGCATCGGATGTCGGCAGCGCGGGCAGTGCCATCCCGGTCACCAGCTCTTTGACGTCAGGCTGAGAGAAGAAGAGTTCGACGATATAGGCCGCCGCCACAAACAGCAGCAGCCCGCCTATCACCAGCTCCAGCGGCTTTTGCCCCCGACTCTGCAGCATCAGGATCAGGAACGTGGCGACACCGGTCAGCACCGCGCCCTGCATCAGCGAGATGCCGAGCAGCAGTTTGAACCCCAGCGCGGCCCCGATAAACTCCGCCAGGTCGGTCGCCATCGCGATAATTTCTGCCTGCACCCAGTAAAACCAGACGGCAGGACGGGGAAAACGATCGCGGATATGTTCGGCGAGGTTTTTGCCCGTGGCGATTCCCAGCTTGGCGGACATCAGCTGGATCAACATGGCCATGACGTTTGCCCACACCACGACCCACAGCAGCTTATAGCCGTAAGCGGCGCCCGCCTGAATATTGGTCGCAAAGTTGCCCGGATCGATATAGCCGATAGCGGCGATAAAGGCGGGCCCCAGCAGTGCGAGTTTGACTTTTCTGACTCCGCGAGCGGCGCGCTCGGCGGTACGACTTTCAAACATATCCGGTACCCTGTCTGAACATGTGCCTGCCCCGGCAGCTTAGGGGTTGGCATGAGCAAGTGAAATTCGTTTATTGTTATCGGTGTAATAGATACTGCTATAAAGTATAGCCATTGCTATATATTACAGCAAAGGAAGTGACTGCTAAAAATGTGAGCAAGCATGTCACTTTACGCTCTGTCTAAAATATAGACAATAATTATGTGGTTATATGAGGTAAATGATTTGTAAACAAGACGTGATCACGGAAACTTTTCTGGAAAATATAGCGATAGGGAATACTTATATTGTGGTTCAGATCTCGTTTTTAAGTAACGCGTTACATAGAATACGCAGCAAAATACAATCCTCCTCAAATTTGGAGCAACTATGTCCCATATTTTGCAGTTTATTTTAGCACTGGTGGTGGTCGGGATACTCTCCTTGCTGGTCAGTCACGATCGTAGAAGCATTCGCATTCGCTACATTATTCAGCTACTTGTGATTGAAATCGTCCTCGCCTGGTTCTTCCTGAACTCGGAAGCGGGACTCGGTTTTGTTAAAGGCTTCGCAGGATTTTTTGACCATCTGCTGAAGTATGCTGCCCAGGGAACGAACTTCGTCTTTGGCAACATGAACGACAAAGGCCTGGCCTTCTTCTTCCTGAACGTCCTGTGCCCTATCGTCTTTATCTCTGCACTGATCGGTATTCTGCAGCATTTCCGTATCCTGCCGTGGGTGATTCGCGGTATCGGTACGGTGCTGTCGAAAGTGAACGGCATGGGAAAACTGGAATCTTTTAACGCCGTGAGTTCTCTGATTCTGGGACAGTCAGAAAACTTCATCGCCTATAAAGATATCCTCGGCAAGATGTCTAACCGCCGCATGTACACCATGGCAGCAACCGCGATGTCGACCGTCTCGATGTCTATCGTTGGTGCCTATATGACCATGCTGCAGCCAAAGTATGTGGTCGCGGCGCTGGTGCTCAATATGTTCAGCACCTTCATTGTGCTGTCACTGATTAACCCCTATCGCGTCGAGAACGAAGAAGACCTCCAGTTGCAGGATCTGCATAAGGGGCAGAGCTTCTTTGAGATGCTGGGCGAATATATCCTGGCGGGTTTCCGCGTCGCGATTATCGTTGCGGCTATGCTGATTGGTTTTATCGCGCTGATTTCCGGTCTGAATGCGCTGTTTGACCTCATCTTCGGCGTCACCTTCCAGGGCGTGCTTGGCTATGCCTTCTATCCCTTTGCGTGGATGATGGGCGTGCCGTCCGGTGAAGCGTTGCAGGTTGGCAGTATTATGGCGACCAAGCTGGTCTCTAATGAGTTTGTTGCCATGATGGATCTGCAGAAAATTGCGGGTCAGCTGTCGCCAAACTCAGAAGGTATCCTGTCGGTATTCCTGGTGTCGTTTGCTAACTTCTCATCCATCGGCATCGTGGCCGGTGCGATTAAAGGTCTGAACGAAGAACAGGGCAACGTGGTATCCCGCTTTGGCCTGAAGCTGCTGTACGGCTCTACGCTGGTCAGCGTGCTCTCCGCCGCTATCGCGGGTCTGGTGCTGGCGTTTTAAGTTTCAGAGGGCGAGCCTGTCTCGCCCTCTTCTCTTTGCATTCCGCTTTTACCGCGCAGATTAACCCCTCCCCCACTGCCGCCATCTTGCAGAGCATCTTCCGGTTTCGCCTGACGGATTGATCAGCCTTGCCGCTTCTTCACACAAAACGATAATTATCTCCGTCTGTTTACACTGCAGCAGTGGGCAGACTGCTGCTCTGCTCCAGCATCCGGTTACAGACCCGTATAAGTATTTACGAAGAACCTCTGAGTCGCAGATATAACCGCCCTGGAGCAAAAGAGAAACCGGCAGACAGAACAGGCAGAATAGCGAACAGAAGCAGAAGAGGGGGTTGACGGGATTCAATACACAATAGCAACACACTGCTAAACAGTGCGTTGCTATAAGCGTTTTAACTTACGGTGTAGCCGGCTCCATCAAAAAACCAGCGGGTGATGGTGTAGCCCAGCGGACTATCTGAGGGCGTTATCATATAGCCCGCATCACCTGCTACATTATTTCCCCAGTCCGGACGCTTTTCTTCCGTGGCGGTAGTCAGGCCCACCTGACCAATAGCCGCAATCGACATGCCTGCGTTGAGCATAGCGGTAATATCATTCGCTCCCAGATGGTTAGCCGCACCGCTGACTGCCGAGATCTCGTTGCTATTCAAGATATACATTATTTTCCCTCAATATTGATAAACACAAAAAATGGCCATTAAGTTTCCTGATGGCGAATTAAGTGTATTGAATCAGAAAAAAAGCTGAATAGTACCGGTTCTATATTGTCCCGCAGGTAAGTAATTAACAGAACCATGCTGGAGTAGAGAGAGCATTGTAAAGGGGGGAGTAAAACCAACGATACCGTCAGCCAGAACAAGACCAGGGAGTGGCTAAGGCATAATGACAAAAGAGATCGGGATCAGAGCAGAAAAGGAAGATGAAATGATTGGTGGAGATAAGCGGGATCGAACCGCTGACCTCTTGCATGCCATGCAAGCGCTCTCCCAGCTGAGCTATACCCCCACATCTGGAATCGTTTTTCAGTACCAAACTTTTGGGAAGAAGTTTGGTGGAGCTAAGCGGGATCGAACCGCTGACCTCCTGCATGCCATGCAGGCGCTCTCCCAGCTGAGCTATAGCCCCGAACCGAAAAACTGTCGTGTTAAGCGACGGACGGCATAATATGAAACCGCCCTCGGGGTGTCAACGGCAAAATCACATTCTCTGCTTGATCGCTGAAAAAGGCGGCAACCTGCGAAGTTTCAGCAGCATGGCACAGCGGAAAACCGTGACGCTGACGGCAGAACGGGGGAGTGGCTGTTATTTCCCCTGATGTCAGGTTAATTCATGGTTAAATATGTTATAGGAATTTTCTTGTCTTCATCTTTTACGCGTGCAAAACTTAGCCCGCGAATTTAGCGGATGCCGGGACCCTCTCCCGCGCGCCGCGCGTCCACCAGGCGTTTATCGTCCCATTATCATAAAAAACTACTGAGATACTATGTCGCTGCATACACCTAAAGAAATCGCACAACTGGCGATCCAGGCAGGCGTGGCTAAAAGCCGTGTGCCTGTCAGCATCCTTCTGATTCTCGGCTTTATGGCGGGCGCGTTTATCGCGACCGGCTTCCTGCTGGATCTTCATGTCATTAACTCCCTGCCTGCAGACTGGGGTTCATTTGGCGGCCTGCTCGGCGCAGCCGTTTTCCCGGTCGGGTTGATTCTGACGGTACTGGCCGGTGGCGAACTGCTGACCGGTAATATGATGACCCTGCCTGTCGCCTGGTTCGCCCGTCGTATCAGCTTTATGAGCGTAGTGCGCAACTGGTTCTGGGTAACCCTGGCTAACTTCCTCGGCAGCGTGGCTGTCGCCTGGTTCTTTGGCCACACCCTGGGCATGACCGAAGGCGATTATCTGAAGAAAACCGTGGCCATCGCCTCGGCAAAAGTTCATGCCGATTTCCTGCATGCCTTCATTTCCGGCATCGGCTGTAACTGGCTGGTCTGCCTGGCGGTCTGGCTGGCGTTTGCCAGTAAAGATGTAGTGGGCAAAATCTTTGGCATGTGGTTTCCCATCATGGCGTTTGTGGCCATCGGCTTCCAGCACGTCGTCGCGAACATGTTCATTATTCCGGCCGCCATTTTTGCCGGTCAGCTGAGCTGGGCGGAATACTTCCCCAACTTCGTTGCCGTCTTCGCAGGTAATGCCGTAGGGGGCGCCGTCTTCGTTGGCCTGGCCTACTTCCTTGCCTTCCGTCCTGCCGCTGAACCTGCCATCAACCCGCAGTAATCCTCTTTTGCCTTTTGTCGAGCGACAAAAGGCAATTTCTGCTTCAGTTACTTTCACGCGTTAGGTTTTGCTGTAATATGTACCGCTAATGTATTTAACAGGGATAGCATCGTGAAAAAGGAATGGCTTACTCCCGAAGAGCTGGCTGCAGAAACGGGTTACAGTCGGCAAACGGTGAATAAATGGATTAAACGTGAAAACTGGACGACGACACCGAAGCCCGGTGTGCAAGGCGGCAAAGCGCGTCTCATCCATATAGATGAGCGTGTGAAAAGTTTTATTCAGTCTACCCGTCATCTTCACGAACCGGTGGCAACCTACGGTGCCGCAGCCAATTCATTACCTGCTTTATTAATAAGTTCCGTCCAGCAAATGAGTCAGGAAGAGCAGGATCAGTTCACGGCGTTAATCTTACGTGAAGGGATAAAAGGCGTTCTGCAGCGACTGGGCATCAGCCAGAAGTAAAGAAACCGGAAGCGTGACGCTTCCGGCTGTGTGAATTAAGCCTGCGCTTCCCGTTCACTGATAAAGGCCAGTGCCTGCTCAATGCGCGCCACGCTGCGGCTGCGGCCAATTGCCTCCACGGTGACATCCAGACCCGGAGACTGACCGGCACCGGTCACCGCCACACGCAGCGGCATGCCGACTTTGCCCATCCCCACTTCCAGCTCATCTGCCGTACTCTGAATCGCCTGATGCACGTTTTCAGCATTCCACTCAGCGATCGCGGCCAGCTTATCGCGCACCACTTCCAGCGGCTGACGCGCTACCGGACGAAGATGTTTCTTCGCGGCATCCGCATCAAATTCGGCAAAGTCTTCATAGAAGTAGCGGCAGGATTCCGCCATCTCTTTCAGCGTCTTGCAGCGTTCGCCCAGCAGACCAACCAGCTTCGCCAGTTCCGGACCGGTGCGGGTATCAATGTTCTGCTGTTCAATATGCCACTGCAGATGGGTCGCCACATATTCTGGCGGCAGGGCGTTGATATAGTGATGGTTCAGCCACTGCAGTTTCTCAGTATTGAATGCACTGGCGGACTTGCTGACCGCATCCAGGGTAAACAGCTCGGTCATTTCAGCTACGCTGAAAATTTCCTGATCGCCGTGTGACCAGCCCAGACGCACCAGGTAGTTGAGTAGCGCTTCCGGCAGGTAGCCATCATCACGATACTGCATCACCCCTACCGCACCATGACGTTTGGAGAGTTTTTTACCGTCATCGCCCAGGATCATTGAGACATGGGCATAGACCGGAACCTGTGCACCGATCGCCTTAAGAATGTTGATCTGACGTGGCGTGTTATTGATGTGGTCTTCACCGCGAATAACATGCGTGATGCCCATATCCCAGTCATCCACGACGACGCAGAAGTTGTAGGTTGGCGAACCGTCGGTGCGACGAATGATCAGATCATCCAGCTCCTGGTTGCTGAACTCAATCGGGCCACGGATCTGATCGTCAAAGATGACCGAGCCTTCCTGCGGATTGCGAAACCGTACGACGCAGGGTTCATCATCGGCATGATGCTCATGGCTGTCACGGCAGCGACCGTCATAACGCGGCTTTTCGTTATTGGCCATCTGCGCTTCACGCAGCGCTTCCAGACGCTCTTTGGAGCAGTAGCATTTATAGGCCGTGCCCGCTTCCAGCATTTCATCAATGACCGCGTTGTAGCGATCAAAACGTTTAGTCTGGTAATAAGGGCCTTCATTCCAGTCGAGGCTTAGCCAGTTCATCCCATCCATGATGGCTTCAATGGCTTCCGGCGTGGAGCGCTCCAGATCGGTGTCTTCGATGCGCAGCACAAACTCACCCTGGTTGTGACGGGCAAAAAGCCAGGAGTAAAGTGCGGTACGAGCGCCACCGACATGTAAGTAGCCGGTCGGGCTGGGCGCGAAGCGTGTTTTGATTTTCATTGAGTATTGCCTTAGATGCGCGGGTTCGTTGTCTGGATGACAAAAAACAGGTTAGACGCGAAAAACAGTGGGCACATTCTAGCATCTGCCCATGAATCCTCAATGGATGCCAGCGGGTTGCCAGGCGGGAAAAGGCGCTTTTCTGCCAGTAAAACCAGCATATTGGCTAAAAGCGCGACAGGATGTTTAAAAATAAACCGAACGAACATTTATGTTTTAAAAAGCGTTGACTCAAAATCAACTATCCCTATAATGCGACTCCACACAGCGGGGGTGATTAGCTCAGTTGGTAGAGCATCTCCCTTACAAGGAGGGGGTCGGCGGTTCGAACCCGTCATCACCCACCACTCTTAACAGGGTGCCCGCAGTGAACAGGTATGAAGATATGGGTGATTAGCTCAGTTGGTAGAGCATCTCCCTTACAAGGAGGGGGTCGGCGGTTCGAACCCGTCATCACCCACCATATCTTACCTGTTAGCACTACTGAAGTACGAAGTGGGTGATTAGCTCAGTTGGTAGAGCATCTCCCTTACAAGGAGGGGGTCGGCGGTTCGAACCCGTCATCACCCACCACTTCGGGTCGTTAGCTCAGTTGGTAGAGCAGTTGACTTTTAATCAATTGGTCGCAGGTTCGAATCCTGCACGACCCACCAATTCAGAGAAAAGCGCCTTTCAGGCGCTTTTTTCGTTTCTCCTGCGCTGCGCTGACAGTCACGTCCCCCCCCTTCCCGCTACCCGGACTCTTTCCGAGCTCAAGTCATTTTATCGTCTGCCGATAACGTATCTGACTACTTACAGGGAGAATATGATGTCTTCAATTTCCGGAGTTCTGAGAAGTGCCGCCACAATCGGTGACAGTGGCGGCGGCAGTATTGCCTCGCAGGTCGCTGCGCTGAATAAACAAATCCAGATCGTCTCAACGCAAATGAAGGAACTGGCTGACAACAAAGAACTGACTGACGATCAAAAGGCTGAAATGCAGCAGATGTATGAGTCGCAGATTACCATGCTGCAGGCTCAGATCGCACAGCTGGAGCAGAAACAGGCCGAGCAGGCGCTGCCAGACAGTAACAGCAGTCAGTCGCTCATTGAAAATAAAGCGGACGGTATTAACCGCCCTACCGACAGCAATAAAGTGGATGTCTATATCTAAAACGCCGGTGTAACGGCTCGTTGTTGTGCCAGCAGCGTCGCCTGCTGGCGCACCTCCTGCCAGATTGCTTCCGCGGCAGGCGTCAGCGAGCGATTTTTACGCTTGATGAGCGTCAGGCTGCGATTGATTTCCGGATAAAGACGCCGCACGGTGAGCGCGCGATCCGCTGGCAGGGGTAATGCCAGCGCGGGCAGAATACTGATACCAATCCCTACCTGCACCATCGGAAACAGCGTGGCAGGATGACCAATCTCCTGCACCACCTCTACCTGAATATTCTGCTGCTGCATGGCGGCATCAATCAGTACCCGACTGCCGGATGCATAATCCTGCAACACCAGCGTGCGCCCATCCAGCATCGACCATTCCGCCCTGTCCACTTCCGCCAGCGGATCATCATCCCGGCACAACAGCAAGAAAGGCTCATCCAGAATGGCAATCGTGTCAAAATCGCCGTCGCGCAGCGGCCCGATCACAATGCCAAAATCGACTTCGGCGTTTCGGACACTTTGCAGCACCCACTGCTGAGCGCGATCGTGCAGTATCACTTTAATGTCGGGGAAGTGCTGCTGGCTGGCGGCCAGACACTGAGGCATCAGATGCGCGGAAATCGTCTGACTGGCCGCCACACGCACAGTGCCGCTGCGCTGTTCGCCAAAACTGCGGATATCCAGCAGCGTGGTATTAATCTCCTCCAGCAGACGCTCCATGCGGGATGCCAGCTGTTTTCCTGCCTCGGTCAGCATCACCTCCCGCGTGGTGCGATCCAGCAGCCGCACGCCGGTTTCCGCCTCCAGCTCTTTGATGCTGTGACTCACCGCCGACTGGCTCAGCCCTATCGCCTGCCCCGCCTGACTGAATCCACCGTAATGTGCCACCGCAATGAAAGTTCGCAATTGACGCAGGGTATAATTCATCGATTACGCTCATAGATTAATGCAATAAATCAATTTTATTTCTAAAAATGATTCCCGCACAATCGGCCTATTGAAAAATTTACCGGATTTTAACAATGGGATTTTTAAAACTTGATCCGATGATGATTAAGCTCATCATCACCGTGCTGCTGGCCACCTTTCTGCCTGCCAGAGGGATCTACGTCGATATCTTCAGCTACCTCGCCACCGCGGCTATCGCACTGCTGTTCTTTATGCACGGTGCCAAGCTGTCGCGGGAGAAGATCATTGCGGGAAGCAGCCACTGGCAGCTGCATCTCTGGATCATGTTCAGCACCTTTGTGCTCTTTCCGGCGCTGGGCATGCTGCTGGTCTGGTGGCATCCGGTTGATGTCGGTCCGGAAATTTATACCGGCTTTATCTATCTCTGTATCCTGCCTGCCACCGTGCAGTCCGCCATCGCATTTACCTCAATGGCGGGCGGTAACGTCGCGGCAGCCGTCTGCAGCGCCTCGGCATCCAGCCTGCTGGGGGTCTTCATTTCTCCACTGCTGGTGAATGTGGTGATGGATATCCACAGCAGCGCGCCGACTGACGGTCTGGAGCAGATCGGTAAGATTATGCTGCAACTGATGGTGCCGTTCATACTGGGCCATCTTTCACGCCGCTGGATCGGCGGCTGGGTTGAAAAGCACCGCAGCCTGATTGGCAAAACTGACCAGACCTCGATTCTGCTGGTGGTCTACAGTGCCTTCAGTGAGGCGGTGGTAAACGGCATCTGGCATCGCGTGGGCGTGATCACCCTGCTCTGGATTGTGGCAGGCTCCATTCTGCTGCTGGCCACCGTGCTGATTATCAACCTGCTGGCTTCGCGCCTGTTCCGCTTCAAACGCGCCGATGAGATTGTGGTGCTGTTTTGTGGATCGAAGAAGAGTCTGGCGAATGGGGTACCGATGGCAAATATCCTGTTCCCGGCCAGTACCGTGGGGATTATCGTGCTGCCTCTGATGATCTTCCATCAGGTTCAGCTGATGGTCTGTTCGTTCATTGCCGGACGCTACAAGAAGAGCGGTGAGAAAAAGCAGGCTTTATCGGTGAAAACCTCCGTGATGGAGTCACAGAAATAGTCTGTGTGGGCCACGTCATTTCCGGGTCTGAAGCGGCTTCACCAGCCCCTCCAGACCCTCAATTTTTATCGTCAGCGTGAGCTGCATCAGGTCACCCAGCTGGCCGGAGGGGAAATCGCCACTGCGGGCAAACCACAGCAGGTAGGGTTCAGGCAAATCGATCAGCATCCGCCCTTTATATTTCCCAAACGGCATCGCCGTATTCGCTATTGCCACCAGCTGATGCTTATCCATCTCAGGCACCCAGCAGACGGATCATTTCAGCTTCATCGATCACCTCGATGCCCAGCTCCTGCGCTTTCGCCAGCTTGGAACCCGCCGCTTCCCCGGCAATCAGCAGATCCGTTTTCTTCGACACGCTGCCGCTGACTTTAGCACCCAGCGCGATCAGCTGCGCTTTGGCATCGTCGCGGTTCATCTGCGACAGCGAACCGGTCAGCACCACGGTTTTCCCGGCAAACGGACTGTCAATCTCTTCGGCTTTCACCACCATAACAGCCGGCCAGTGAACACCAATATCGTCCGTCAGCTGGCGGATGACCTCGCGGTTGCTCTCCTCTTCCATAAAGTTGCGAACGTGCGCGGCGACGACTTTACCCACATCCGGCACGGCAATCAGCGCCTCCAGATCGGCATCCATCACCTTCTGTAATTCACCAAAGTGGTTTGCCAGATTGGCGGCGGTGGCTTCCCCCACTTCACGGATCCCCAGCGCATAGAGGAAACGCGCCAGCGTCGTCGACTTCGCTTTTTCCAACGCATCCACAATGTTTTGCGCCGATTTTGGCCCCATGCGATCCAGCCCGGTCAGCTTACCCGCCGTGAGACGGAAGAGATCGGCGGGGGTCGAGACATACTCTTTTTCCACCAGCTGGTCGATAATCTTATCGCCCATGCCGTCGACATCAAGCGCCCGGCGCGAAACAAAATGCTTCAGCGCCTCTTTACGCTGCGCGCCGCAAATCAGACCACCGGTGCAGCGCGTGACCGATTCGCCTTCGACCCGTTCCACCTCAGAACCACAGACCGGGCAGTGAGCAGGAAACACCACTTCACGCGTCTCTTCAGGACGTTCAGCAGTGACCACATTCACGACCTGCGGGATCACATCACCCGCACGGCGAATCACGACCCGGTCCCCGATGCGCAGTCCCAGCCGCGCGATTTCATCGGCGTTGTGCAGCGTGGCGTTGCTGACCATCACGCCCGCCACCTGCACCGGCTCCAGGCGGGCGACAGGCGTGATTGCTCCGGTCCGGCCAACCTGGAACTCAACATCCCGCACCCAGGTCAGTTGCTCCTGCGCCGGAAATTTAAAGGCTATCGCCCAGCGCGGCGCTCGCGCCACAAAGCCCAGCTGTTCCTGCTGCGCCTGTGAATCGACTTTGATGACCACGCCATCGATATCAAATCCGAGATTGGGGCGCTGTTGCTCAACGTCGTGATAAAAAGCCAGCGCCTCTTCCGCATTATGCACCAGCTTAATGCGGTCGCTGACCGGCAGCCCCCAGGCTTTGAACTGCTGCAGGCGTGCCATATGGCTGTGCGGCATCTCGCCGCCTTCCAGCAGGCCGAAACCGTAGCAGAAGAAGGTCAGCGGGCGTTTTGCGGTGATGCGCGGATCAAGCTGACGCAGCGAACCTGCCGCTGCGTTGCGCGGGTTAGCAAAGACTTTGCCGTCCGTGCGGCGCGCTTCGTCATTCAGCTTTTCGAAGCCGCGCTGCGTCATAAAGACTTCGCCGCGCACTTCCAGTCGCGCCGGGATGTTGTCACCTTTAAGGCGCAGCGGGATAGCGCGAATGGTGCGCACGTTGGCGGTAATATTCTCGCCGGTGGTGCCGTCTCCCCGCGTTGCGGCCTGAACCAGCAGCCCATTTTCATACATCAGGCTGACCGCTAAGCCATCGAGTTTAAGTTCACAGCAGTAGGTAATCTCTTCACGGCTTTTCAGCCGATCGCGCACCCGCTTGTTGAAGGCCATAAAGGTCGCTTCATCGAAGGCGTTATCCAGCGACAGCATCGGGACTTCGTGGCGAACCTGTTCAAATACCGTCAGCGGGGCAGCGCCGACACGCTGGGTTGGTGAGTCCGGCGTAATGAGATCGGGATGATCCGCTTCCAGCTGGCGCAGTTCACGCATCAGGCGATCATATTCAGCATCCGGCACTTCCGGTGCATCCATGACGTGATAGAGGTATTCGTGATGACGCAACGTAGTGCGCAGTTCGGTGATGTGATCCTGGACGGATTTCATAAAGCCCCATCAGATAAAAAACCCCCGACATGCGGGGGTTTGTTTTAACAGTTCAGATAGCGGTTTGCGCCGTGGTCAGACACCGACCACTTCGCGAATACGCGCCTTGTAGGTTTCCAGCTTCTGCGGCGTCATCATACGACGCTCATCATCCAGCACTACGCCGCCAACATCATCAGCGATGCGCTGTGCCGACTGCAGCATCAGCTTGAAGTTCTGATTCGCATCGCCATAGGAAGGCACCATCATAAAGATAGAGATACCCGGCGTGCTAAAATCTGTCATCAGGTCAGGGTTAAACGAGCCAGGCTTGACCATATTGGCCAGACTGAACAGGACCGGACCACTGCCTGCCGGACTGAGATGGCGATGGAAGATGTTCATCTCACCAAACTGGAAGCCCGCCTGCAGAATCCCCTGGAGGAGAGCCTCACCATTGAGTTCGCCGCCTGAGTGTGCGGCAACGTGCAGAACCAGCACGGCTTCTTTCGGCTTCTCTGCCTGTGCAGCAGGTGCAGACGGCGGAACGGGAGCCGGTTCCGGCGCCCTGGTAGCTTCAGGTTGCGGCTCCGGTTCAGCCTGGTACTGCGGTGCAGGCTGCACTGATTCCAGCGGGTCCAGATCCAGCAGCGGATCGGCCTGCACAGGTGGTGCGACAAAAGCAGGCGCAGGCTGTTGCTGCTGACGAGCCGGTTCCGGACGCGGCTGAGGAGCAGGCTGCGGTGCGGGGCTGAAAAGCGGATCGCTTTCCGGTTCGGCTTGCGGAGCAGGTCGTGGCGCAGGCTGGCGTACAGGTTCAGCAGGTGCTGGCTTACGCGGCGCAACCGGCTGGGATTCGCGAATATCATCGAAACGCGGTTCCTGATGGTTGCTGCGCTCAGGGCGAACACGAACCTCGCCGACGCCATCATCTTCGTCGATCAGGTCCGGCTCATCATGTTCATCACGTTGTTTCAGACGTTTGTGCGGGCGATCGCGGAACACTGACGAACGCTCTTTACGGCTGGTCCACAGTCCGTGAAGAAGGAGCGCTATTATGGCGATCGCGCCAACAACGATTAATATCAGACGCAAATCCTGCATCATTGTATTCTCTGTTGTTCCAATACCTTGCCACCGCGGCAAACTTTATCCTCTAACTGTATTTGCCCAGCTACACAAGTGCAAGTCTGTGCACTATTTTCTAACAAATAAGATAGGCAACCCACGCTTTTTCGCTGTTTTTTTACCCAAACGGCACCTGGCCTGGGGAAAAAGCCAGGTTATAGTGGGCCCGCCCTATTACCTTCAGGAGAATTGGCTTTATGGCCCTTGAGAAGTCCGTCTCAGATTTTAACGGCATCCACTACTTCAGCCAGGGCTGGAAACTGATGCGTCTGCCTGGCATTCGTCGCTTTGTGGTCATGCCGCTACTGATCAACATTCTGATGCTGGGTGGCGCATTCATCTGGCTTTTCTATCGGCTGGGTGACTGGATCCCGCGGCTGATGGCCACGATTCCGGACTGGCTGCAGTGGCTGAGCTATCTGTTATGGCCACTGTCGGTGATAGCTATTGTGCTGGTCTTCAGCTACTTCTTTTCCACGCTGGCTAATCTTATCGCTGCACCGTTTTGCGGCTTGCTGGCCGAGCAGCTTGAGGGGCGCCTGACCGGTAAACCCCTGCCTGACAGCGGCTGGGCCGGTCTGATCAAGGATGTACCACGCATCATGAAGCGCGAGCTGCAAAAGCTGGGCTACTACCTGCCGCGCGCGGTGGGACTGTTACTGCTCTACTTTATCCCGGGTTTTGGCCAGACGGTTGCGCCCGTGCTGTGGTTCCTGTTCAGCGCCTGGATGCTCGCCATCCAGTATTGCGACTACCCCTTCGATAATCACAAAGTGCCTTTTCAGCAGATGCGTAATGCCCTGCGTCGGCATAAAACCGCCAATATGCAGTTTGGTGCGCTCACCAGTCTGTTTACCATGATCCCGGTACTGAACCTCGTCATCATGCCGGTAGCCGTCTGCGGTGCCACAGCGATGTGGGTCGATCGCTACCGGCAGCAATTGGGACGAGAAGAAGTGCGCTGAATATATCAGCGCGCCTTATGCTATTTTTAACGAGGCTTATTGCCGGGTGACATATAGATATGCGATTTCTTTCCTTCCGCCCCCAGGCAGAACAGGTATGCTCATAGGGTTCCCAATAATTCATACAGTTAAGGACAGGCTATGAGTAAGATCTACGAAGACAACTCTTTGACAATTGGTCATACGCCATTGGTTCGACTGAACCGCATCGGTAACGGCCGCATCCTTGCGAAAGTTGAATCCCGTAACCCGAGCTTCAGCGTAAAATGCCGTATCGGTGCCAATATGATTTGGGACGCAGAGAAACGCGGTATTCTGAAACCGGGTATTGAGCTGGTCGAACCAACCAGCGGTAATACCGGGATTGCCCTCGCTTATGTGGCCGCCGCGCGCGGTTACAAACTGACCCTGACCATGCCAGAGACGATGTCCGTTGAACGTCGTAAACTGCTGAAAGCGCTAGGCGCTAATCTGGTCCTGACTGAAGGTGCCAAAGGCATGAAAGGGGCTATCGGCAAAGCTGAAGAGATTGTTGCAAGCGACCCGGATAAATATGTCCTGCTGCAGCAGTTCAGCAACCCCGCCAACCCTGAGATCCATGAAAAGACCACCGGCCCGGAAATCTGGGAAGATACCGACGGAGAAGTAGATGTTTTTATTGCCGGCGTCGGCACCGGCGGTACGCTGACCGGCGTGAGCCGTTTCATCAAGAACACCAAAGGTAAAAAAGATCTGATCACCGTCGCGGTGGAGCCAACGGATTCGCCGGTGATTGCTCAGGCCCTGGCAGGAGCAGAGATAAAACCTGGCCCTCACAAAATCCAGGGGATCGGCGCAGGCTTTATTCCGGGCAACCTGGAGCTGAATCTGATTGATCGGGTTGTGGCTATCACGAATGAGGAAGCTATCAGCACTGCGCGTCTGCTGATGGAGCAGGAAGGTATTCTGGCAGGTATCTCCTCCGGTGCTGCGGTCGCCGCCGCACTGAAGTTGCAGGAAGAGGAAGCCTTCGCCAACAAGAATATCGTGGTGATTCTCCCCTCCTCCGGTGAACGCTATCTGAGTACTGCTTTGTTCGCCGATCTCTTTACGGAAAAAGAGCTGCAGTAGTCGGCGCAGAAAGTCTGAAAATGCCGCAAAAAGCACCCGCATGGGTGCTTTTTTGTGGCGTAGATCTCACTTTCACTACCAGGCAGATTGATTTCAGTGACGCCGCTCTGGTATTTAGACTGCCAATTATTTCGATGCCTGAAATTAATCCGCGTTTGAAGTGGATCAAGCTGAATCGATTTACGGATTCAGTGAAACGGCGAATCACGGCATAATTAACCGGTGACGTGTAGAATCGGTTTTACGACGCAACGGAATGTCGATTTGACGCATGCGCGTCCTGGGTCAGCATGAAGCTATACCCGCGCACCGACACAGGCTAAAGTGAAGGCTCCAGGCTAGACTTTAGATCCATAACACTCATTCTGATAACGTTGGGGAAATAGAATGTTCCAGCAAGAAGTTACCATTACTGCACCAAACGGTCTGCATACTCGCCCAGCTGCGCAATTCGTTAAAGAAGCCAAAGCTTTCCAGTCAGAAATCACTGTCACCTCTAACGGTAAATCCGCCAGCGCCAAGAGCCTGTTCAAGCTGCAGACACTGGGTTTAACGCAGGGAACCGTTGTGACCCTGTCTGCAGAAGGCGAAGACGAGCAGAAAGCAGTTGAGCATCTGGTCAAACTGATGGCTGAACTGGAGTAATCTCCGCTCAGCTCTCCAGCCAATCGACTCCTCTGCGCCATTGAGTGCAAACATCTTGATCGCGGACAATCTGTCCGCGTTATTGCTTTCGTAGAGTACGTGTCCCGCGACAATGGCACCGCAAAGAGTCCTATCAGCCATCGTGATTAAAAGGTAGCGTTATGATTTCAGGCATTTTAGCATCACCAGGTATCGCTTTCGGCAAAGCACTGCTGCTGAAAGAAGACGAGATCGTCATCAACCGTAAGAAAATTTCTGATGACCAGGTTGAGCAGGAAGT